>Ga0265297_10005205_pt1 | contig 20197 bp, 23 predicted proteins | sample Munlanlwell13791_FD_192502 | JGI IMG/M metagenome (GOLD analysis project Ga0265297, IMG submission 192502) | Leachate microbial communities from a municipal landfill in Southern Ontario, Canada - Leachate well 137-91 | ecosystem: Engineered > Solid waste > Landfill > Unclassified | place...
TCTGGTTTGAATGGTAATAGTTTTTTAAGCACGGTTTCAGCGATTTGAGCATCGGACTTACTTCTCAAATCAATACCGTATTGTTTGCTCATCTCCTTCCGCAGTTTTATTTGTGATTCCAGCTTGGTGAATAACTCTCGAGTAACAGCTAAGTCATTCTTGCAATACTCGCGTAATAGCGCTTTGTGATACCACTCTGTGATTAAGTCCGGGTGGTATGGAAGGTCTTGTAACTTGCGTGTATGTAGCTTTGCACCGTAGGCTTTCAAACCGCCTTGGCCTGGGGCTACTTCGATCAAGTCTATATGATCAATCCATTTGATAGATTTAACGATGTTCCAATGCTTCTCACCCCCAACAATAAGCCTGTCCGATAAGGCTTTTAATTCCGCATTAGTGCAGCCTGATATGGCGGCGGTTATCATCGGTATATCGTAATTGATACCGTTAAACGTAACTAATGTATAACGTGACAACGTGTGGATCAGACCGGTAATATCCAGGGGATGATCGTCGTATAATTCGAAATATTCCCCGGTGTCGAACGCGCACAACCAGTAATTATGATAACACTCGGTATCCATGCACGATGCTTCATTGGACACATGCGCCGACAATGGTGGCGCACCGCACCACGGGCAAGCACTTACCGCTTCTTTGTAACCATGATCACAGCTCTCACAGCGATACATCGTTCAGCCTCAAATATTTCCGACAAATATTAGCGGTTGCTTGTTGATTCTTTTTTCTAGCCGCTTCGCTATCGCCGGATGCCGACTCATATCCCATAGCCGAAGCACTAAAAGAAGCAGGTGAACCCGCATGTATAACGGAAGTGCTTGCAGCGGCATAAGCGGCATAAGCGGCATAAGCGGCTGAACAGGGCTCCTGAAACCGTTCATAGGCAATAGCATCCGCTATAGCTGCGGAAAAGGCAGATAGTCTCAATGCTTCTTTTGATATTTTACCCTCACCGTATGCTATAGCTGCATCAACCGCCATAATGCTTCTTTTGTCCGTCATTAGATGTCTTACTGTATTCGCGCAATGACCTTTAGTTAATGTGAGTTCTTGAATATTATCTGGATATTCTTCAGCATAAAACCATAACATCCAATCGCCGCGTTCACATTGCTCCCAACTTCGACCATATCTTAATTCAAATTTCATTTATAGTACCTCTGAAAACAACTATCATGCTGTCATGTTTACCCTTGTTTTTTTCTGAATATTCACCTTTTCCGTTATAGCCGCAAAACGCAACACGGCCTTTTAAAAATCGGATCTCAGCATTAGGTAATATCAGATCGTGAAATTGTTTGGTGCTTGTGGCGACCGGTATCAGCAATACACAAGTCTTGCCCAATAACCATTCATCATAGGCTTTCTGTATAAATTTTGGTTTATCAAAACGATTGTACGGGGGATTGATATAATTACTGCGCCCCCATTCTGTTTCTAAGCCATCAAAAGTAGCGTATAACGGGCAAGGATCATAATCAAAATTAAATTCTTTGTTAAGTTCATCATAAAGCCATTTAGGTGTTGCCCAATGGTCATTAACTACACTTCCATCTCTATTTTTCATCTTTGCATTTTCTCCCAGTCATCCAAGCATTCTTTACCGCACCACCGTAAGCCTGGCGGTAAAGGTTCTTCGCAGAATAAACATTCACCCGTAGGTTGTAATGTTTTCCGTATTTCTTCAGCACGGCGCTTTTGATTCTGTAAAGCAACCTTATCCATAAGGTCGATTATTATGTCTGCTCTGTCATGATCTTGCATTAGGGTTCTCCTGTATAAAAACCGCCCCGAAGGGCGGCGTGTGATATTAAATCATCATTCCATGCTGACGTAACTGCTCGTCGGTCCAGCCTGCTGCAATGAATTGTTCATAAGTTGTGGTCCCCGCTGCCGGTAACATAACGTGTGCAGGCGGTGCTGGTACCGGTGGGGGTGCTGGTACCGGTGCGGGTGGTGGTACTTGTAAGAACGCTGTGTTCGGTGCCGCTGGTGCCGCCGGTGCCGCTGGTGCCGCTGGTGGCATGAACTGTACAACGTCAGGTTGCGTAACATTACCGACGGGTGTTTGCAACACATCAACCGGGATACCCGACGCGCCAAATTTTATAGCTTGAACGTTAACCGATGATCCAGTTATACGCCCGTCTTTATGATAGCCGACGAATGCAATAGCTTGAGGGTTAATATAAATTCCCGGCGTATGGGATTTACCAGGACGCGGGGCATTAGGCGCTACTGAAACATAAGCCTGTACCCAATCGCCCGGCATGATGGCATCAGGTGTTGTTAATGGTTGAGATTTTAAATCGCAGATAACAGGAGCCCAGCGTTGGCTCATCCAGATAATCCAATTACCAGGATAACCGGCTTGGTCACAAGGACGCTTATTATTTTTATTTGGTATTTGGCTATCACCGTCGGTAATTTTCCAACTGAACGAAGGTGCCAGTGATTGTCCAGGATAAGCAGCGTCACCGATTGCTTTGATTATTTTTCCCCATTCGGTTTCTGCCCACAATTGTTCGCCCGCCTTTGGTATGGCGATACCGATATTAAAATCGGCAACTTGAACGCCGGTTTTCGCATCAACTACAGGTTGGTTGTTTTCCGTAAATTGTAATTGGGGAGTGTAGACCGAGCCGCCAATCATTCTTGATACGGGTAATAATATTTCTTGTGCCATTTTAGTTTTCCTACTGATTTTTGGAGTTGGTATTTTATTGACGATAATGTTAATTGTCAACCGAAATAGTTCTTTATTTTTGCAATCTTCATACTTCCAGGTTTTCGTTCTGAAAGCATTGCTACAACTTCTTCATTCAGACCTTTTTTTCTTGCTTGTGCCGGGGTAATGACATTGATCTTTTTCAAATCAATTCCCATAAGTTCGCCGGTATCGATCACTTGTTGTTCATCAACTTTCCAGCCTTCCCGCCCGGTAGTTTGTTCCAATGTATAACCAGGAACAGATTTTCCGGTTCTAATGCGATACTCAATATCGGCTTCAATACCTGCGATTCTACTCTTAAGTCGGTCTTGCGCGGTAAGTAGTAAGTCGTACTCTTTACCTAGATCATTGTCTGCTAATTGATATTCACCATTCAATGTAATATCACAAGCGGTATATGCCGCTTGCTGTAATGCAACACAACCATGCGCTGCCGGGCAATAGTGGCAATGACCACCTGTAACACACGGTACATCCGGCAATTGTGTTTTGGTAGCAGCATCCTTTAAGCGTTCGAAATAAGGCTTTAAGGCGCTGAGATACATTGCCCATACTCTAACCGGACCTTCTTTACAGTAAGATCGTGGTTGAACAATTACCATATTAATTAGCGGATCGTCTTGAACATTCAGGTTGTCCAGTATACATACCGCGTAACTGATTAACTGCCAGTTTTCAAAAGCATCAACATATCGATGACCGTATTTATAATCGAAGATATGAAGTACATTGGCTTCTTTATCATAAACTCGACAATCAGGAACCCCGCCGAGTTCTTTATGAATGCTAGGCGCACCTACATAACCTTCAATGATAGCGTTCCATTTACTAATGTCCACCATCGAACGTATAGTATCTGCGTACAATTCACCGGATTCAATCATTTCAGGATCGATTACCGATCTGTCAAATGCTTTACCTAGCAATATATCATGTGCTACAACATGCGCCTGAATACCTTCATCGGCTGAATTTCTATTTTCATCGTCAGGTATTATATTGTTGTAAGCCATGTGTACGCTTGCAGGGCAAGGCACCCAACGATGAGCAGAACTCGGGTTAAGATGTAATCTCATAATCCTAATCTCTCCTTAACCAATGGGATCAATTCAGGTTTACCCGCCAGTGCCGGTAATGACGGGAGACCAACCGACGCAATTACTTGGTTAATACCTTCAATAGTTAATTGCCCCGCGTTCTTTGCGTGCATTATCATGTCCACAAACTTACCGAACGTTAGTGTATCAGCTGGTGGTGGTGGAACCTGGACGGTATCCGCCGGTGGTGGCGGTGGGACCTGTGCGGTATCAGCCGGTGGCGGTGGTGGAACCTGTGCGGTATCAGCCGGTGGAACGTCTGACTTACTGCCACGTTTAGCTTTCCACAATCCAGCGCTGGTTTTGGCGCGACTGCTGGCATGTTTTTCAGGATCCCAAGGCATTTGTGCAGCGTCAAGTTCTACTGATTCAGGTGGCGCCGGTGGTGGCGGTGGAACCTGGACGGTATCAACAGCCGGTGGTGGCGGTGGAACCTGGACGGTATCAACAGCCGGTGGTGTTGTTGCACTATCAACGCCCGCCAATTCGACGAAATAATTCGCCATTCTTACACATTCTTCTTTGGTCGGATCAGTTACGGTTACAGTTATGGTTATACTCATTGTTTATTACCTTTTATTATAAGTTTTAAAATTTGTTTGTTTTTAGTCCACCAATCTAATGCTTTTTCATCCATTTTAGCTATATCATCGTCTGGAAATGAAAACCAGTCTTTGATAGTGTGTTGTTGACATCCTATACTCATGACATCTGTTGTTAAAACAACAGTCCAGGTTCCAAGTTGTAAAGTTTTTATTTCTTTACAATTTCCTATTATATTACGTAGGTCTGCATATCGGAGTTTTGCTCCTTGAAGGTTTGCTCCTTGAAGGTCTGCATATCGGAGTTTTGCTCCACGGAGGTTTGCTCCTTGGAGATATACTCCTTGGAGATCTGCTCCTTGAAGGTCGGCTCCTTGAAGGTCGGCATATCGGAGTTTTGCTCCTCGGAGGTCGGCTCCTCGGAGTTTTGCTCTTTGGAGTTTTGCTCTTTGGAGGTCTGCATATTGGAGGTCTGCTCCTTGAAGGTCTGCTTCTTGGAGGTCTGCGTCTTGGAGGTCTGCGTCTTGGAGGTCTGCTCCTCGGAGATCTGCTCCTTGAAGTTTTTTCATAATACTCATTGTTTATTACCTTCTATAGTTATGTTTTAATTTACAGCGTCGATATTTTATGCAACAATTAACACAGTTGTCAATAGGGGATGTTATGAAATTAAGAGACTACCAAGAAAAAGCAGTTCAAGACATTTACAACGAATGGGCGCAACATCGTAATGTGGCGTATGTGTTGCCGTGTCGTGGTGGCAAGTCGGCTGTCCTGGCACATATCATACGACACAATCAAGGCGGTGCGTGTGCTATCGCGCATCGGTCTGAGTTAGTCAGTCAATTATCGCATACCCTGGCGCGTAACGGCGTTTATCATCGGATCATTGGTGCCGGTTCAATAGCGAGGGAATGTATGCGGGTGCAATTGCTGGAATACGGCAAGCACTTCATTCGCCGTGCTAGTCCTGTGGTGGTGGCTTCGGTGGATACGTTAATCAAGATGGATCGAAACGATCCATGGTTCAAGCAGGTTACATTATGGGTTTGCGACGAAGTTCATCATTGCACCATTAAAAATAAATGGGGCAAAGCTGTCGGTATGTTTCCGAATGCGCACGGGCTTGGTGTTACTGCTACGCCATTGCGCGGTGATGGGCTCGGGTTATCACATGATACTGACGGTGTATTGCATACGCTAGTCAAGGGTCCAACTCATCCAGAACTTGAACAGAAAGGTAATCTGGCACCGTTCAGGATATTTGCGCCGACTTCTGATATTGATTTGTCAAACGTTAATATCACGGCATCGGGTGATTACAGTCCAGATAAATTACGGAAAGCCGTTCATAAATCACACATAACCGGGGATGTTGTTAAGCACTACCTGAAAATTGCACCCGGTAAACTCGGCATGACGTTTTGCGTCGATGTACAATCAGCCATCCAACAGGCACTTGAGTTCCGTGCAGCAGGGGTGCCTGCCGTTATGGTGTGCGGGGAAACCCCCGCCGATGATCGAATCAAGTATCAACGGATGCACCAAGCCGGGGAAATCAAACAGTTGGTTAATGTTGATCTGTATGGCGAAGGGGTTGATATTCCAAACCTGGAAGTTATCAGTTTGGCACGGCCTACTGAATCGTTCAGTTTGTTTTATCAAGCCATGTGCCGACCGCTCAACCCAATACCGGGTAAGGAAGCCATCATAATCGATCATGTTGGTAATGTTGCCCGGCATTCGGCGGCCTGGATGCGATATGTGGTTGGTGGCGAATGGTCGTTAGGACGCCGGGAGAAACGATCCAGAACCGCACAGACTGATATTATTCATACACGAACCTGCCCGGAATGTTTTGCCGTGTATGCCAGGGAGATCGGTCCGGTGTGTCCGTATTGCAAGCACAAGTCAGAACCAATTAGCCGTAACGGACCAGAATTCGTGGATGGCGATCTGCATGAATTATCAATGGAAACACTTATGGCGTTACGTGGTAAAATTGACGAGGTGGTTAAAACGCCTTATAATGCGAGTCCCGTAGTAGTTGCTTCAGTAGCGAAAATTAATCGGGAACGTGCTGAAGCGCGTGAACGGCTTAGGGAAACGATGCTGGCGTGGCAAATGAAATATGGTAGTGACGATTTGCGTAGAGATCAGAGACTATATTTCATCACGTTTGGAACTGATGTAGCTACATCACAAACACTTAATAAAAAAGATAGTGAAATTTTAAATGAACGAATCAAAAGAGAATTATAAGTTATCCAATTTTGGATAATACTGATTTAAAAGGAGTTTTTATATTGCGACGCGCAAACCCTTGAGTATTCAGATTTGAATAGTACTAAAGATCAACAACTTATATATAACGGTGAAAAAATGAAAGAATCAAACGTATTACAGACAATTAGAATGAAAGCCAGTGAACTAGGTTGGAGAATTTTTAGAAATAACTCGGGTGCTTTGCATGCGTCGAACGGAAATTTCATCCGGTTCGGGTTAGGTAATGAAAGTTTTGGGATGAACAAAATTATTAAATCAGGTGATTTAATTGGAATCCGCCCGGTTCTGATAACTCAAGAGATGGTCGGCACGATTATCGGGCAGTTTGTGTCGTTAGAGGTTAAACGTGCGGATTGGCAAAAACGGGATACAGACCACGAAAAAGCACAGCGGCGTTGGTGTGAATTGATAAATGACATGGGCGGTTACGCCATTATTACCAATAATTCAGAGGATTTAAATTAATGAACGAATTAAGTATTAGCTCTGCTGAATTATCAACAACTTATGGTGAACAAATAATGAACAGTATCGAAGAAGCTGAAATATCAGGAGTTTATAAAGATCAACAACATACGTTAATACTTGGTATGCAGGTCAAGCGTATGCCTTCCCCACGATCTGGTTATGTTAATCTGTACCCAATAACCGCATTCAAAGAAATTTATCCAATGACAAATCAAAACTTACGGTAAACAAATAATGAAACCACGTAAATCAAGAACTGCTCCTGAAATATCCCGTCAATTTATTCTTGACGCAACCATGACGCTAGCATCCAAGGGCGATTATTTTTTATTGCGTCGTGATGATGTGGCGCAAGCTGCCGGTATCGCTCCTGCTTTGGTATCTTACTATTTCGGGACAATGCCGCAATTCAGAAGAACCATTATTCGCGAAGCAATCCGAACAAATAATTTGTATATTATCGCATGCGGTTTAATGCACAGAGATCCACGGGCAATGGCGTGTGATGTTGAAATTAAAAAACAGGCATTGGGGGTGATGTTATGAAAAATGAAGAATTAATCACAGCCATTCGAAGCATTGCTGATGAGATGAGTAAGAAATTATGAAATTATCCATATTGCCTAACGTAACGGGAACAACGATTGAGCAATATGATAAAACGTGGGAGGAATTGATACAGATAATACAAAACCCTAATGAATATTCGGAGAAATCGAAACTCCCGTTGATTAAATTAGCGTCATTCGGAAATATAAGATCGATTAACGGCTCATTACGCCATGATAGCAATGTGATTGCGGTTAGCGGTATTGAGGGTGATTACGATGCTGGTGCTATAGATATGGATCAAGCGGGTTTGTTTCTGACAATGGCCGGTATCCGAGCGATACTTTATACCACGCCATCCAACAGTGAAATTAAACCACGATGGCGCGTTCTGATTCCGTTCGCTGTCGAGTATGATCCAAGTATTCGAGCTGGATATGTTGCCAAATTAAATGAACTATTGGGTGGCATCCTGGCGCGTGAAAGCGGTACATTAAGCCAAACATTCTTTTTTGGAAAAGTTACTAACGTTCCATATCGTTCGATGGTTGTTGATGGCGGTTTTATCGATGAACTTTACGAACCGATTGAAGTTAAGCCGGTTATTAATCACACGCCGGTTCAGATCGAACAGGTTGATTCGGTTGTCCTGGGCGAATTGGAATCGGCGCTTAAATCAATTAGTGCGGATGATCATGAGGTTTGGACTAGCGTTGGTCATGCGCTATCCGGGCTTGGTGAAGCCGGTTACAAGTTATGGGCTGATTGGTCGGCTACATCACCCAAACATAATCCAGATCAAGACTTGTGGCGCTGGAACACGTTTACTGGTGATAGGACAGGCTATCAGGCGGTATTTGCCAAGGCGCAAGCAAACGGTTGGGTTAACCCACGGGCAGCTAAGCCAGTCGAGTTAAGCGGTATTGTGTTCAACGGTACTGTGCCGGAAGGTTTGGAAGGTAATGAAACGGATGTGATTCTATCGTCGCGTATTGATTCATTAGGATTTGTTCATTTGACAGGATCTGGCAAGCCGCAAGCATCGGTTGAAAACTTGCGCTACTTGCTCGATGCTTATGGTATTAAATGCGGTTATGACGAAATTCTTAAAACCGTTTCAATTGAGTTTCACAATGGATCATTGAAAGGGGATAACTCGGACAATGCGTCATTGGGGAGGATTCAATCGTTAATCAACATTAACTTTGCCCCGGCGACAATGATCAACATGATTGAAGTTATATTCAATGAGAATACTTACAATCCGGTTATGGCTTACATTGAATCAAAACCGTGGGACGGGGTAAGTAGGATTAACGATTTATGCGCTTCGATAACTGTGCCTGATGAAATGACGGATTATCGGAATATGATTGTCAGAAAATGGTTGATTCAATGTATCGCTGCGCTGGATGCCGGTGATAGGTCGCCTATTTATCACAAGATCAACAAGTACGAATTGGTGCTAACGTTCCAGGGTGAACAAGGTATATTTAAAACCACTTGGGTAAAGAGTTTGTTACCGAGGGAATTGTCTGAATACATTAAGGATGGTCTGCACCTGGACTTGGCTGATAAGGATTCAATTAAGAACGCCATATCGTGCTGGATAGGTGAGCTTGGGGAACTAGATGCCACGTTCAGGAAGTCTGATATAAGTAGATTGAAGGCTTTTTTATCCGCTACAAGCGACAATATTCGAATGCCGTACGCACGCATGGGTTGTCAATTTAAACGTCGCACGTCGTATTATGCCAGCGTAAATGATGACAAATTCCTACTTGATTCGACCGGTAACCGGCGGTATGGAGCCCTGCCTGTAACGTCAATTAACGTGCAGCATGGTGTTGACATGCAGCAACTTTGGGCTGAAGTTTTGCACCTTTATCTCAACGGTGCCGAGTGGTGGTTGAATTATGTTGAACAAACTCAATTGCGTTTGATTAACAATGATCATTTTACGGCTATTGATCCTATTGCTGATTTGTTAGAGTCTCATTTTGATTTGTTGGATACGTCTGAAAATTATCAAATGATGAGCACTACAGAGATAGCCAAAGCTATTGGTTGTTTGAAACAGACGCAAACAGAACTTAACAGAATCGGTTCACTTTTGAAAAAATACAATCATGTTAGAAAATGTGATAGTAATGGTAAAAAAGGTTATAAATTAAAAAAGAGGTTGATTACAGATAATATAAATTGGAATGGTTAAATAACAAACCGGCTTTAAGCCGGTTTTTTTATATCTATAAAACAGACAGTACAGACAGTCTGTTTTTAACTTTCAATTAACAGTACAGCCAGTCACAGTCGGTATGATAAAATAACGGTCTGCCCTGCAAGCCACGAATAGCGTGGTTTCAGATAGTACATATAGTACAGACAGTAATAATAATAATAATAATAATAAAAGGGTATAGTGTAGTATAGCGTATGCACGTATTATTCCTCTCTAAGAGAAAACACAGTATGTTACAGTATGTACCGTCTGAAGCCACGGCTGGCGTACCTTGCAGGGGCAGCCTGTGTTTTTAAACACCCGGCTGTGTTGTCTTTTCATCATTTTTATTGACAATACCGTCAATATCTGATTTAATTTAACCGTAGTTTAAATTTTAACCAACCGGAGTAAGACAATGATAGTTTTAAAAATAGGAACAAAAACACTTGACGCCATGATTAAAAAACAGTCATGGCATATTGAAGGAACTCTCCTTATTAATAAGGAAAATTTGGAAGTCGGGCATATATCTGATGAAGATATAACTCGTGGAGTTATAGAGATTACGCTTGATAAAGCGTATCTTGTTAACACTTTATGCGGAGAATAAATCAGACACTACAGCCAAGGACGGCGGTTTATTAATTGGCTTTCATTCGAGAGTTAATCACTAAACCAACCGGAGTAAGCCAATGAGCACCTATCACATAGAACCTATTTACGATCTGGCCCATGAAGCCGTGCATGAAGTCAGGAAGTTCCCACCGGATAGTTTGATAGCTATTCGTGGTGAAGATTATGACGACAGGGAAAAACTTTTTACTGTAACGGATTTGAATGCTGGTGATTGGCAATATGTGCGCGCTGGTGATTGGCTTGCTGAGTACGAACGGTCATGGTACGAATAGGGTGCGAATTCGTACTAATTCAACATTCAACGAGGATTTGAGATGAAAGAATACAAAGTCGTAGAATACAAAACGGGTTGGTTTTTTGTCGTTGTGGGATTAACGTTCAAAGATTGCCAAAGACAAATAGAACACCAACTTGGATACGTGCCTGTCCTGGACATCTTATCCACAAAGAATCTTAAGTGTGGCGTTGTCGAGAATTAAGAGTACCGACATATAGAACACTCAGCCCGGTGCGATGCCGGGCTTTTTTTTGTCCGTGGTGGCTTGAAAACCAACTAGCCGTATGAATGATATGCCTTACAGATTTTCGTGGCTGTACGGTGATATTTGGCGTTCGTGGCTGTACGCTTTTGAAGTGTTAATTCAAGTTTGATATGGCAATATTCAGCACAATTATTGCCACCACCATGATGGACACCAAGTAACACAACACCCCTTCAATTAAATCGCTCATTTGTTTTATTCTCATTTGTGGTATAATCGGATTTAAGTGTAGTATTATCCGCAAAAATTACAAATGATTAGGTGATAAAATGTTTCAAAATTTATCCGAACACGCCAGAGAACACGAAAAAATGATAGCTGGAGGTACGTTATTGTGGCCTGATACGCCGACAACTGACGCTGATCGTTTGAATTTTACGGCAGGTATTGAATTGCATACGTTTCCGAACGGAACTGCTGATTTATTTTCTAGCACTGTTGGTGCAGGTGCAACAATCAGTAGTCCTACTGGCGGCGGTATAAAAATCGTACAGGCATCGGGAGCAGCCACGAATACTACATTAAATTTTGATGTTCCTGCGTTTCAGTTGGAATCAGATTCAACAATTTGCGTTATTTATTCGATTAACAATCCTATTTTACAAAGGTCCGGTTCAGTTTACGGGACCACTCAAGCATTAAATTTCAGTTCATTTTGTGCGGCGTCTTCTGGCGCGGCTTTTTATCAGGGCGTGCAGTCGGATGGTGGTGATGTTTTAGTAAATGTTACCGCAGCGTCGCTCGATGCCGGTAAATCTGGCGTCGGAGCTACTATCGGAGATACACTAGACAGAATGCGGTTAGTGTTCAATTTGTCTCAAGGTGCTGAAATAGTGATTAAGCGGGTATTACTTAGTCCGAAAATAAAACCTACGTTCGGCGTATATTTTGACGATGGTCTGATATCTGAGTATGCCGAAGGTTTTCAATATATGGCTAAGAAGGGCTTGCGCGGAACACTAGCAGTTATAACAAATACCGTTGGAGGCAGTGGTAGAATAACCAAATCGCAATTGTTAGAGATGCAAGACGCCGGTTGGGATATTGTAAATCATACTCATACGCATGTTGGTGCAAATTCCGGTTACGGAGCATCACCCGATCAAATTGCATTGAGTCAATCGGTGCTCGCTGGCGATAATTTTATTTTGAATGGAAGTATTGGCGGTGCGTTATTTGACGAGCCCAGGTGCTTGATTGCCATATCCGCGGGTGATGAAACTAACAAGCGGCTGGAAGTAACTGGCATGGATGAACATGATAATGTAATTACAGTTACACAGAACGGTATTGGTACAGCAACGTTCCCTGTAGGTCAAACTGTCTGGAAAAGAATAGATCAAGTTAAATCGATCGATGGTACCACTTCGACGGTAAAACTCACTGTATCAGCTAGCCATAGTGAATTGTTATATCAGATCGGAACAGCCCAACAATGGTTACGTTCAAACGGGTTCGCTAGAACAGCGCATTTGTTTGTTGCTCCTGGCGGTCAATACAATATTCTTACGTTCAGAGTTTTAGCCGAGCTCGGCATAACTGGAATGAGAACTGTACAACAATATGTTGAACAACCGTTTATTCGACCTAACCCTTTAACTATTTGCTCATGGGGCGGTGGGATCTCAAGCGGTGGATCAGCTACTACTATTGGTTACAAAGACAAAGCCATAAATCAGAACGCGTATACCAGTGTTTTCCTACATGACATAATTGTAGATAGTGGTTCCCCCGTTGCCGGTGTAGAGTCGCGCAGATCAGATTTTAGATTGTTTATTGATGCCGTGGCGGCGTCTGTTAAAGCCAATGATGTGCAGTGCATAACAATGAGTGAATATTTCAAACTATGTGGGTATTAAAACAATGTCAAAAGTCACAATTCTACCAGCAGCGACAACGACCGTTACAGGCGATTCGTTTGAAGCGTTGAATGACGGTTTAGGTATATTTCCTAATCAAACCTATCAAGCCACTGTCACAGGCACCGGAGCAGTTACCGCCACGGTAATCATCGAATTCAGTAATGACGGTACGAATTGGCTCACCGGTGCCACGATAAGTTTATCCGGTACTACCAGTGCTAGTGATGGTTTTGTGTCGTCGGCCTCGTGGGTTTATCGCCGCGCCAGAGTAACCGCAATCAGTGGCACAAGTGCGGCGGTTGTTGTGACAATGGGGGTGTGATATGGGTGTTGCATTAGTAGATAGAATTGTCGGTAACAAACGCGGTCGGTTTGTTATAGCATCGTCGGGCATTCCTTTTATTTTACCGTCGAGTGGTACTATCGGAGACAACGGCGCGTTGTCGGCATTAACAGCATTGCCGACAACATATACCAGTTGTTATATGTATTTTCCGGTGAACACCATTGCCGCGGGCGTAGCTGCGGGTTGGTATTATGTTGTAATGGCCAGCACGACAGCAGGTACAATTTACAACAACGTTTATACATCAGGCATTCCAACAATTCCCGCATCACCTACAGCGTTTGCAACCACAGGCCCAGGGGCATATACGCAAACAACATCAAGCGATATTGCTAGCATGGTATTTACCGTGCCTGGCGGATTGTTGGGTACCCATGGAAGTATTAATATTCAAAAGGATTTGTATTGTATAAACAATGCAAATGTAAAATCTGTTGGTACAAAATTCAATGCCACTACTATGCACAGTACCACGTTAACATCGGTTCAAATGAATTTTGTACAGCTATCTATAAAAAATAGGGGCGTGCAAAACAAACAAGTAATAACACGTAACAATACGAACATTGGTGGAACATCCACGTCAAGTAATCCCGGTTATCAGTCTATAGATACCAGTGTGGATTTTACAATAACAGAGATTTTTAACATGGCTACTGCGACAGATAGTATTGTTAATGAAGGTTTCACAATAGAAGCAATAACAACATAAACGGGATGGCAAAATGAAAGTATGTATTGAGAAAACACCAGACGGAACATTCAGCGTTTACGAAGAAGTTGAACCGGCGGCTGAACAACAGGGCGCTATGACACCGGAGAACGAAAAGGCTGAACAGAAAGGCGCACAGTCAGCACCAGATTTACAAGGTGCGTTGATGCTGGCTGCCAAGCTGTTATCCAGCTCAGAGAATGACCAACAGCAAGCAGCGTTCGATCAAGGACTCGCTAAAACAAACCCAACTATGGCTATGTAATATGACGGATTGGGATACCATTGAAATTGAATACGCCAAAGGGATTCGTTCGAATTGCGATCTGGCAAAACAGTTCGGTATTTCTGAAGGTGCTATAAGAAAACGTGCTAAACAGTACGGTTGGATAAAGGATTTGTCGCATAAGATTACTCTTAAAGCACAAAAGAAGGTCTATGAGAAACGGATAATAACAACTGGATCGCACGGTTCTAGCAAAATTGACAAAGTTACTGAAGCGGAGATTATTGAATCGGAAGCGGCGGTTCAAGCACTGGCGTTAATATCAGAACGTGAATCAATCAAACGATTGAATACGCTGTCCGAAAGGACTGAGTTTATTTTAGAAACATATCCGATCGACGATCCGGAAAAACATGCGAAATGTACAAAGATGATTGTCGAAACCAGAGAAAAGATATTCAACTTGTACCGGCGTAACCTTGGCATTAATGACAATGCGAACGGTGATGCTAATGCGCCCGTAACCAATGTTACTGTTAACTATGTCTAGGTTGATTCAGTCACGCGAGAAAAGTTTGGCAATGAAGGTGCCCGAGGTGTTCGCACCACTAGCACCGGCCAGTAGGTACAAGGGTTGTTTTGGTGGCCGGGGAAGCGGGAAATCGTGGTTCTTTGGTGGTAGGTTGATTATGGATCATGTTGTTAATCGTGGTTTATCTTCAGTATCATTGCGTGAAGTTCAGAAAGACCTAAAATCATCAGCTAAGAAACTTGTCGAAGGTGTTTTACAAAAACATCAAATCGGGGAAGCGCAAGGCTTCAAAGTTTATAACGACTGTATCAAGACGCCTGGTGATGGTGTGATCATCTTCCAGGGATTGCAGGATCATACAGCCGAGTCAGTTAAATCACTTGAGGACTTTGGCCGGGCCTGGGTTGAAGAAGCGCAAACGGTATCGGCAAATTCGCTCAACTTATTGCGCCCAACTATTCGTGCACCTGGATCCGAATTGTGGTTCTCTTGGAACCCACGACGTAAATCTGATCCTGTTGACGTAATGTTACGCGGTGCCGAACAGCCAACTGGCAGTATTCTGGTTAAAGCCAACTGGCACAACAATCCGTTTTTCACGGCTGAATTGGAACAAGAACGACTAGATTGTTTGAGGATGCAACCGGATCAGTATCCGCATATTTGGGATGGTGATTACATAACGGTAAATTCTAGCGCATATTTTGCCAAGGAGATAACATTGGCAAGAGCTGAAAACAGAATAGGCGGTAATGTGCCGGTTGATCCGTTGATGACGATACGGGCATTTTGGGATATTGGCGGTACTGGTGCGAAAGCCGATGCTGTAGCGATATGGGTAGCGCAGTTTATCGGAAAGGAAATCCGCATAGTTGATTATTATGAAACAGTCGGACAACCTTTGGCGTTCCATCTTAACTGGTTACGGTCAAACGGTTATGACGGGTGCTTGTGTGTATTACCGCACGATGGTGCACAGCATGATAAGATTGAATCGATAACATACGAAGGTGCGATTAAGAAGGCCGGGTTTCCAACAAAGGTTATCAAGAACCAAGGCACCGGCGCAGCAATGCAACGTATTGAAGCAGTACGGCGGTTGTTCCCGGCAATGTGGTTCGATAACAAATGCGAAGCTGGAATCGATGCGGCGTCGTGGTTCCATGAGCGAAAAGATGATAAGCGTAACATCGGACTCGGACCAGAACATGACTGGAGTAGTCACGGTTGCTTCATAGGAAACACATTAATCTCTACTAACAAAGGTGATGTTGAAATTAAGGATATATGTATTGGTGATATGGTTTTAACTCCAGAAGGCTATGCTAGAGTAGACAATGCAGGAGTTACGAAAATATCAACCGAGTTGATAGAGATAACATTGTCCGATGGAAAAATGATAACTTGCACACCTGAACACATGATATTCACTTTTCGTGGATTAGTACAGACAGCATCCTTATGTTATAATGATCGTATTATAACTATTGAGAATTTATCATGTGTACAGTTAGTGAACGCAAAAGAGATGGGTTATCGGGACGCTTTTATAGAGAATATGCAGGAATCAAATATTGGTATCAACCAAGCGCAGGTAAATATAGATCGGGTGTTAAGCACGATCAACAATGGCTTCATCGCGTTATTGTTAAAGCCGATGATAATTTTGAAGTTTGGCCCAAAGATGGTGATTGGGACAATTTTAAAAAAACTAATTGGTATACAAAAGAGCGTTATAAAAGGACTCACAAAAGTAAACATCCAGCTCAAGAATTCAATGGTATCAAATACTATAGACAAACTGACACAGGATACTATTCAAGAATCGTGCGTGAAGACGGACGACAACGAAAAGAATATTTACATAGATTCATATGGGAATATGTTAATGGGAGTATTCCAGACGGATACCATGTCCATCATAAGAATGAGGATAAAAGCGATAACCGAATTGAAAACCTCATATTACTTACATGTAGTGCGCATAGTAAGATACATTCTGTTGAATATCACACGACGAAACAAAAAACAAATGTCGTCTGTGTTGTGTGCGGAAAAACATACAGGGCATACTTCCCTACAAAAGCAAAATATTGCAGTAGAAGTTGTCAGCATCAAGGTAATAAAAAAAGAATTACCAGTCTATGACCTAACTGTAAATCATCACCATTGTTATTTTGCCAATGGTATACTGGTCAGCAATTGCGACGCGCTCGGATTGCTTGCCATAGCGTATGAAGAACTTGTTAAAGAAAAAACAAAGCGTAATGTGGTGTTACCGCGTTACACATCATTAACACCGGGCATGGGTTATTAGCGTGGAAGATTACACAGAAGAACAAATTAGTGAAATGAGAGCCGCAAAGCTAGCGTCGTTCGCTTCATCTATCGTTAAGAAACGTGCGGAAGCTAAAGCCGGTCGTGCTAAATCTGGCATTGAACGAGTATGGCGCGAAGATGAACTGTACTATGCCGGTATTGATGATGCTAACAACGAAGAAGGCGCGTTGAAACCGGCAACTAAGGATGGCGTTGTTACAATGAAAGCGGGGCGAGGTGATGCTGGTAATAACCGATCTACTGTTTTTGTGAACATCACACAACCGTATGTTGATAGCGGCGCAGCTCGAGTCAGCGAAATGTTGTTGCCTACGAACGATAAGCCGGTGAGTATCAAACCAACACCTATACCGGAAATTGGTGAAGATAAAGAATCCGATGAACTGATGCCTGACGGTCAAACATCGGTAGCCGACGCTGCTAAAGCGTTCATTGTTGAAATGGAACAGAAAGCCGAAAAAGCCGAAACTCAGATATGGGATTGGTTGGTTGAGTCCAGGTGGCATTCTGAAATGCGGAAGGTTATTGAACAATGCGCGTTGTTGGGCGTTGGTGTTATTAAAGGCCCGTTTCCGGTTAAACGCAAGCGTCGGAAAATGAATCAATCAGACGGTGTTATTGAATTGGTAATTACCGATGAAATGAAACCGGCATCAAGAGCAATTGATGTTTGGAACCTATACCCTGATCCGAGTTGTGGCAATAATATCCACAACGGTAACTATATTTTTGAACGTGATCTGATAACCAAGAAAGAACTATCCGATTTAAAAGGAACCGGTTATATCGACGATCAAATTGATGCGGTTATAAAAGAAGGACCGAGTAAAAAATATATCGATAATCCAGGTTCAGAAGAAACATGCACCGAGTCTTATGAAATTTGGTATTACCACGGCTATGCCAGTGCCGAAGAAATGAACGCTGCCGGACATGAAGCCATAGACCATGATCAGGTTCCTGTTATTCTTGTTATGATTAACGACCGTATCATCAAGGCATCATTATCAATCATGGACAGCGGCGAGTTTCCATACGATGTGATGAGTTGGAAGAAACGCACGGATCATTGGGCAGGTGTGGGCATTGCCCGTCAGGTTCGCACGGCTCAGAGAATGGTTTTGGCGGCTACGCGCAACATGATGGATAATGCCGGTATATCTGCCGGACCTCAGATATTTATGAAACGTAATAGCATCCTACCTGCCGACGGTGTTTGGGAAATCAGTCCGTTAAAAATCTGGTGGGTTGATGAGGATGTTACCGAAGGCGAAGCGCACTCAGCGATAACAACCGTACAGATACCAATGATCCAAGCGGAACTTGAAGCTATCATACGATTGGCTATGGAGTTTGCAGAACGCAGTACATCAATGCCCATGCTGCTGCAAGGTGATCAAGGATCGGCTACTCACACAGTCGGCGGCATGACCATCCTGCAAAACAATTCAATGTCAGTATTACGGGCAATTGCCAAAACGTTTGATGATGATGTTGTTGAACCACACGTTACACGTTATTACGAATGGTTAATGATATACGGTGAAAACGATGACATGAAAGGGGATTTTTCAATTACCCCTCAAGGTTCAGCCGCATTCTACGAACGTGATAGCCAGAACCAAGCTATCATGCAATTGATACCAATGGCGGCCACGCCGGGCTATGGATTGAATCCAGAGAAACTTATGGTTGAATTGCTCAAGATGAACAAGATTAGTCCTGAACGTGTCAGTTTTACCAAAGAAGAAAAGGAACAACAGGCACAAGCCACACAAGGTCAAGGTGAACCGAGCGCCCTGGATGTAGCAAAACTTAAAGTTGATGGTGATTTGCAAAAAGCCCAACTGGTTCAACAAAGCGACAAGGAAGAACTGGAACTCAAAGGTGATGCAATGCGGGCCGAGTTTGCGCTCAAGCTGCAAATGCAACAAGAACAGTTCGAACATGAGTTGCGGATTGAACAGCTCAGATTACAAATAAAGATGATGGAGTTATCCAGTCAGCAAAACATTAGCCTGGAATCAATCAAAGCATCATTGGCCGATAGTGCGCTCAAGTTGCAAACACAGAAGGAACTATCACGGGATAGTTTAAAAACCACTCAAGTATCCATGCCAGAAACAGAACCAGTGGGGCAAGCGCCCGATGGACAAGCATACCAAAGGTAAAAATATGATTGAAAAGGATCCTACATTATGGGGAATATCGTCTTGGATATTCGCCTTGTCAATGCCAGTTGCCGGCGGAATGGTAAACTGGTACAGCAAAGTTAGAAAAGGCCGTAGTCGCATATTCAATTTTGTTGAATTAATTGGTGAGATATTTACCAGCGGCTTCGTTGGACTCGGTACGTTTATGTTACTGACTTCATACGATCAACCGCCCGGCGTATGCGCTGCCTTTGCCGGAGTATCGGGGCACATGGCGACACGAATTTTATTTCTAATCGAACAATATATCGAAACAAAAGGTAAAAGGATAATTGAGGATGAATAGCAACTTAAAAGCATTCCTGGATATGATCGCCATATCCGAAGGAACAAGCACAAGCCCAGCCACCAAGCTAAACGGTTACGATGTTATAGTAACTGGATGGGATAAAAAACCAGAAACGTTCAGTGATTTTAGTTGCCATCCGTTTTCAAAAGGACGCAAACCAAAACTGATTAGTAAAAAGTCAGGGTTATACAGCACGGCAAGCGGTCGGTATCAGTTCATGCGTAAGGATTATGAGCATTACAAACATACGTTAACTCTGCCGGACTTTGGACCGGACGCACAGGATAAGTGGGCAATCCAATTAATTCGTGAACGTCGTGCACTAAATGACATATATGATGGTAAAATACAATCGGCTATTGCTAAAGTAAGTAATATATGGGCATCATTACCCGGCGCCGGTTATGGGCAACATGAGAATGCAATGTCAAAGTTATTACTGGCATATACCAATCATGGAGGAAATTTAGCTTGATATTAACACCGTATGACCTTGAAACAGAATTGTGGAAAAAGATATACAAGCATTATGAAACCCTGCTTGCATCTACACAAAGAGAATTGGAAAAAAATTTAACACC
>Ga0265297_10005206_pt1 | contig 20195 bp, 20 predicted proteins | sample Munlanlwell13791_FD_192502 | JGI IMG/M metagenome (GOLD analysis project Ga0265297, IMG submission 192502) | Leachate microbial communities from a municipal landfill in Southern Ontario, Canada - Leachate well 137-91 | ecosystem: Engineered > Solid waste > Landfill > Unclassified | place...
TACCAACTCTTACCTCCATGACGGATCAAAGTTGGGAAACTTGGACAAAAGTAAATGCAGGTAAGAGTTGGTATTTGGAATTTTGTCCTCGTCTTGTGGAACTTTTTCATTCCTGCTTATACGTGTTACGGACTTCTTTAGTGCCATTTTAGCGGGGCTTATGGTATGAGAAGAACGAGTCCCCTTGGTAATAAACGGCGATAGGGTAATAGCGGAGTCCTTAGCCAGGGCAATAAAGAACTTAACACACTTGCGGCTGACATCATCGGTAAGACTGAAATTGCCGTGAAAAACCTCTTTTAACTGATCGTACGTGGCGCTTCCTAAATCAAGCGAGCCCCCCATCACAAAATGGTAAGATTCCTGTGTAATTTTACGTAAATGAGGCGCTCTCAAATCGCCTTTAGTGTCCACAATTGGCTTCAATTTGTCAGTTGGTTTGCCATTTGCGTCAATCAAAGACAAAAAACGTAAAGCGGATATCAACTGCACACCGGTACTGCCGGAAAGCATGTCTCCCCAGTAGCTCCGGTCTATGCGTGATGGTATGCGTTCTTCTAGTCGCTCCAGGAAGTGATAGAAGGTCCGGTAAGAGACATACGGCGGAAGGTGTTTTCGTCCTTTTTCAGTGACCACAGCAATACCTCGTCTAGTTGTTTACCATTATATTCCAAAAGAAAAAATGATTCAAGAAATAAATAGCTGGAAATTATGGTAATTGCTAGGACAGTTTAAAAATAGTAAGGACAATATTATAGGCTTGTCCTCCTATATTGATAAAATTAAACCAGTGAACTGCAAACGCAGCCACTAATATCGTTGGCAAAATACTAAAAGAAGGAGGAATTTTATTCCATGTCTAATCCTATCGAGTACCAGAGGCTAATGACGGAGATCGTGTACATCAATCTCCCTGGGCCGCAGGAATCCAATCCCCACATGACCGGCAACGAGCTGCTGCACGGCTTCCTCGCCGAGCTTTACCGGTATCCCAATCCTGAATTCAAAGAGCACCTGCTGACGCTCTGCAGCAAATGGAATATCCGCTATCGCGATTCCAAAGAATAGTAAACAGTATTTTAACAGTTAAAAGATATCATACTAAGAAGGAGGCACCTGTGAGAAAAACTAAGGTCAACGCCATAGATATTGGTACTACTAAAATCTGCAGTATCATGGCGGAAGATTATGGTGATGAAGGCCTTCGTATCATCGGGGTTGGGGTAACCCCATCGCGCGGTCTTCATAAAGGCCTCGTATTAAGTCTTAACGAGGCGAAGGAATCTATCAGACAATCGGTCAGGATGGCAGAACAGATGGCCGGACGGAAGATGGATTCGGCAAATATTGGCGTTACCGGCCGCCATATTACCTCAATTAATAAATCCGGAACCGTCTCGATTACCCGGAACAACCAGATTGTGTACCCAGAGGACATGAAGCGTGTCCTAAACGTTGCCCGTACGGTTAAAGTCCCATCGGAACAAAGAGTGCTGCATGTGATTCCGAGAGATTACCAGGTGGATGGTCAGATGGGCGTTAAAAATCCCGCCGGCATGCACGGCAGCCGCCTCGACGTAGAAACCCATATTATCACGGCGGCGGCAACCTCGGTGCGGAATCTTGTTAAATGCGTCCGCAGCGTTGGAGTGGAGATTGACGACCTCGTCATGGAATGCCTTGCCAGTTCCGAAGCGGTGTTAGAGCCGGAAGAAAGGCAGGACGGCGTGCTGCTGGCGGACATCGGCGGCGGCACTACCGATATTGCCATTTTCAAAGACGATAACATCTACCACACCTCGGTATTACCGGTTGCCGGCTACCAGGTTACACGTGATATCTCTATCGGTCTGGGCGTTACCTATGAACTAGCCGAAGAGATGAAAAAGCGCTATGGCGATGTCACTCCGCGGGAAAAAAGCAAGAATAAAATGGATAAAAGCGTCTCGATTACCGGCGATGGGCACAGCGTTTCCTACGAGGATCTTTCCGATATTATACGCCTGCGCGTAGAGGAAATTTTGCGCCTGGTAATGCTGGAGCTGCCGCAAAACGATCTCCACAAACTAATTCCCGCCGGCATCGTTATTACAGGTGGTGGTGCCAATCTTCCCGGTATTGCTGAACTGGGGCAGCGGGTTACCCGTATGCCTGTCAGGCTCGGCGTGCCGATGCGTATGGCTGGGGTAGGGGATGTTCTGGATAATCCGGCACATGCTACGGGCGTTGGACTGCTTTTATGGCAATCACAGAACGAAGACACCGAATCACCCCGCGCCACGGAAAAAGGTATTCACGTTTTACTCAAGAAGGCGCTAAGGCTCCTCGGGTAATTAACAGATTCAAGGGGTGAGAGGGAAAAAACAGCGACGGGTTTTAACGGCCGTTAATGATCTTCTATCGCCAACAACGTGTAAATGAAGATAAATAAGGAAGGAATCGATAATGACTATTATTGAAGTAAAAAAGAAAAAGAGCCGTTCGTACATCGAGGAGCTTATGAAGAAATTCATCAGCAATCATCATTGCCTGGGGCTGCTTAGGTTCTTTGCCGCCCATCCCAACGGCCGGTTCAATAAATTAGCGATTATCCACGCTATTGACGACGAATGCAATCGCACCGAGATGGGCGAGGCTTTAAACGAAATGGTCCGTGAAGAAGTCCTCGATATAACTTACGAAAACGGAGTTGCTTTATATATCCTGACCAAAGAAGAGGCCCTGCGCCGGCTGGTGCTGAACATGGCTATCTTCGACTGGCGCGACTGGCAGCTTGTCCTGGAGCACGCCTAATTAGTAATAGGAGAACGTAATACGATATAATGGATGTAAAAGAAACTAGATAAAGGAACTTAAAATGGGCAGAAAAGCAGAAAAACAAGCGCAAAGGCGTAGCTATAAAGAAGCTTTCAAGAATGTAAAACATGGCCATGGTACCCGCCCGGTCAGAAAGAAACAGGAATCGGCTCTGGGCAAATAACACCTCTAATTTAGTTCTTTCTATATTGGGAGGGCTGTCATGACAACTGGTGTTGTAAAACATCTGGTTGACAAAACAGGCTATGGATTTATCTCTGGCAGTTGGGGCAAGGTCATCTTTTTCTATCGGGACCAGCTGTTGGGAAATAAAGGTTTTGATATAAAACCCTGTAGTTCTATTACCTGAATTTACACAGGGATACGTCTATATTTTTCGGTTTAAGCTTTTCTGCAAATGGCTTAATGGGGCTTTGCTTTACCCAAAAATGACTTACTAGAAGGGAATTACTCCTTTGGTTTACCCCGATAAGAAATTTAGTCTCAATAAAAAGAAAGAACGAAACCTGTTGCGTTTTCATGGAGACGCAGCCGCTTCGGCGATGGATGATGCCGCCATCAGCTATCAGTCGCCCTCGATAATCGCGGCCGGAGCCAGCGCGCAAAGCATTACTATTTTTACCACGCTGGTCAACCTTGGGCTGTCGCTGGTTTGTATCAAGGCGCCTTCATTAATCGAACGTCTTGGCAGCGGTAAAAAAGGCGCTATTACGCTCTCCGCTCTCAACGTACTGGCGTGGGTGCCGCTTATTCTAATGTTTTTCCTGGCGCCTGCAGGCGTTGGACCGGGCTGGATAGCGCTTCTTTGGCTCGTAAATGTCATGCCGGGGATGCTCTTGACCTTCCAGCGCGATAACTGGTTGTCCAATCTTGCCCCTAAAGAGAAATTAGGGGGCTACATAGGACAGAGGCTGGCTATCAAGAGTGCTTTCTACCTGGGAGCGTTTTGTTTCCTGGGGTACATGATGGACTCGTTTGGCGAAACCAGCCTGCCTAATTTCGGTTTTGTGTTTGTCATCGCGGTGGTGGTATCGCTGGTGGATTTTGTTATCTTCAACTTCATGCACGAACCAAGAACAAAGCGGTTCAACAACGTAGAAGCGCCCATTTATCCTATCAAGTTCGGTTTATTCGCCTTTATGAAGGAAATTAAGGAGAAAAAACTGGACACCTTTATTGTTTTCACCTCCTTTTTCTACCTGACCGTGGGCGTTAGCGGCCCGCTATATGTGGTTTATATGCTGGAAAATATGCATTTCTCCTATTTTAGCTTCACCATCGTTATCGCCTCGGAGTACCTCGCCAGGGTAATCAGCGCACCCTTCTGGGGTCGTTATGCCGATAAAGCTGGTAATATCCGCGTTTTAAGCGTTGTTTCACGCGTGCTGCCGGCAATACCGATATGCTGGCTTTTTTGCTCCAATATCGGCTACCTGGTAGTCGTTCAGATTATTTCCGGAATGTCCTGGGGAGCTTTCGACCTCTGTACCCAGAACTACATCTATAAAGTCGCCCCTCCGGAAAAGAAACTACGCTATATCGTCTACACGCGCTGCCTGATTTTATTCTCTACGGCTTTAGGCGGCGTGGGCGGCGTCTTTTTGACCCGGGGTATATTCCCCATCTTCGGCAGCACGATATTGTCGGTATTTTTAGTTTCAGGGCTTTTCCGGGCAGTAGTGGTGTTTTTCTTGATGCCCAAGCTGATTGATATGGCGATGATATACGGCCGCCCGGTTACATCGTTAGAAGTAAATCTAGATGAAACCGGCACAATTCCCGTGTCTCAACGCGGCTTATTTTATCATCGAGAAAGGGCAACACAGCCTGTATCCAATAGAACCTCGACGAAAACCCGCAAGGAGATATTCGTCTCCCAGCCCCAGCGTGTCGCCCATTATAATCGCGACTGGAAAAAACAGGAATCTCCGCCGCCGGCATTGAAAAACGGCATGATTGAATTGCCGGAAGGCGTTAAAATAACTCCCCAGCCCGACTGGCTATCTTTACAACGAAGTATTGAAAAGAAAAAACAGGAGGCACAAAGAATGGAACTTGAAATTAAGTCCCGCAGACGTCCCTGGATTTACAATGATGAGGTCTCCAGCTATTTCAAGAAACAGACCGCCGAACGGAATCAGGAAAGGCAGGCTAGAGCCGAAAGAGAAAAGTCCACCCGGGAAGGCATTTATTACAACAGCCATGCTTGGACTGACTACAAGCAGGCGAGCCTTAAGGCAGCCATGCTTGAGGCAGAAAGACTGCGCGACCACGGCGAAGAAATCACGCCTGAACCGCGCGAGTTCGAATATGACCGCCGCCCCGGTTCCGCCGGTACGGATGTAATGCGCTTTGCGAAAATAAGTTACAAATCCAAGTAAACACTGTATAAACTGGAATTTTGCAGAGGTCTTTACGGGTTTCTTTGGTAGAAACCTGGTGTAATATCTTGCGTAAAAAATGGCGTCCCTGGAGGGACTCGAACCCACGACCTACTGCTTAGAAGGCAGCCGCTCTATCCAGCTGAGCTACAGGGACGTAATTACACTCAAATTTAACACGAATCTGGATGGGTGGTCAATACATGGCGTTTATTCGGCTGGCTTCTTTTTATCCGCCTGCAGGTGCCTGATGTGCCGCCAGACGTATAGCCCGATGAGGATTACAATGACCGCCGCGATGATGGGGTCGAAGGGCCGCATCGCGCTGCGCAGTTCCTCCCAGTGTTCTCCCAACAGGTATCCGCCATAAGCCAGCCCAGCGCTCCAGATGAAAGACCCCACGAAGGTAAATATATTAAATTTCCAGATATTCATTTTGGCGATGCCCGCCGGCAGGCTGATATAGGTGCGGATAAGGGGTAAAAGCCGTCCGATAAAGACTGTCCAGCTGCCGCGCTTGGTGAACCAGCGGTCGGCCGTATCCAAATCATGTTGTGAGATTAGGACGTACTTGCCGTATTTATTGAGGAAGGGCCTTCCCAGCCACTTTCCAACGTAATATGCTACATCCGACCCTATAGTGTTCCCAACCGCCCCCACCAACCCTGCGATGAATACCCACCAGACGGTCAATCCCGGCTCTTTAATGAGCATCCAGCCTGCCAATGGCATAATGAGCTCGCTGGGAAATGGGATGCAGGCGCTTTCCACCGCCATCAGAATCATGACACCGGGCCATTGCATAAAAGCGTAGATGGAATTTATAACGTCGAGGAACCAGTTTTCAATGCCGGTCACGTTGAGAGTGTAGCAAATACGCCTTTACAGCGTCAAGGTGATTGCTTGACAATGATTCATTGCCGTTGTTACTATTTAATTGGGTGTTTCCCCCAAAAACCATGCCAAAATTGCTGGATACCATCAAAAATCCCGCCGATTTAAAGAAACTCACACCGGCCGAACTCGAACGACTGGCTGCCGAACTAAGACAGGAAATCATCACAACGGTAACTGCCAATGGCGGTCATTTAGCCTCAAACCTCGGTGTGGTGGAGCTTACTATTGCCATTCATCGCATTTTCGATAGCCCCAGGGACAAAATCATCTGGGACGTGGGGCACCAAAGCTATCCCCACAAGCTGCTGACCGGACGGAATAAGCAATTTAAAACGCTGCGGCAGTACGGCGGCATCTCTGGCTTTACCTCGCGGGAAGAAAGCAAGCACGACCCCTTCGGCGCCGGTCATGCCAGCACCTCCATCTCCGCCGCTTTAGGTATGGCCACCGCCCGTGATTTAGCCAAAGACAAATACAACGTGGTGGCGGTCATCGGCGACGGCGCAATTACCGCCGGCATGGCCTACGAGGCTTTGAATCATGCAGGGCACCTTGATAAACCCCTTATAGTTATCCTCAATGATAACGGTATGTCCATTTCCCCAACCGTGGGCGCTATTGCCAGGACGATGAATAAAGTCAGGCTGGACCGGCGCGTACAAACTGCTGAAAGACGCAGCAAGAAAATCATCACCTCGCTTCCTTTCGGTAAAAGCGCCTGGTACTGGGGGCGTGAAGTGGTTGAACGCATTAAGAGCTTCTTCATGCCCACTCCCATCTGGGAAGCCCTTGGTTTTACCTATGTCGGCCCGGTGGACGGTCATAATGTTCAACAGATAGAGAGTGTTTTAAAGCAGGTTAAAGAGCAGAGCCATAAACCTACGCTGGTTCATGTGATTACCACCAAAGGCAAAGGTCTTTCCGAGGCTGAAGAAAACGCTGTATATTTTCATGGCGTATCCGCCAAGAACTCCGGTAAGAGTAAAGCCCCGACTTATAGTGAAATATTCGCTCAGACGATGCTTAAATTGGCGCATAAAGAGCCCAAGCTGGTGGTTATCACCCCCGCTATGCCGGAAGGTAATTGTCTAAATGAGATGGCTGAAAAATACCAAGACCGCGTCTTTGACGTCGGCATCTGCGAACAGCATGCCGTTACCTTTGCCGCCGGACTGGCGACGCAGGGCTACCTGCCGGTAGTGGCGATTTATTCTACGTTTTTACAACGCGCCTTCGACCAGATAATTCACGACGTTTGCCTCCAGAACCTGCCGGTGGTCTTTGCCATTGACCGCGGCGGCATCGTTGGTGACGACGGCAAGACCCACCAGGGCACGTTCGATATCTCCTACCTCACCCTTATTCCAAATATGATTATCGCCTCACCCAAAGACGAAAATGAACTGCAGCACTTGCTTTACACCGCCACTAAAGCTAAACGCCCTATGGCAGTGCGCTACCCGCGCAGTCACGGCCTTGGAGTTGCAATGGATGCCACCTTACATGAAATTCCCATCGGCAAAGGAGAAATCCTACGCGAAGGTAAAGACGTAGCGATTCTCGCTTTAGGTTCCTCCGTAGCCCCTTCTTTAGAAGCGGCAGATATTCTTGCTAAAGAAGGAATTAAAGCAACCGTGGTTAACGCACGCTTCGCTAAACCGCTGGACAAAAAACTTATCACCGATCTTACCGGACGCATCAAAAACTTCGTCACTGTCGAAGAAAATGTGCTTTCCGGCGGCTTTGGCAGCAGCGTCAACAAGCTGATACAGGAATTTTCCAGGAAAGGCGTCATCGTCAATAACATCGCCATTCCGGATGAATTTGTGGAGCATGGAACGCAACCCATTCTCCGTGCCAAATACGGCATCGACGCTAAAGGCATCGCCCGGCAGGTAAGAAAGTTCTTAAAAACCAAAAACTAACTCAATAGGGCACGGGGAGTTAGTTTACGCTTGATACGTTAATTCATAATCGTTATAATAACACAGAAGGTTAAGAGCCGCCTTTGTTGTAGTGGTGGTGAGTATCAGGTTTGCCGGGTCGGCGCCTGATATTTTTTTAGGAGTTCGCCGTGAATAAAATGACTGTCAGGGATATAGATGTTGCCGGTAAGCGGGTATTAGTCCGCGTTGATTTTAACGTTCCGCTGGACGTAAATACCGGCGCCATTACCGATGACAGCCGTATCCGCGCCGCTTTACCGACCATTAACTATCTCTTGGAGCGTAATGCTAAGGTAATCCTCCTTTCGCACTTCGGCCGCCCTAAGGGAAAAGTGGTTGAAGATATGCGGTTAACCCCGGCTGCCAGGCGCCTTAGTGAGATTCTGGGCAAGCCTGTTGCTACGACCAGGGATTGTGTAGGTCCGGAGGTGGAAAAGGCCGTAGCAGCGCTTAAGGGTGGCGACGTACTGCTTTTAGAAAATTTACGCTTCCACGCGGAGGAAGAAAAGGGCGATGATGCCTTCGCTAAAGCGTTAGCCAGTCTCGGAGATGTGTATGTCAACGACGCATTCGGTACCGCCCACCGCGCCCACGCCTCGATATCCGGTATCGCTAAATATCTGCCGGCAGTGGCTGGCTTCCTGCTGGAAAAAGAGATTAACACCCTCGGCGGGCTTTTAGAAAACCCCGACCACCCCTTTACCGCCCTTTTCGGGGGTGCTAAGGTCAGCGATAAAGTAGCTTTGTTGAAAAATATCATGGGCAAGGTGAATACCATCCTCATCGGTGGCGGTATGGCGGCGACGTTTCTTAAAGCTAAAGGGTACAGCGTCGGCGCTTCAGCTGTTGAGGACGATATCATTAACACCGCCAACGGCTTAATAAAAGACGCTTTACAAAATAAAGTGAATCTGGTATTGCCTGTGGACGTCGTCGTTGCGGACAAACCCGACGGCGGCGCTAAAGGACAAATCGTTAGCGTGGACAAAATTCCACTTGGTCAGATGATACTGGATATCGGCCCCGGGACAATTACTGCCTTTGAAAACGAGCTCAAAAGGAGTAAAACCGTCTTCTGGAACGGTACAATGGGCATCGCCGAAATACCGCAGTTCGCCGTAGGGACGCATACGTTGGCTAAGTTGTTAGCTACCTTAAAAGCGAAGACCGTAGTTGGCGGCGGTTCCACCGCCGAAACTATTGCTAAACTTGGATTAACGGACAAAATTACCTTTGTTTCTACCGGCGGCGGCGCCTCTCTGGAATTCCTCGGCGGCGACCAATTGCCCGGTGTAGTTGCATTACGTGATAAAATATAAGCATTAACGCAGATGGACTTAAACTTAATTAAAGAAATAGCCATTACCTCGCCGGAAAAGATAGTCATGCTGGTGTTGGACGGATTGGGCGGCTTGCCCGATCCCAGGACTGGCAAGACCGAACTGGAAACTGCCCGTATTCCCCACCTCGATGCCATTGCCAAACAGGGCATCTGCGGCATGGCTGACCCTATTGCCCCGGGCATTACCCCCGGCAGCGGTCCCGGCCACCTGGCGCTTTTCGGTTACGACCCCATCGCCAACCTGGTAGGGCGGGGCGCTTTAGAAGCTGTGGGCAGTGATATTGAGTTCGGCCCCGACGATATGACAGCTCGTGGCAACTTCTGCACGATTGATGATAAAGGCATTATCACCGACCGTCGGGCAGGGCGTATCTCTACGGAAAAGTGCACCGAACTGTGTAAATTGCTCGACGGCATTAAGGTAAGTGGGGTTGACATAAAGACTTATCCGGTTAGAGAACACCGTTTCGTGGTGGTCTTTAGTGGTAAGAACCTGCATACCGAACTCACCGAATCAGACCCATCGCAGACCGGCTTGGCTCCGTTAGAGGTAAAGGCTGAAGCAACTATTGCTAGACAAACAGCACCCATAATTAACGAATTTATCGCTAAAGCTAAAGCAGTTTTAGCCCACGATCACCCCGCCAACATGATATTGCTGCGCGGTTTTGCAAAAAAACCAAAACTCCCAACGATGCAGGAAATTTACAAACTAAACCCTCTCGCGATTGCCGTTTACCCGATGTACCGCGGGTTGGCAAGGCTTTTGGGTATGCAGGTTGCCGTAACTGGAACAACATTGGAAGACGAAATTAAGACGCTAAAAGACAATTATGATAAATACGACTTCTTTTTCTTTCATGTTAAGTGGACGGACACCGCCGGCGAGGACGGCGCATTTGAACGTAAAGTGAAAATATTAGAACAGATTGACGCCGCCTTACCCGCAATAACATCCCTTAAGCCGGACGTTTTAGTCGTTACCGGCGACCATTCGACGCCGGCGGCTTACGGCGGCCATAGCTGGCATCCGGTGCCTGTCGTTATCTGCGGTCAATTCTGCCGCCCCGACGCCGTTAAAGAGTTCTCCGAGACGGCTTTCCTGGCGGGTGGGCTGGGCAGGATACACAGCACGGACATCATGCCGCTGGCGCTGGCTAATGCCCGTAAACTAACTAAATTTGGAGCTTAGGAGTTAAGAAATGTCGCGTATGCCTTTAATCGCCGGCAACTGGAAGATGAACACTACAGTCAAAGAAGCCGTCGATCTAGTCAAGAAAATGCAGGGACGCCTGAACAGAATACAGGATATAGAAAAAGTCATTTGCCCCCCGTTTGTTTCTTTAGCGTCTATCCATGCCATACTTAAAGGTGACGGTATTCAACTGGGCGCCCAGAACGTGTTTTACGAAGAAAAAGGCGCTTATACCGGAGAAATTTCTCCCGCCATGCTGACCGACTACTGCGAATATGTAATTATAGGCCATTCTGAGCGGCGTCAAATTCTTGGTGAGACCGATGAAATTATCAATAAAAAAATACGGGCGGCTATTGATGTAGGACTAAGGCCTATCCTCTGCATCGGTGAAACCGCCGATGAAAACGAGGCCGGCAAGACACAGGATATTTTAGGCAGCCAGATTTTCGCCTGCTCCGATAAACTTTATTTTCTTAGCGGCATGGTTATTGCCTACGAGCCGATATGGGCTATCGGCACCGGTAAATCCGCCACTGGCAACGACGCCAATAAAACCATCAAGTTTATCCGCGAGTTTATCACCCGCGTTCACGGCAATGACATCGCCGATAACACCCGTATTCTTTACGGAGGCAGCGTTAACGCCACCAATATCAGTGAATTCATGAGCCAGCCGGAAATTGACGGTGCTTTAGTGGGCGGCGCCAGCCTGCAGGCTGATGACTTCGTTAGCATCGTTAAACAGGCTTCAGAGGCTAAACGCACATAACGGAAATGAAGCGAATTATCGCTATCGTTGGTCCGACAGGTATCGGTAAAAGCCGCCTGGCCCTGCATCTGGCGCCTATCTTTCAGGGTGAAATCGTCAGCGCTGACAGCCGCCAGGTCTACCGTTATATGGACATCGGCACCGCTAAGCCCACTGCTGAAGAGCTTAAATCCGTTCCTCATCATTTAATCGATATCGTTAACCCCGACGATGACTTTAATTTGGCTGCTTTTCAGGAATTAGCCGGTCAGTCGATAGCTGATATTCATAAGCGCAATAAGCTGCCGTTCCTTGTTGGAGGCACCGGTTTATACGTAAAAGCGGTGCTGGAGGGCTGGCAGGTCCCCAGGGTTTCACCCGACGTAACTTTTCGGTATAATAAAGCTAAAGGAGTTGGTGAAGGTAATGTTGACGAGTTATATCAAGAGTTGCTTGTTGCCGACCCCCATGCGGCAGTTAAAATTGATCGCCGCAATGTGCGCCGTGTGATTCGCGCACTGGAAGTGCATGCTAAGTCAGGGCAGGCATCTTCCCGGCGCGAGCGTAAAATACCTCCTCCCTTTACCCCCCTCATTATCGGCCTAACCACCCCGAGGTCATCGCTTTACAATATCGTTGACCGGCGGGTGGATTCAATGATTGAGCGGGGACTCGTTAAAGAGGTGGAAAATCTGCTTGGCAAGGGTTATAATTTCACTTTACCCTCGATGTCCGGCATCGGTTACCGGCAAATCGGGCAGTATTTATCAGGCGAATTAACTCTCGAGGCCGCGGTCTCAAAAATTAAGACGGAAACTCACCGCTTTATCCGTCATCAGTATGCCTGGTTCCGGCTTAGCGACGAGAAAATCCGTTGGTTTGATGTCGAACAAACAAACGATTCAGTAATTGAAAGGACTCTAAAAGAGTTTTTAAAAGAATAACAGAATGACTGGAGTGATAAAGTAACAATACATGGAATTTACCAAAATGCAAGGCGCCGGCAACGATTTTGTCATGGTTGACGGGCGCAATATGGAGCGTGACTGGTCGCAGCTGGCGATGACTGTTTTGGACCGTCATTTTGGCATCGGCGCTGATAGCCTGATTGTGCTGCTGCCTTCGCAAAAGGCGGACTTCGGCATGCGTACCTGGGACGCTGACGGCTCGGAGGCGGAAACTTGCGGTAACGGTATCCGCTGTCTGGCAAGGTACGTTCTGGTTAAAGGTTTAGCTAAGTCTGATGTTCAGGAAATGACCATTGAAACTGTGGCTGCGGTAAATAAAATAAAGCTGGAAAGAAAAGACGGCAAGGTCGTTAAGTTCTCGGTGAATATGGGTAAGCCCCGTTTTACCCCCGAACAGATACCGGTTGATACCAGCGCCGGGCAGGGTAGGGTAGTTGACATAAAGAATATGATAGCCTACACCGATACCGTCGGCGGCATGGAAATGACGTTGAATCTTGTGTCTATGGGTAATCCACACGCTGTTTTTTTCATCAAAACACCGGTAAAAGACTTTCCACTGGATAAGATGGGCCCGTTGGTGGAGCACTTGTCAATCTTTCCCCAGCGTGTTAACTTTGAAGTAGCGCGAGTGCTGGATAAGAATCATATCGAGGCTAGAGTATGGGAACGCGGCGTCGGCGAAACTCTGGCATGTGGCTCCGGTACCTGTGCCATAACCATTGCCTCAAAGGTAAACGGGTATACAGAATCTAAGGTTGATGTTACCTTGCCCGGCGGTGTGCTAAACGCCGAATGGAACGGCAATGGAGAAATAGTTTTAGGCGGCCCGGCCGTAACGGTTTATGAGGGTGTTTGGCCAGATTGAGGTATTTTTATGAAGACAGCCAGGCGTATCGAGGCTTTAAAGCCATATCTGTTTGTAGAAATTAATAAGAAAATAGCGGAAAAAAGAGCCCGGGGCGAAGAGGTTATCAGCTTTGCCATCGGCGACCCCGATATTCCCACCCCGCCGCATGTCATTAAAAAGCTTTGCGAGACCGCCCAGGACCCCGCTAATCACCGCTATCCGGAGTCCGAAGGGCTGCCGGAACTGCACATTGCCATCGCCGATTGGTACAAGAAGCGCTTCGACGTTACCCTTGACCCGGCTACCGAGGTTTTACCGCTAATCGGTTCCAAGGAGGGCATCGCGCATATTGCTTTTTGTTTTATTGATAGCGGCAACATCGCGCTGGTGCCCGACCCCGCATATCCCGTTTACGCTATCGGCACGCAATTGGCGGGAGGAAGGCCTTACTATATGCCGTTAACGGCGGAAAATAACTTCCTCCCCGACTTAAAAAACATTAAGGACTTTATTCTTAAGGATACGCGGATACTCTGGCTGAACTATCCCAATAATCCCACCGGCGCTGTTGCCGGGCTGGACTTTTTCCAGCAGGCGGTAGAATTCGCTAAACAGCACGACATCCTCGTCTGCCACGACGGCCCTTATTCCGAGGTCGCTTACGATAACTACGTGCCCAACAGCTTTATGCAGGCGGATGGCGCCAAAGATGTCGGCATCGAATTTCATTCGCTTTCTAAGACCTACAACATGACCGGTTGGCGTATCGGCATGGCGGTCGGCAACGCCGAGGCCATCAAGGCTTTAAGAACCATTAAGTCGAACCTTGATTCAGGCATTCCCCAGGCTATCCAGTATATGGCTATCGAGGCTTTAAACGGCCCGCAGGACAGCATTTCGGAACATAACGTTATCTACCAGCGCCGCCGCGACCTTATTATAGAGGTGCTGGAAAAAATCGGGGTGAAAGCGATACCGCCTAAAGCCAGCCTCTATATCTGGGCGAAGGTCCCGGATGGCTATAATTCGGTAGAATTCACCGCCGACTTGCTGGATCAGGCGAATGTTGCCGTTACCCCGGGCATCGGCTACGGCCCCAGCGGCGAGGGCTATGTGAGACTTTCATTGACCATCCCGGACGTATCTTTAGTCAAAGGATTATCACGTCTTTCCGGGTGGCGCAATACCCGCCGCCTCACCCCTAAGAGATAATCAACTCACAGGAGTAAATCATACCTAAAAATACCATCGTCACCAGGCCCGCGCCGGAAAAAGCGCTTTTGTTAGCCGTGTCCGGCAAGGGCAGCCATGAAAGGCAAACAGCTTTGGACTCTCTGGAGGAGTTGGCTTTATTAACAGCCTCCGCCGGAGCAATCGTCGTTGATAAAGTTGTCCAGCAGCTGCCTACGCCTTCCCACGATTATTACGTTGGCAAGGGTAAGATTCAGGATCTTTTAACTTTAAAGGATAAAAAAGGCTTTTCCGTCCTCATCCTTGACGACGAATTGACGCCCAAACAGCAAGAAAACCTGGAAAAAGCTTTGGACGTTAAGGTCATTGACCGTGTGGCGCTGATTCTGGATATCTTCGCCAAACGCGCCAGGACGCACGAGGGACGGCTTCAGGTGGAGTTAGCCCAGCACCAATACCTTTTACCCCGTCTGGCTGGCCAGTGGAGCCATCTGGAGAGGCTGGGCGGCGGCATTGGCACCCGCGGCCCCGGCGAATCCCAGCTGGAGACGGATAGACGCCTTATTCGACGTAAAATCCAGCGTTTGGAAGAGCAAAATGCCGAAATCAGCCGCCGGCGTGCGCTTTATCGCCAGCAAAGGCAGCGCAGCCGTGTCCCGGTAGTCGCTTTAGTCGGTTATACCAACGCCGGTAAAAGCACATTGCTTAATTCTTTGTGCAAGGCTAATATCCTGGCCGACGATAGGCTCTTCGCCACTTTAGATCCCACCACCCGCCGCCTTAATTTACCCGATAACAGCACCGTTTTACTCTCTGATACGGTTGGTTTTATCCGTAAACTCCCGCCAACCATCGTTCACGCCTTCCGCGCCACGCTGGAAGAGCTTTCTGAAGCTGATTTGCTGCTGCATGTAGTGGACGTTTCATCGCCGGAAGCGCCGGAACAGTGCCAGGCAGTGGAGAAAATCCTCGCTGACTTGAAGCTGACGGACAAAAAACGCGTTACCGTGCTGAACAAAATCGATTGCCTTTTCCCTGATGAGCCGATTCCTGGCGGCGAGGGATTAGAAAGCGTTATTGCCGCCCTTGGCATCACCCCAGACGATAGCACGGTGATAATTTCCGCATCCAAAGGCTGGGGTTTGCCTAGACTGCTTGATGTTATCTCCGGTTCGCTTAAAGCTGCGGTGGTTGGAATACAGGGGCAGGGAACTTAACATAACTATATGGACATAGGCTTAATACTGGCTCTTGTCAGTGCTGTATTCTTCGCTGTAGGCATTGTCCTCGTCAGGAAGACGGCTGGCGAGGCTGGAGAAGCCTTTACCGTCACCTCAATCAGTATTTTCACCGGTATTCCTTTATTTGCTGTCGTTATCTCCATTGTCGGCGACTGGCAACTCCTCGCGGCAATATCCATTAAAGCGTTAGGGATGCTGGCGGCGGTAGGGATTATCCACTTCATCATCGGGCGGTCCCTGGCTTACGATGCCTTTAGGTATATCGGTGCCAACCGTTCCATGCCGATTACCCAGACCTGTCCCATTATAACCATCGTTTTAAGCTGGATTTTCCTCGGTGAGACCCTGACGTTTTATGTGGCGTTTGGCGCTTTACTGATGATGTCTGGCGTGATTTTGATTACTCAACACAAAACTCATGAATCCGGCGGTAAGAAAAAACTCACCGCCGACGAGGTTAAGGGTATCATATTCTCTTTAGTCGCTGCGGTCTGCTGGGGCGTTACCCCGATTTTGATTAAACCCGCCGTCCAGGAGGCCGGGTCTGCTATAGTGGGTAACTTTATTGCGTATTCTGCGGCCGGTTTCGTCTTTTTGGTCTGGCTTTTGATAAGCAAGAAGCCGCGTATTCATTTTAAACGGCTTTCTTTCAAGAAGAACATACTGCTGATGATAATATCCGGTCTTTTCACCGCCGGCGGCCAGATTCTTTACTTTGCAGCTTTAGGCAGAAGCCCGGCCAACCTTGTAGCGCCTTTGGTTAGCATCGAGATTGTGTTTATCTTTCTGCTGTCTTTCTTTATCAACCGCCGTATCGAGGTATTTACCTGGAAGGTCGCTTTAGGCATGGCGGCGGCCGTAGCTGGTACGTTCTTACTCTTCCGTTAAAGCCTCACGGGCTGTAATCAAAATCTGTGGTCTTCATTATTGTTCTGTAGGAGAAACTCTGCCTTTTTACGAGAATAGGGTATCGGTAGGGTTTATAACGTGAAAATTCAAAGAAATATTTTTAGCAATATCGGTGCAGCAATGATTTCTTATCAAATCAAATTTGTCGATTGATTCGCAATCGGTACGTTGAATGACACGAACTCAACATTATTATGTCACCCCCTAAAAGCTATAAATCTTTTGGGGCGCACAATATATGTTATGTAGAGTAGTGTTCGTAGAGAAGGATAATTGACATAATAACATAGAGTTTCGGTTAGGTTGGGTTTTTGACGCGGATTTAGCTTTGATTCAGCTTAAACGCCGCCACGTGAATCGTCAGCCAGATTTCAAATATGAACAACCCTAGTGTTCCCAGCAGCGTCGTAATCGGGAATAACCACCACCAGTTCCCCAACCGCTTCTTCTGCCGGGCCAGCATTGCGCTGATAGTCTCGCCTGTCTTAAAGCCCATGAACCATAATAACTTTTGATATATTGTGGCCATGAAAATTTATCGTCCATCTTGATTATATGCCATGGGTCAACGCGATTATGTCGTCAGATTTTGATTACAGGGGCTTGTTACTTGATACTTGTAACTTGATACTTCAATTGGTGGGCTCGCCAGGGTTCGAACCTGGGACCAAACGGTTATGAGCCGTCCGCTCTGCCGCTGAGCTACGAGCCCGCGTGCTTTAATCCGCCGCCCCACCGCAACTAATATTTTAACTTTTTGACTCTTTAATATCAAGCAGCAACGTTTGAATTACTTTACGATTAATTGTAATATAAAACATATGGTTGACTGGCAAGTTACCGCTACCACAATTTACTGTGAAGATGTTGACGATGAAGTAACGATCATCGTTAACGGCGACGGCACGGTTAAATGCTCCGGCGTCCAGAAGTACACAAAACCCACCAGAGAGACCGCCGAGGACATTAAGAAGAAGAGTAAGCAGAAAGGCGTTATTATATTATGTAAAGAAACCTCCTGCTCCAAGTTACCTAAATACCGCGACGAATTGATGAAAAAGAAATGACGACGACTAAGAAAACTGCCTCCAAAAAGAAGACCGCCAAGAAGACCAGGATAAAGATAAGCAACCTTTCGCTGACCTTTGGCGGCGTCAAATCACTGGTTAATATTAACGTTGATGTCCATGATAAAGAGATTCTGGCGATTATCGGGCCCAACGGCGCCGGCAAGACCTGTCTCTTGAACTGCATTAACGGCTTCTATAAACCACAGCAAGGCGAAATTACCTTCGATGGCAAGCGCATTACCCGCATCCGCCCCGATAAAGCCGCCCAGCTGGGCCTCGCCCGCACCTTCCAGAACATTGAGCTTTATACCGGCTTGAGCACACTGGATAACATTCTGGCCGCCCGCCACGTTCTGATGAAGCAAAACCCCATCACCTCTGCCCTTTACTTCGGCTGGGCGCATAAAGAAGAAATTGCGCACCGCAAAACCGTTGAAGACATTATCGACTTCCTGGAAATCGAGCCTATCCGCAAGCAGACCGTCGGCGTCCTGCCTTACGGTATGCGTAAACGCGTTGAACTGGGGCGCGCTTTAGCCCTGGAGCCAAAGGTTCTCCTGCTGGACGAGCCGATGGCCGGTATGAACCTTGAGGAGAAGGAAGACATAGCGCGTTTTATAATTGATATCTTCGAGGGTCAAGGCGTCACCTACCCGGATACCCCTGTCCTGCGCGACGGCGTTAGCTGTATCGTTCTTGTAGAACACGATATGGGCGTGGTCATGGACATCGCCGACCGCATTGTGGTGCTGGACTTTGGCAAGAAAATTGCTGAAGGCACGCCGGAAGAAATCAAGAACAACCCTAAGGTTATTGCCGCCTATTTGGGTGAAGAAAAAGGCTAGCTTCTACTCCCACTTCCGCTCGTCTTTAATCCCCTCCGCCTTTTCCCCGATTGTGCCCGGGCTGACGTATTCTATATGGTCTATCTTGATGCGGCAGATATCTTGGAATTTACTATTTATGTCAACTGCTAGCCTATTCTGGTCGACAGTCTTATCTTTCAGTTCACACTTAAGCGTCATCTCGTCACGGTGTTCTTTACGCCAGACGATTAACTGGTATTTGTCTATCTGCGGAAAGCCCCCTATGGCTTGTTGTGCCTGCTTAGCCACCACGAACATCCCTCGCACCTTAACCGCGTCCCCTGCCCTACCGACGATACCCATGATACGATGAGCTGTACGGCCGCATTTACACGGTTCCGCCTCGTAAGATGATAAATCACCCGTCCCAAAGCGTATCAAGCCCCAATTTGGATTGTGGAGCTGCGTGGTGACTATCTCCCCCACTTCTCCGGGCCCTAGCTGTTTCCCTGTTTCCGGGTCAACTATCTCGGTGACATATTCGTCCATCAGGTGCATACCGTTCTTCTCTTTACATTCGTAGGCTATAGCGCCACCCGGTTCCGTCACCGCGTAAGTCTGATAAGTATCTATATCGTAATCTTCTTCAAACGTCTTGCGCAGCGATGGCGCCAGCATCTCGCCGGTAAACCAAGCTCGCTTTATGTCAAGTTCTTTCTTAACGTTATGCCCCGTCTCTTCAGCGCGCTTGATAATAGTATTTAGGAAACTGGGTGTCCCTACGAATCCCGTAACTTTTAATTCCCGCATTATCTGTATCTGCAGGTCAGTATTCCCCGTCCCTGCCACCACTACCGTCGCCCCGCAGTCTCTAATGGCTTCATGGAATAAGATACCCGCCGGCGACATATGATAAGTAAACGTGTTGATGACGATGTCGCCCTTACGGAATCCCGCCGCCCAGAACGCTTTGGCGAACCACTTGCAGGTAGCAGGCTGAATCTCGTATATCGGCCCCGGCGAGATGAATATCCGTTCCACATCATCTTTAGCCGTACCCAGCACGCCCCCGTAAGGCAAATCGGCTTTCTGCATCTCCAGCAGATCCGTCTTGCGGATAATCGGTAGTTTCTCCAAGTCTTTGGTAGTCTTAATGTCGCCGGGCTTTACATCAGCTTTATTAAATGATTTCTTAACGGTAGGAGAATGCTGATATGTGTAAGCGACCTGTTCGCGCAGCGCTTTATCGAGATGTTGCTGGCGCTTTACTTGGGGCATCGTCTCCAGTTTATCGTAATACTCGCCTACAGCCATCTCTTTCTCCTCTTATAATGTTTCACGTCACGGTAGCTTTTCTTGGTGCCTACGGTGGAAAGACCCATGTAAAATTCTTTAACATCCTCGTTGTTTTTCAAAAAGTCAGCGGATCCGTCCAGCACGATGCGTCCGTTCTCCATCACATAACCGTAGTTGGCTATGCTTAAGGCGATGCGCACGTTCTGCTCCACCAATAACACGGACGTCTTGCTCTCAGTATTGAACCGCTTGATGATATTATATATTTCCTCGACGAGTAATGGCGCCAGCCCCAGCGATGGTTCATCGAGCATCATCAGTTTAGGTCGCGCCATCATTGCCCGGCCGATGACCAGCATCTGCTGCTCGCCGCCGGAAAGATAACCAGCCGTGTTCCGCTTTAGCTCTTTAAGTCTCGGAAAGTAATCGTAAACCATATCCAGGTCGGTCTTGACGTTACCGCGGCTGTGGCGGTTATGCGCCCCCACCAGCAGGTTTTCCTCGGTGGTCAGGTGTTCGAAGACGTGCCGCCCCT
>Ga0265297_10005207_pt1 | contig 20190 bp, 20 predicted proteins | sample Munlanlwell13791_FD_192502 | JGI IMG/M metagenome (GOLD analysis project Ga0265297, IMG submission 192502) | Leachate microbial communities from a municipal landfill in Southern Ontario, Canada - Leachate well 137-91 | ecosystem: Engineered > Solid waste > Landfill > Unclassified | place...
TGCCTCTTTTCGTTTCGACCGCCCGCTGGCGGGAAGATTGTTCCGGTTCGGTTCTCCCACCGGCCTGGAGATGTGCCTTAATATCGTCGCCTTTAACGCCATCGTGATGATTTTTCATTCCCTGGGCCCGGTAAACGCTACCGCCGCGACGATTGTTTTTAACTGGGACCTGGTATCTTTTGTTCCGCTGCTCGGTTTTGAGATCGGGGTTACCAGCCTGGTGGGCAGGTATATGGGGTCGGGAGAACCGGATAAGGCGCATCGTTCGGTGATCTCGGGACTGAAGCTGGGGATGATCTATTCGGCATTTATCTTTGTGCTGTTCCTGGCGATACCCGGCCGGCTGGTGGAGGTATTCCGTCCGGATGAAGTAAGCGCCGTATTCTCCGCGGCGGTGCCTATCGCGGTTTTTATGGTGCGCCTGGCCTCGGTTTACGTGCTGGTGGAGGCGATGCTTTGTGTTTTTATCGGGGCGCTGCGCGGGGCGGGGGATACTTACTGGGCGATGCGGATGTCGGTCCTGCTGCACTGGATGATGGTGGGGGTGCTTGCTTTTATCGTGCGTTTTCTGCGCCTGCCGGCGGAGACCGGGTGGGCGGCGGTGGTTTTATTTTTCCTGGTTTTTTCCGGGATCGTCCTGGCGCGTTACCGCCAGGGAAAATGGAGAAAGATGCGCATGGTGCAGCCGCAGGTCCCGCTGGAAATCATCCCCGAGATCGGGGAAGTTTAAAATCCAATTCAACATATTCAAGGAGGAAAGATGGGGTTATTAGATTTTTTCAGGAAGAAAAAAGAGCTGCCGCAGAAACCCGCTTTTGTGGAGAGAAGGTTCCTGCCGAGATGGAAAATTTCCGCTCCCGCCAAGATCAAGGCCGCCGGGGAAACGGATTATACGCCTTGCGAGATCCGGGACCTCAATATGCGCGGTTTTTGCCTGGTAACTTCCGAGAAAATCCACGATTACAATACCCGCGTCGAACTGTATTTTAATGATAAATATTTTTTCCCCGCCGATATCACCGTTACCTGGCATAAGGAAGAGGAGGGGAAACAGATTTACGGTGTGAAGTTCGAACAGGTCCGGGACGCGGACCGGGAAAAGATCTACCATATGATGAAGGAGAACTTTTCCTCCTGTTTCGGCAAGCTGATCTGAAGTTATTTAAAAGGCGTTTTCTTCTTGCCGGGATCGATACTCCGTCAAAGTCAAATCCCGCCCCGAAAGGGCAGGTAAGAAGCGGGGTTAGCGTCAATCCTGAATGTAGTCGAAGGGTTGACTTTTACCGGAGGCGGGGTTATTATTTAGGTGGGAGTTGAACGTTTCCAAGGAGGAACGATGAAAAAACCTTTTGCCGGGCAGGGCACCATGGAATATCTTGTTATCTTCGCGATCGTGGTCGGGGCGTTCATCTTATTCGCCAATGGGGCATTGAAAGCCAAAGTCAAAAGTTCTTTTACCACTTTGATCAAAGGTATCCAATCCAAGCTTTAGCGATTTCCGGCGCCCGCCGGGCCGCGATCACAGGGGTGTCTTATGTTTGAATACCGCAAAGGCGGTATCCCGTTTTCGATAATACTTGTTTTTCTTTTTTTTGCTGCCTGCCTGTTCCTCTGCAAGTTTTCTTCTGTTTTAGCGGGTTCTTTGTCGGAAAAAATTTCATTACCTTCCGGATTAAAAGAAGCGGTTTTCTGGCAGGATGCCGGGGGAGGTAAAGTGCAATGCCTGCTTTGCCCCCGTAAATGCCTTATCCCTCCCGGCAGGAGCGGTTTTTGCCGGGCGAGAAAAAATATCGGCGGCAGGCTTTATACTTTAACTTACGGCCGTCCGGTCGCGCTCCACCTCGATCCTATCGAAAAGAAACCCCTTTTCCATGTTTACCCCGGCACGAGATCTTTTTCCATAGCCACCGCCGGATGTAATTTAAGGTGCAAGTTTTGCCAGAACTGGGAGATTTCGCAGCTGGATCCCGGGGCGGTCAAAACCGGTTTCGTTTCTCCCCGGGAGGTTGTGGAGCGGGCTAAGGCAAGCGGAGCCCGGACTATCGCTTTTACCTATACCGAGCCGGCGATTTTTTATGAATACATGCTGGAGATCGCGGAACTGGCGGGCGAGGAAGGCATCTCCTGCGTGATGCATTCTTCCGGTTTCATTAATGAGAAACCTTTGCGCCGGCTGGCGCAACACCTCACCGCCGCCAACATCGACCTTAAGGGTTTCAGCCAAAAATATTATTCTTCTTTCTGCGAAGGAAACCTGGAGGATGTTTTAAGGACGCTGAAGGTGTTGAAAGAGGAGAAGGTCTGGGTGGAGGTGACCAATCTTGTTATCCCCTCGGCTAATGATTCCGAAGAAGATCTCTCCGGGCTTTGCCTTTGGGTAAAGGATAATCTCGGTTCGGATACCCCGGTCCATTTTTCAAGATTTTTCCCGATGTATAAACTCGCCGATCTTTCTCCGACCCCCGTCCGCTCCCTGGAAAAAGCCGCCAGGATCGCGCAAAAGGCGGGACTGCGTTATGTGTATATCGGCAATGTCAACAGGGACACCGGGGAGAATACCTATTGCCCGGTCTGCGGGAAACTGTTGATCAGGCGCCGCGGTTATACTATCCTTGAAAATAATATTAAAAAAGGCAAATGCGGCGGCTGCGGCGCTGTGATTGCCGGGGTCTGGGATTAGCCGCGCAGATTCCTGAGCGCGAAAACGATATTCAGGCAGGAGATAAGAAATAATGTTTGGAGGATCCCGAAAAAAGGGATCATGATCACCCCGCTTGCCAGGGTTCCCAGGAATGCCCCCGCCAGGTCGGAGGAGTAAATTTTCGCCGCGATGTCCGGTCCGGGGAATTTCTTTTGCAGAAGGCTTTCAGCCAGGAGCGGGTAGGCGTATCCGTTAACGATCCCGCAGAGCAGGGAATAAAAATAGTAGAATCCTTCCGTCCCGGCGCAGCCTGCGGGATTTTTCAAGAGCATAAAAAGCCCCCAGGAAAGCGCCGCGCCTCCGAAATATATCACCGGGATCAGCTTCCGGTGGTTTTTTTTAAACCTTTCACCGCAGAATACCCCCGCGCTTATACCTGCCATAAAAAGTGCTACCAGTATCCCCAGTTTCCAGAAAAGGGCGGCGCAGAAAATCTGAAATAATACGTAAGTAACCGAGCTCAGTCCGATCGAGGTAAACCCTACCGCACCCGCGTTAAAGAGAGGCAGGTTCCGGGGAGACGCCAGGCTTAAGGCGATAATAAGCGCCAGCCCTGCGGCAAGAAGTAGTGTAAAAAGAGGGTTTAGTTCCGGGCCCGCCCTAAGCCCGGGATAGAATTTATTCTGTTCCAGCACCAGCCAGTTCAGGAATCCCGAAGGGTTAAGATCGGTATTCGCAGGGACGTTTTTATCCAGCATGCTTTCGGTGTATGCGCGCATCGACGGTTCAAGGTAGTCCCGGAAATGGTAGGGTGTGAAAAATTCCATTTCCATGCCGGCGCGCTTGAAATTCGCGAGCATCGTTTCGCCGGAGATATTTTTTTCTTCAGTGGCAATGACAAGCATTGAGTCGGACGGCACCAGCAGGCGTTTAGGGAAGACTTTATCCAGGGCGTTGAGAATGCTGGAATCGAAACGGGCGAATTGCGGGCTGAGGATCTCGCGTTTGGAAGGAATGAAGAATGAGAATATCCCCCCGGCGTTCAAGCGCCTTTTGACCATCCTGAAGAATTCTTCGGTAAAATAGCGGTTCAGGGTGAGATTCGCAGGGGCGGGCATATTCATCAGGATTATGTCGTATTGTTTAGCGGAATTTTTAAGATAAGCGCGCGGATCCCCGGGGATAAAAGAGGTTTTTGCCTTCAGTCTTTCCGGCAGTCCTTCTTCGGAGATCTTTTCGATCAGCGGGTTTATCTGCAGGCAGGTAAGGGATGAAAAATCGTATCTGGCAATTTCATCCAGTTGCCCGGATACCGCCGGTCCGATAAAAAGGATATCTTTATCCGGGGCCTGTTTCCCCGCGGACATGCTGATGTGTATGAATTCTTCATTGGCCTGTTTATCCTGGTTTGTCGCCAGGAGCGCGCCTCCCGAGAAAAGGGATACCAGGTTATTTTTACGGACGGCGATCACCGGCCCGTAGCGCGACCCGGCGTTAAAAAGGACCTCGTTCCCGGCAAATTCTTTTTTGATCACCGTGTTAAACCCGCAAACCGATATCGCGGCGACCGTAATTACCAGCAGGGCGGATGAAATCTTGCGGGTATTGTTTTCCAGCGCGGGCAGGAGGATCAACGGAAGCAGGGAGAAGGCCAGGGGGTTTCCGTAATCCCCGAAAAAAAGGCTGAAAGATATCCCTCCCAGGAAAAATCCCGCCGCCTCCCAGGCGAAAAAACCGGCGTAAACATTTTCAGGGCGCGGGCTTTCTTCGGCCTGTTTACGGCTGAATTGGCGGAATGCCAGGCCGATGATATAAGCTCCCGGTCCGACCAGCGCCAGGCTCAATAAGAAGGTTGTCCCCAGGCTTAAGGCCTGGTAGTATTTTATTCCGAGCAGGGATTTGGAAAGATGGGTCAGACAGACCGAAAAGGAGAAGCATAGGGCGCAGGCCCCGGGGATATCCACCCGGCGGGTGAATCTGTCCGGGAGTTTTATGATACTTCCGAGGGAGCAGAAGATTATCCACACCCCGGCGGCAAGCACCAGCCCGAGCTCCTGCTTGGCGATTGTGAAACTGAATTCGCGCAGGAGGACAAGCTGGAAGATCGAAGCGACTATCCCCAGCGATATGAAGATAAGCATGGACAATCTCCTTTTACGCCATTATATTAAACCTGTGATGAAAGAAAGTCTATATTATTTATTCGTTAGCGGCCTGATTCTCGGCTCCGGGCCCTGTCTGGGGTTCTGCCTTCCGGCGCTTACCGGTTTTATCGCCGCCTATAAGCCTTCGGCGAAAAAAGCTTTTTATGCTTACCTGTTTTTTTCCGCCGGCAGGATAACCGGTTATATTATGCTGGGGGCGCTTTGCGGGGTGTTCTCCGGGATACTGAAAACCGGATTTTTTACTTATTACCTTAATTTGGTTAATATCCTGCTGGGGTTTTTTGTCCTGCTAATCGGGGCGCTGACCGTGATATTTAAAGAACCATTGACAAGCAGGTATTGTTTTTTCCTGCGCCGGGGAAATCTGGGTAACGCGGGAGTGCTCGGGCTCCTGGCGGGTTTTTCTCCCTGCCTGCCGCTTTTAGGTATCTTGAATTATATCGTGGCGGTATCCCGTTCGGCGGCGGAAGGCGGAGTTTACGCTTTGGCGTTCGGCCTGGGGACCGTGTTATCACCGGCAATTTTTATCGTCCTTCTTTCGGGAAAACTCTCGGGGTTCTTTCTGGAAGGGAGAGCGCGGAATTTTATCCGGATCGGGGCGGGAATACTTTTGGCGGTTTTGGGTTTAAGGATAATATTTACGGGATTAGCGGGCAGTGCAGGCTAAACAAGCTTAAAATCCTAAAAAACCAAAAAACTATTCAATATAGCAGGATCAAATATTACTATCCTTAGCTATATAGCTTTATTTTGTCTTTTGCTCTCTTTACCTTTACCTATACCTGTTTTTCCTAGGTTATTTTTATTCTTTGATTTTGTTCTTTTGGATTTGTTTAGCCTGCCGGCAGTCAGGGATTTCGGGTTTAGAGTTTAGGATCTAGATCTTATCTTTAAAGGGTGTCCCCTGAAAGGACGTCCCCAGAGGCTTGGATTATCTCCTTCGTAACTATTTGTATTTTTAACAGTTATAGAGCAACAGGGTGTCCCCTGAAAGGACGTCCCCGGAGGCTGAAAACTGATGACTGACGCCTGTTGTCTTGAACGAGAACCGAACTGAATATTTATTTGTAATCCCTCAAATTATTGGTTATAATTGTCTTGAAAACACAGGCATCCCGTTTTTCTTCATTCAATATTTAAACCCGCGGCGCAAGCCGGGTAAGAGGGGGGGTAGAGAGATGGAAGACTGGGCATTGTTCGATATCGTCCGCGTTATTATCTTCTGGACTAGTCCGGTAGTTTTTGTCCTGGGGCTGATCCTTTTGACTTACAGTAAATATACCAAACTGGAGGAGTTCCTGGCCAAGGAGTTCGGGATGCGTAAGAAGATTTTTCCCGGCTTGGAAAAGAATATTTACTTACTGCATAACTGGTGTCTTAAGAAGCGTGTTTTGATCGGAATAGCCTGTATTATTTACGCCCTGGTTGTTTTTCTGCTCCTGCATAATTTTTCTTCTCTGGAAGAGGTTATCGGGGAAGTTTAATGATCCGGGGTTTTTGGTATATTAAGAATGGAGAGCGGTTATGATCGAGATCGAGGCTTTAAGAATGGCTCTTGCCAAAGAGCAGAACGCGGTAAGAATATACCAGGGCCTTTTGGCGCAGCATCCGTCATTGAAGGAATTATTTTCGTTTTTGGTTACCGAAGAACAGAAGCACGTTTTAATGATCGAGAAGAAGATCGGCGAACTCTCCAGATATTAAATACATTCGGCGGCGCTCAAGCCCCGTTTCTTTCAGGACGGGACTAGCTTGCGCCGTTTTTTTAGTAGCAATCCTTAAGCATGCCTTGTGCTAAAGCGCAGGGCAGTTGAAGGTTTTATCTTCCGGCTTTGTTCCGGGATAACTTGAATTTGTAAAAACGGCCGCCCTCGCAGAAGCGGCCGTTTCTGCGTCCAGAGGCCTACTGGGGGTCTCTTTAATACACCCTTGACAAGGGTTATTTTTTATGCCATATTATTAATGGCATTAATATTTAATGTGGTTAAATATTAAGGAGATTAAATATGACTCAGGATGCGGTCCGGGATTTCGCCCGGAGATTAGAACAACTCTTGCCTCAGGTTATGCGGGGTTTCGTGCGGCGGCACCATTGCTTCGCATACAAAGATAAAGTAACCTTGTCGCAGATGTTTATTCTGGAATATCTGCAAGAGCACAGCCCTTCCAGGATGACCGAATTGGCGAATTTTATGAAGGTAAGTGCCGCCGCCTCCACGGGGATGGTTCAGCGGCTGGTGCTTTTAGGTTATATCCAGAGGGAATATAACCAGAAAGACCGCCGGGTAGTTATGATAAGAATCAGCGCTAAAGGAAGCGAGTTTCTAAAAAAGATGAATCAGCAACGTTTTCATATGATTAGCAGTGTTTTCGGTAAATTGACCGAAAAGGACCGCCAGGAATACCTGCGCATAATTACACAGGTCAGGGATATTTTGGAAAAAGAAGATAATTAATGAAAAAATTAATTTTAATATTTGTTTTTTTAACTTTAATTACGGCAAATGATTACGTTCCTGATATGAGTTCATTGTCTTTAAGTTTTATGGGTTCAAAGGAAAACCGTGGCTTTCTAGCCTCCGGCTTTGCCAGAATGATGGCAAACCGTGGCTCTCTAGCCTCCGGCTTTGCCAAAATGATGGCAAACCGTGGCTCTCTAGCCTATGCCGAAGAAGAAATTAATCTTACTTTGAATGAAGCGGTGGCGATCGGCTCGAGGGATAACCGTGATATCCTTCTGAAGGAGCAGGATGTGGAGAAGGCAAAATTTAAGATAGCTTCCGCTAAATCGGAACTTTATCCTACTCTGGATTTGACCGGCGGATGGAATTATACTAAAGGTTACTATGATAAGGATTTAAGCGAAACTATCGGGCAGGTTACTTTGCGCCAGGAGCTTTTTACCGGGGGCAGGATTTTGAACACCATCAAATATAATGGTTATAACTTTGAGGTCGCGCAGGCTATCCTTGATAAGGCCAAGCTTGAGGTAATTCTGGATATCGTCAAGGCTTATTATACTCTCATGCTTTCCGAAGAATATGTGAATCTGAATAAGGGTATTCTGGAGAACAGCCGCCGGCATCTGGAATATATCAGGGAACGTTATAAGGCCGGTGAGCTTTCTCATACCGATATTCTTGAGGCGGAGGCTTCGCTGGCCTCGGTGGAGAAGGCTTATGATTCATCAAAGATGCAGCTGGAGAATACCCGGGTGTTGTTGAATAATCTTCTATATTTGGACAAAGATGTTAAGATATCCCCGGAAGAGAAATTTGCCTTCGAGCCTCGGGATGTGGCTTTCGAAGAAGGTTTCTTGAAGGCGATGCGTTCTCGCCCCGAAATAAGACAGTTTGAGGCGCAGATCAAGGCGGATGAAAGAGCGGTGGAAGTAGCAAAGGCCGGCGGGCGCCCTGAGGTTTACGCCTCTTTTGATTATTACAGCCGTTCGCGCGCGGTGCAGACTACCATCAATACCAAGAATTGGAATGATTACGGCGTGCTGGGGCTTACGGTATCCTGGCCCGTCTTTGACGGCTGGCTTACCAGGGCCAAAGTGGAACAGGCGGTAGTGGACCTTAAGGAGTCGCGTCTTAACCGCCAGAAAACGGTACAGGATATCGGCCGGGAGGTTAAAAGCGCTTACCTTTCCTTGAAGAACGCCATCGAGGAGATAAAATCTTCCGGGGCGGACTTGATGTTTTACAAGGAAAATTCTTACACCGCCGAAAAGAAATACGGGCAAGGAGAAATCAGTATGTTGGATAACGACGATGCCGTCTTAAAATACCGGGTTTCCGTTTTTAACCGGGATCAGGCGGTCTACGATTACATTATCGCCAAATTTACCTTTGATAAGGTTACGGGAGGTTTTAATGAGATTTAGAATAACGGCGTTTGTCCTGTTCGCCTGCCTTTTTCTGTCCGGCGGGTGTGGTAATAAAAACCAGGGGGAGAGTATCGAGGAGATCCCGGTTAAGGTCTCTACAGTTACCCTCCAACAGATGGATGAAACGATTGAATACGTCGGGAACATCAAGGCCCAGGACGAGGCGGTGGTTTATTCTAAAGTGAGCGGGAAGGTTATCCGCAAGATTAAGGAAGACGGCAGCCCCGTAAAAAAAGGGGAGGCAATCTGTTACATCGATCGTGACGAAACGGGGCTGAAGTTTGAGGAGGCGCCCGTGGAGAGCCCTCTTACCGGGGTGGTGGGAAGGTTCTACCTGGATATCGGCGCTAATATTACCGACCAGAGCGCGGTGGCCCTGGTGGTGAATATGGATAAGGTGAAGATTGAACTTTCGGTGACGGAAAAATACCTTCCCCGGATTGTCCTGGGGCAGGAGGCGCGGATCAGTGTAGACGCCTGGCCGGGCGAGTATTTTACCGGCAAGGTAACTAAGATCAGCCCGGTGCTGGACCTTAATACCCGCTCGGCGCCGATCGAGATTACTATCGATAACCCGGATCACCGCCTGCAGAGCGGGATGTTCGCCCGGGTAGTCCTTATTCTTTCCCGGCATAGTAATGTGCCGGTGATCATTAAGGAATCGGTGACCGGCAAAGCTCCCGATACCTATGTTTATATCATAGAGGACGACCGGGCGGTATTAAAGAAGGTCTCCCTCGGCTTGCGCCAGGGGGCTTACTACGCGGTTACCGGTGGTCTGAAGGCCGGGGAAGCGGTGGTGGTAATGGGGCAGCAGAGGCTGTTTGAAGGGGCGCATGTTTTAATCGAGGAGCAAAAGTGAATTTACCCGAATTCGGAGTAAAGAAACCTGTTACTAATCTGATGATTTTCCTGGGGATTCTCATCGTCGCTGTTTACAGTATGAGCCGCCTGGGGATCGACAATCTTCCGGAGATCGAGTCTCCCTCGATCAGCGTCATTTCTACTTATCAGGGGGCCAGCCCTGAAGACGTAGAGATCAAGGTAACCGAAGAATTGGAAAACCAGCTGGCTACCACCCCGGGGCTGGAGAAGATTACTTCCGTTTCCTCCGAAGGCGCCTCCGTGATTACCCTGAAATTCATCTGGGGGACGAATCTTGACGAGGCCTCCAACGACGTGCGCGACCGTATCGACCTTGCCAAACAGTATTTGCCGGATATCCCGGATGAAATGGACAACCCGTATATTTTCAAGTTCAATACTTCGAATATCCCGATTATTTTTCTCGGGTTCACCGCCAAGCAGAGTTACTCCGGGCTTTACGATCTTATCGACCAAAACATCGGAGATAGCCTGCGCCAGCTTTCCGGAGTAGGAACGGTGCAGATCCAGGGCGGCGGCCTGGAGCGTCAGATCAACGTTTGGGTAGACCGCGCAAAACTCGAAGGATACGGCCTCTCGGTCCTGGACGTCGAGGATACCCTCGATAAAGAGAACGTTACTCAGCCGGTGGGAAACCTCAAATCGGGGCTTACGGATTATCTCATTCGCCTGCCGGGAGAGTTTGCCAGTCCTGAGGAGATGAATTTGGTAATTCTCGGAAAACGTAACGGCAAGCCGCTGTATTTAAAAGATGTCGCCAAGATCGAGGATAGTTTTAAAGAAGTTACCACGCTGGTGCGCATCAACGACAACCCGGGCCTGATCATGATGGTGCAGAAGCAGAGCGGTGTCAATACCGTGGAGGTCGCCCAAAGGGTAAAGAAAAGGCTGGAGACCTTGAAAAAAACCTTGCCTTCGGATGTGCAGATGACGGTGATCTTTGACACCTCTCAGGATATTATCAATTCCCTGAATTCCTTGAAATCTTCGGTTTGGCTGGCGATCGTGCTGGTTATTTTCGTGGTTTGGTTTTTCCTGCGTTCTTTCCTTCCCAGCGCGATTATCGCCCTTACCATCCCGTTTTCGCTGGTGGTTACTTTTATCTATCTTTTTTTGAGCGGCAATACTATTAATACTATCAGCTTGTCTTCGGTAGCGATCGCCGCCGGGATGGTGGTTGATAACGCCATCGTTATTGTGGATAATGTTTACCGCCGCCTCTCCCGCGGCCAGCGGCCTCAGGAGGCGGCGATCTTCGGGGCCAATGAGATGTTTCTTTCTATTGCCGCCTCGACCCTTACTACCGTGGTAGTTTTTATGCCGTTGTTGTTTCTGTCAGGGGTAAGCGGTATTATGTTTGGGCAGTTGGCGATGATTGTTACCGTTACTCTGGCGGCCTCACTTTTTACTTCTGCTACTTTTACCCCCATGCTTTGTTCCAAATGGCTGAAACCGGAGAATGGGGAGAAATCGAAAAAACATCCTCTCCTGGAGCGGTTTTACGGGTTTTCGGAAAGATGGTTCCAGCGGCTTGAAGAGTTTTACAGCCGTTGCCTGGCCTGGTGCCTGAACCACAGGAAGCTTGTCCTGGGGGGATTTTTTATTATTTTTGTCCTTTCGCTCGGCATGGGGCGTTTTGTAGGGAATGAGTTTGTGCCTGAGGAGGACAGCGGCGACCTGCGCATGACGGTTCACCTGCCGATCGGCACGCGCCTGGAAGAGTCGGACAAGGTCGCCAGGAAGATCGAGGGTATAATTAAGCAATACGTCCCCGAAAGGCGCTACTATTATTCCCGCAGCGGTGAGATCTCCGGGATCGGTAAATCGATGGGGAATGCCTCCGGCAGTAATATTATTTCCGCCGGCGCAAAGCTCGTTCCTAAGAACAAGCGGAAACGTTCGGTTGATGACGTCGCAAAAATGGTTCGCGACAAGATTAAGATGATTCCCGGAGTAATGAAAACTGATATCTCAACCGGCAATCCTATCGGCCGTCTGGTAACCGGCGCCAGCGGGAAAAATATCCAGCTTGAGATTATCGGCCACTCCTTTGAGCAGACCGATGCGCTCGCCGCCAAGATTAAGGGTATTATGGAAAAGGTCCCCGGGGCGGTGGATGTGGCGATCTCCCGGGAGTCCGACCGTCCGCAGCTGATGATCCAGGTGGACCGCGAAAAAGCCGCGATGCTCGGCCTTGACATGAATACCATCTCCAATACCTTAAAAACCCTCGTCGAAGGTTCCACCGCCACCAAATACCGCGAGAAAGGGGAGACTTACGATATTTACGTACGGCTGAATGATGAATCGCGCACCAAGCCCGAGGATATTTATAACCTTCCGGTAATGATGCCCCTGGATACTTACAGCAGTCAGAACGACCCGCGGCATCGGTATGTCAAATTGAGCAACTTCGCCCGTATCTATGAGGCTACCGGGCCGCTGGAGATCGAACGACAGAACCGGGAAAGGGTGGTACGGGTGGAATGTAACGCTTACCGGCGTTCCTCCGGCAAGATTATCGAAGATATCAACCGGGAGTTGGAGAAAATTACGCTTCCTCCCGATATCTCGGTGGGTTTCGGCGGGGTTGCCGAGGAACAGGGGAAAGCTTTTAAGGACCTCCTTTTTATGCTTGTCCTGGGGATTTGCCTGGTTTATATGGTTATGGCGGCGCAGTTTGAGTCGCTGCTCGATCCTTTTATTATTATGTTCGCCATACCTTTTACCTTTATCGGGGTAATCTGGGCTTTTGTTTTTACCGGGACGACCTTGAGTATTATTACTTTTCTGGGGGTGGTAATGCTTATGGGGATCGTGGTCAATAATGCCATTGTGCTTATCAGTTACATCGGGATCCTGCGCGCCCGCGGCAGCGATATGTATACCGCGGTTACCTCCGGGGGGAAGGATAGGCTGCGGCCGGTCTTGATGACTACTATTACGACACTGGTTGGGCTCCTGCCTCTTGCGATCTCGCGCGGGGAGGGGTCGGAGACTTGGCAGCCGCTGGGAATTACCATGATGGGAGGCCTTTCGGTCTCCACTTTTGTGACCTTGCTTTTCGTGCCTACGCTTTACGCGGCATTTCATTCAAGGAGGAAAAAGGCCGATGTTTAAGATGGTATTTATCGTTTACAACGAAGCGGTAGAGCTGGAGGCAATGGAGGCGCTTTCTTCCTGCGGAGCTTCCAATTATACCAAGATTACCGGGGTTTTCGGAAAAGGGGATTCTTCGGGGGCACACCTGGGGAACGATATCTGGCCCGGGATGAATAATTCTATTTATGTCGCTTGTGAGGAAAAACAGGCGAAAGAGATTCTTGACTATGTGCGGAAATTGCGCAAGAAGATCGGTGCTGAAGGAATTAAGGCTTTTCTTATGCCTTTGGAGGATATGACTTAAGTTTTTTCTTACTCTGGGCTGGTGGTGCCGCCGGAAGATTTTTATTATGCCGCTTTTCGGGTAAAGTTCCCGGAAGGCGGTTTTTTTTGTGATAGTTTTATTCAGGTTTTTAAGGTATACTTTAAGTGCACAAGAGAAAGGTTTTTTATTATAGCCTCGATGAAAAAGAAGGAATTTTCCAAAAAAGGTTTTGTCCTCCCGGAGGTTATCCTGGCAGCGGCGATCGCGGGATTTACGATTTGCGGCCTGCTCCTGATGTATATCGCCGGCACCGACCTTATCCGCACTTCCAGGAATGCCAGCATCGCCACCGCCGCAGCCCAGGGGCTGATGGAGGAGATCCGCAATACGCCTTTTCCGCAGATTCCAGATGATTATAATCTTTTGAATTTTTTAGTTAATAATATACCTTCCAGCGTGGGGGTGGTTTATGTTGACGATTCCAACCCGGAGTTTTTGCTGGTAACGATCAGCATCTGCTGGAGGCAGGGGAACCGGGTGATCGGTGAGGATGCCAATCTTAACGGGGTGCTTGATTCCGGTGAGGATGCCAACGGCAACGGCATAATCGATTCGACAGTGGAGCTGGTTACGCAGGTGGCCAATCGTTAAAAGATGAAGGGGTTTACGCTTCTTGAGGTGTTGGTGGCGATAACGGTTTTTCTGGTGGTCGCGCTGGCTTTAGGATACGCGCTGGTGGCGGGCAAGAGCGCTTTGCTTGCAAGCGATATTCCCACCCAGTTGAGGCAGGATCTTATCTTTTCGGTGGGCGCCTTGACGCACGACCTGCGGCAGACCGCGCCTTCCAAGACCAGTATTGGCGCGGGTACCTCCGCCAGCACGATAACTTTCCGGATCCCCGAAGATACCGATTCCGACGGCGATGTGGTGGATGCCGCGGGGAATATTGAATGGGGAGATGAAATAACCTATGCTGTAGACGGGCAGGGGCGGCTGATCCGTTCCGAAGGGGTATCTTCGGCGGTAGTGGCTCCCGATATTTCTTTGCTGCAGTTTAGCCGCCCGGCGGCCGAGGATGCTATCCTGCAGATAGATATCGCCGCTTCAAAAATCGACGGACAGGGGAAGTCCTATCAGGACTCCGAGCAGGCGGTGGTCAAGATGAGGAATTAAGATGAAAAAGATCGGTTTGGTAATCCGGGATAAAAAAGGCGCCGCCTTGATCGTAACCTATATGGTGGTCGCCATCCTGCTTGCCTTTGGCGGTTTCGTGGTAGAGGTCAGTAATACCCAGAATAGCGCCGCTAATAATTTCAAGAAACAGGCCCAGGCGCTCAATATCGCCGAAGCGGGAACCGACCGGGCGCTGATCTGGCTGAGGTCCCAAAGTTCTCCTCCCATCGGCAGCATCTCCAGTATCACCCAGAGCGTTCCTTCCACCGGAACCGCGCTGGGCAGCTATACCGTTACCCTTACCGATCTGGGTTCTCCCGGAAGCGATAACAGTGTCCGGCGCTACCGTATCGAGTCCACCGGTTCGGTCGGCACGGCCGCCCAGAAGATCACCAATTATGTGCAGACGGACAATTACGCCCGCTACATCTGGTTTACCGACAGCGAGAGTTATGGCGGCACGAATGTCTGGTTCTGGGATTACGATTATTTGAACGGCCCTACACATACTAACGGGCATTTTAATATCAAAGGCAGCCCGGTCTTCGAGGGAGAGGTCCGTTCCGCCGACGATTACATTCGGTATTATAATAACGGCAATAATATCAATTCTTCGGAGTTAAGCAATTCCCCGTATGATACGCCGGATTTCCAGGATACGGTAACCCTCGGGGCCGAATCGGTTACTATGCCGAGCCAGGCATTGAACCTGCGCACCGCCTCCACCGCAAGCGGGGGGTTGCGGCTTACCGGGGATACCACTATCGTGCTGAACTCCAACGGCACGATGACGGTGACCAATTCCGCCAAGGGCTGGCGGAATTACACTACTGCGCTTCCTTCCAACGGGGCGCTTTTTGTCAATAAAGGGATCCTGAAGATTTCCGGGACCTTAAGCGGCAGGCTGACGGTAGGGGCAAGCAAGGATATTTATATTACGGGTAATATCCTTTACGCCGACAACCCGCGCCAGGAGGGTTCAACTTCCACTGATATCCTGGGGATAATTTCCGAGGCGGATGTGGTAATCGATGACGCCGCTCCGTATAATCTTGAGATTGACGCTTCGGTCATGGCGTTGAATACTTCATTTTTGCTTGAGAATTACTGGACCGGCGGGGCAAAAGGGACCTTGTCGGTCTTCGGAGGCATTATTCAAAAACAGCGCGGGCCGGTGGGGACCTTCAGTGGGACGACCAAGGTCTCCGGGTATTCCAAGAATTACGATTACGACTCGCGGCTTTTAAGTTCCCCGCCGCCGTTCCTCCCCACCACCGGGGATTATGTGACCTTATCATGGGAGAATTAAAGAATGAAAAATAAATGGTTTTTTGTTTTACTCGGCCTTTTCCTGGCGGCGGTTGTGTTAAGCCTGCTCCTGCTGCGGCAGGAGGAAAAGATCGCTCCCGTGCTTAAACCGGCGGAAGCTCCTGAAGGAAACGCGGAGGCGATCCTTCCTCCCAGGGCATACCTTCCGCCTGCTGCGCCGGAACGCCGCAGGAAGCTTCCGGAAATAAAAGGGATTACAATTATCAAGGTGCCGGAGGTTCCCGCGGAACGGGATCTCCGTATTCCCAAGACTGAAGCCCCAAGATCCGTTTCTAGCAACAATAACATTTCAGGCACCGCAAGCTCCGGAAATGTGGAAGAGGCGGAAAATATCCTCCCGGCCGGGGTTACTAAAGATAATAAGCATCCTTCAACCAAAGAGACCGCGGAGATGAACTCCAGCGGGATTGTATTATACTAATCTTGATCCGCAGCCATCAGCCATCAGCTCTCAGCCGTCAGCCTTCAGCAAAAGCGAAAACCTCTTCGTAACCAGTAATCCGTAACTGGTAACTCGTAATTAAGTCAAAGGCGTAAACCAAAAAGCGGACTGGTTAATCTTAAACAAAAAAGGACTATCTCTGATTTTTTGGGTTTAAAAGGAATCTATCTTTAAAGGGTTTTGTTTTAAATTACTCGTTACGAGTTACGCATGATTTATTCCTGGTCTTGCCTTTGACTTTAGCTGACAGCTGACAGCTGACGACTGATAGCTGATGGCTGAAAGCCGGTTGACAATAAAACCGTAATGTTATAGTATGTGTTAGCCGTTTTAGGCGGTCGAAAATGTTTTTATGTCCGTAAACGGTATTTCCCGGCAAGCACTGTCTTTCGGGCCGGGTTTTCCAACCGGCAAATCAAATGAATATATTCGTAGGTAATCTGGCTTTTGAGGTAAACGAAGAGGATTTAAAGAAGGTTTTTCTTTCTTTCGGCGCGGTGGAGTCTGCCTCGATCGTCATGGAGAAAAAAGGCGTCAAATCCCGCGGTTTCGGTTTCGTGAGCATGCCTGATGAACGCGCGGCGCGCGCGGCGATCGAGCGCCTGCAGGGAAAGGAGATCCTGGGGCGCCCGATTAACGTGATGCCCGCGGTATCCAAGAAACATGAAGGCCCCGCCGAGATACGCCCGAAAAAATTAGAGCTGGAACGGACGGGAAGGTATAAAGAAGGAAGGCGTTCGATCAGTTTCTTGAAAAAAAGGTCGGCCTCCGCGATACCTTCCGATTTCAAGCGCCGTAAACATAAATCTAACCCCATGCGCTGGCGTAAAAAACCCAGGTATGGTTTTTCTTTTAATAAGCCCGGTAAAGAAGGGAAGGAAGGCGCGCCGTATGAACGCCCGGAGCGCTCCGGGGGCGGCCGTCCGGAAGAAACAAGGCGCGGGGATTTCGTAAAATCCGGGGAAGGTTTTAAGCCCTGGGAGAAAAAACCTGCCGGAGCCAAGCCCTGGGTTAAAAATACTGCCGAAGCAAAGCCCTGGAATAAGAAACTGTCCGGAGCCAAGCCCTGGGAGAAGAAGCCTTTAGAAGCCAAGCCCTGGAGCAAAGATAATATCGAGAGTAAGCCCTGGAAGAAGAAACTTGCCGGGGGTAAGCCCTGGGAGAAGAGGGCCCCTGAACCTAAACCCTGGAAGAAACTTGTCAAGGACAGGCCCTGGAAGAAAAGGCTTCCCGAGGCCAACCCCTGGAAGAAGGGCAAAGGTATGCGTCGGAAAAAAGACGGGCGCCGCTGATGAAACTAAAATTAAACCTGTATCCGGCGGTCGCGGATCTTGAAGAACGGATCGCGGCAATACTTAAAGAAGCGCAGGAGGGGCGCGCCAGCCTCGTTGAGATCGCCTACGGGCCGGCCGCCGACAGCATCAAGAAACGTATTCTTAATTTTCTGAACAATAAAGAAAACCGGCAGCTTCCTTTTCGGCTCGAGAAGACCGACAAAGGCTGGAACAGGGTTTATTTGCATTTCCGGTGGAGATAAGGATGGAAAACGGGAATTTGATCGAAGAGTTTTATAAGCTGGTCCAGGTGGATGACCCCGACGGCCGTTACGCCAAAGAGATCAAGGGCGAGAATTATTTCAATATGCCCCTTGAGGCGATTGTCAAGGCGGAAAGGAGATTGCGGGAGGAGAAAGAAAAATGTATCGCCTATTTCTCCATGGAATACGGCCTGGCGACCAGCTGTTACAATAAATTTACCGGGAGTTTCCCCCTCGGCCCCGCCAACAAGATGCCGGAGAATGCGGTATTCTCGAATTTCCGGGTAGCGGATTATTTCTTCGCCCTGCATCAGGATAATATCCTGGATCTTCCTATTTACAGCGGCGGGCTGGGTGTTTTGGCGGGCGATACCGTCAAGACGATGGCTGACTATAAACTCCCTGTGGCGGCGTTGGGTATACTCTGGAATTCAGGTTATTTCCGCCAGAAATTCTGGTTTAAATACGGGCAGGCACCGGAAAAGATGCGCTGGGATCCTTATGCTTACCCCGGATTGATCCCGCTTAAGAACAGGATTAAAGTTTCTCTTAAGCCCGAAGAGGTGGAGCTCAGGCTTTGGAAATATTATGTTTACAGCCGCCTGCACGACGCGGTAATCCCGCTGGTTTTACTTGATTCGAATATCGAATCCAACAGCGAGCGCGGCCGGCTCTTGACCGACCAGCTCTATCGCAGCGATAACGTTTTCCTGAAACTATTGCAGCGGGTGATGCTGGGTTTCGGCGGGGTGAAAGCCCTGGATAATCTGGGGTATAAGATCAGCACCTACCATCTTAATGAAGGGCACGCGATATTCGCTTTCGTGGCGCGCGCCCGCGGGTTGGATAAAGAAGGGCTTGAGGATTTAAAGAAAAAATTTGTTTATACCTGTCACACGCCGGTTGAGGCGGGGCACGACCGTTTTTCCTTCGACGATTTAAATAAGGTATTAAATCCCGAAGATACCGTCACGATTGAGAATTTCGGCAAAGAACGCCCGGGGCTGGCGAATCTTACCCTGCTTTCGATGAATATTTCATCGGCGATCAACGCGGTCGCGCATAACCACCAGAAGGTAATGCATATCCAGTTTCCGGCTTATAAGGAGCGTATCCAGTATGTAACCAACGGGGTGCATCCTCCAACCTGGATGTCGGAATCCTTCGGCGGGATTTTCGAAAAATTCCCGGAGGTATTTAAAGATTTCAGGTCTAATCCCATGATACTGGCGGATGCCGTGAAGCTCAAGGATAATGCCGATTTCCGCGCCGGGCTCTGGCAGGCGCATCAGGAAAATAAAACCGCTCTTTGTAAAATGCTTGAAAAATGGAAGCTTGACCGCGACATCTTTACCGTCTGCTGGGCGAGAAGGATAGCGGCTTATAAACGTCCCAGCCTTATCCTGCATGATATCGGCAGGTTGGCGAGGATTGCCGATGAGGTTGGTCCGCTGCAGGTGATCATGGCGGGCAAGGCGCATCCTAACGACAACCTGGGTTTTACCTATATCAACGAGATGCTTGATAAGGTGGACCGCATGACGCAGAATTACGATAAATTAAAGATTATTGTGCTGGAGAATTACGATATCTCGCTGGGAAAAAAGCTTACTTCCAGCGTCGATGTCTGGCTGAATAATCCCCTGCCGCCTTTTGAGGCCTCCGGCACCAGCGGGATGAAGGCGATCTTAAACGGCGTCCTGCAGATGAGCACTGTCGACGGTTGGGTGGCCGAGGCCACGGATAAGAAAATCGGCGCTTTCTTCGGTTATCAGAATAAAGAAGGGCAGGTTGGCAACGAAAGCGACCTGCATATGAACAGCGACGCCGAGGAGCTTTACGGAACCCTGCAGAAAATGGTGGGGTTGTATTATCAGACTAACCAGGCGGGTAATCTGAACGCCTCAAGCGCCTGGATCGATATGATGATTGAATGCCTTATCGCCGCCGCGTATTTTAATACTTACCGCATGGTCGACCAGTATAAGGAAAAAATCTGGAAGATTACTTAAAACCAGTTAGATTTATTTTTTAAATTGTGGTAAAATATCACAATTATTGCGCACACCGCTTATGGAGCGGAAGCGACATAAGTGGTAGGCTGAATTAACCCGCCGGGTTTTGTGGCGGGGGATAGATGTAATGTTTATTAGATTTTCTTTGCGCCCATAGCTCAATTGGATAGAGCACTTGCCTACGGACCCAGGTGTGCAAAACGTAACGTATTGATTTTATTATACTTACAATTGTCATTGTGAATAAAAGTGTGAATAAATTTAAATATGCTTTGTAATCTCATCGATTTCGTGATAAACTACATATATAGTCGAAGGTGAAAAATTAGGAATAAAAGATTAAGTGTGAGCAAGTAGTGAATCCAGTAAGAAATACCTTGACATAATAATCAAATTTAAGATAGAATAACCTTTCTTAATCGATTAGATTAATGGCTCGGTTCTTCAAGCAATAAAGTGTTAACTAACCTTTTTATAATAACTAGGTGGATAAAATGAAAAAAATAATTACTTTTGAAAAGAATGCTGGTTTACAGATTCTGGATGCTTTTAAGAAAAGCGTAGATGAAAATGGATATATTGTTGAAAAATCAAATCCTACTCAGAAAGTTCTAACCATCGATGGTGAAGAATTGGCTTTAAAGGATTTCGCAGGTATAAGAAAGGGTTCTGCAATTTTTATTAAATCCGATCTTGTGTCTATCATTAATTTGGTAGACCTTCTTCAATAAAATCCTCCCCATAGGC
>Ga0265297_10005208_pt1 | contig 20187 bp, 13 predicted proteins | sample Munlanlwell13791_FD_192502 | JGI IMG/M metagenome (GOLD analysis project Ga0265297, IMG submission 192502) | Leachate microbial communities from a municipal landfill in Southern Ontario, Canada - Leachate well 137-91 | ecosystem: Engineered > Solid waste > Landfill > Unclassified | place...
TTAATTATTGCCCTTGCTTTGTTTTTAGGGGGGCTGGTGTTAATCTTTTTTGAATATGGAAAGACAAAAAGAACGGCGGAGAATGGAAGCGACGTCATTACTTATAAAAAAGCTTTTTTAATAGGGCTTTGTCAGTCTCTGGCGGTTATCCCCGGAGTGTCCAGATCGGCAGCGACAATTATCGGCGGTTTGTCTATGAGGTTATCGCGCCAGGCAATTGTGGAATTTTCTTTTTTGCTGGCAGCGCCGACAATGCTGGCGGCTACCGGCTACGATCTGATAAAATCCGGTTTAGTTTTTTCTAATCAGGAAATCATTGTATTCTTAATAGGATTTGTCGTTTCCTTTATCACGGCTATCGCCGGTATAAAATTTTTCTTGAAATTTATTATCAAAAATAATTTTTTCTATTTCGGGGTTTATCGGGTTATTTTAGGACTGGCGATTCTGGGATGGATTTATTTTTAGTTTTTTGCCTTTAAATAAATTTGATAGTTAAAATAATGAATAGGCAGATTTTTAAAATGAAATTAAAATATCAAGCTAAGCAAATTGGCTGGCGAATAATTACCACAATCATTTTGACCCTGACTGCGGTTGTTACGGTTTGGGCTTATGCCGCTTTTATCGAACCTTCGGTCGGTCCCAGTTCATCTGATCAGGATTTTTCCCAGAATATTCTAGGCGCCAACAACGCGGATAATGATTTTAGTTCTTCCAACGTGGCCGCCAATGCCGACGGGAGTGTGATTGAACGGCAAGAATATTTACAAACTAAGGTTGATACAAACTCGGATACACTGTATCCTTTAGAAAAATTAACCAAGCGTGTTTTTGTTACGAGTACCACCTATAATGGCAATTTGGGCGGTGTATCAGGAGCCGATGAAAAATGTCAGGCGCGTGCCGATGCGGCGAGTCTAGGGGGGACATGGAAAGCAATAATTTCTGGCGATTCCATAACCGCCAGATCTAGAATAGGATATAATTGGTTATTTTTAGTAAACACCTTAGGTGAACCAGTGGCGGTTAATTTGGTAGCGACAGGAACTGTTAGCAGTTTAGAGCCGTGGGTTCCCAGAGATGGCACTAATTATTTGTATTATTCAATACAATATAATGAGTTTGGTGTTGCTAAAACCGGTTGCGTCTGGACTGGCAGTACAGCCAACGGTCTCCTTAATACCGCCGACGATCAATGTTCTAATCCTCCAAATAGCGGACCGGACTGGACGTATAACAGCGCAGGTTATAATGGTACCGAAGGTAGGTCAAATTATACGGATTCGCAATGGATAAAAGAAACCATAGGTTGCGGAAATTGTAGCGGATCTAATTCGCTGTATTGTATTGAGCAATAATTTTTATTTATTGAAAGCTATTCTAATTATGGAAAAAATTAATTTTTAATTTAATTAGAAGTTTTTTTAATTTCGTTTCTTTATCAAAAACTTTATTCGTCGGGCAGTAATATCTTTGGGACCATCGTACCAGTTTCGGTAAAGAACGCACGATGTATTTAGTATTAGCAACGCATAATGGAAGCTATTATTGCGACTCTGGGTTCGTTAATTGTTGCGTGAGCGTTTATCATATATTTAATGTTCTAGAAATAACCGATCGAAAAATAGAAGTTAGGGATACGGATGTTTATTTGATATTCCATTGGATTCTTTTACTTTTAGTAATACTGCTTGTAATAGCCCGAGATTAGTTTGGTGCTGTTCCGATTAAGACCTTTTTTATCTAGCGGTATTTGGATTATTTGATAAAATATTTTTGCGAATAAGCCGGTTTTAAATCGGTTTTTTTGTTTTAAGAATTAAAATTTTTTAATTTGCCAATCCTTTTCTTCTTCGGTATGATATAGATGAAATAAATGTTACCAATTAACTTCTAAATATAATGAAATTTGTCCATCTCCATACCCATAGCCATTATTCTCTTTTGGACGGTTTAACCAAGATAGACGAGCTAATTGCGGCCGCTAAAGAAGATGGCGCTGAGGCTTTGGCCATAACTGACCATGGAGTTATGTATGGCGCAATTGAATTTTTCCAAAAGTGTAAAAAAGCGGGGATAAGACCAATTATCGGCGTGGAGGCTTATTTGGCCCCGAATTCCCGTTTGGATAAAAATACTAAATCTGATGAAAAAAATTATTATCATCTTTTGCTTTTGGCAAAAAACAATGAAGGTTATAAAAATTTAATAAAGTTAACAAGCATCGCCCACCTGGAGGGTTTCTACTATAAGCCGAGAATAGATTGGGAAATTTTGGAAAAATATCATGAAGGCTTAATCGCTGCGACTGCCTGTCTGGGAGGAGAAATACCTCGTCTGATTTTATCCGGGAAATCGGAGAAGGCTGAACAGCGAATTCTTGAATATAATAATCTTTTCGGGCAGGGTAATTTTTATCTAGAGTTGCAGGATCATCCCGATCTAGATGGACAAGCAGAAGTCAATGAAAAATTAGTAGAATTTTCTAGAAAACTAAAAGTGCCCCTAATCGCCACTAACGATATTCATTATCTAAAAAAAGAAGATAATGAAGCACAAGACATTCTTCTTTGTTTGCAAAATAAAAAGAAGAAAGAGGATTCAGATCGGATGAATATGACAGGCGATGATTTTTCAATGCGTTCGGCTCGAGAAATGGCTGAGGCTTTTCGCGATACGCCGGAGGCAATAACAAATACTGCAAAAATTGCAGAAGCTTGTGACGTAGAAATTGAATTGGGAAATATTCAATTGCCCTTTTTCCAGGTGCCGGCAGGCTACGATGAGAACAGCTATCTAGAGAAATTATGCAGGGAAGGGATAGCTGAAAGATATAATAAAAGTTATGAAGAGGTTGATGAAAAAATAAAAGAAAGAATGAATTATGAATTGTCAGTCATAAAAAAAATGGGCTGGCCGTCTTATTTTTTAATCGTAGCGGATTTTGTCAATTGGGCCAAAAGGGGCGGAATCGTAGTTGGCCCGGGGAGAGGATCGGCTGCCGGCTCTTTGGTTTGCTATTTAACCGGCATCACCAATCTTGACCCCTTGAAATATGATTTGCTTTTTGAAAGATTTTTAAATCCGGATCGTATTTCAATGCCTGATATTGATATGGATTTTGCGGATACCGGACGGGATGATGTGATTCGCTATGTAGAAGAAAAATATGGAAAAGACCACGTGGCTCAAATTATTACTTTTGGAACTATGGCTGCCAGGGCGGCAGTTCGCGATGTAGGGAGAGTCTTGAATGCTCCTTATGATTTTTGCGACAAGTTAGCCAAGATGATTCCAATGTTTACTAAAATAGAAGAAGCATTGGAGAGCGTCGATGAATTAAAAGAGATATATAAAAACGAAGAACAGGCGAAGACGATTATTGATTATGCTAAGCGCCTGGAAGGCGTAGCTAGACATGCCTCAACTCATGCCTGCGGAGTGCTGATTACCAAAGAGCCGTTAACGAATAATGTTCCAATTCAATATGCTTCTTCATCTGACCGCAGCATAGTGTCTCAATATTCTCTTCATCCGATAGAAGATTTAGGATTATTGAAAATGGATTTTTTGGGATTAAAAAATTTAACCATTATTGAATCCGCCATCAAGATTATAAAAAATACCAGAGGAGTTAATATTGATATTGATAAAATTCCCCTTGATGATAAAAAAACTTACGATTTGTTTCAGGCGGGAGAAACAACCGGAGTTTTCCAATTTGAATCTTCGGGTATGAAGCGTTATTTACGCGAACTAAAATCTACAGAATTTGAAGATATTATTGCTATGGTGGCTTTGTATCGTCCGGGTCCGATGGAGTGGATTCCGGATTATATCGCCGGCAAGCATGGCAAAAAAAAATTAACATATTTACATCCAAAGCTTGAGCCAATTTTAAAAAAAACTTACGGAGTGGCGATTTATCAAGAACAGGTAATGCAAATTGCCCGCGACTTGGCCGGCTTCTCTATGGCCGACGCTGATGTTTTGCGCAAAGCTATGGGTAAAAAGATACCTGAGTTATTAGCAAAACAGAGAGAAAAATTTATTGATGGCTGCGTAAAAAATAGCATCTCAAAAGAATTAGCAGAAACAATTTTTTCCTTTATTGAGCCTTTCGCCGGTTATGGCTTTAATAGAAGCCATGCCGCCTGCTATGCCATGATCGGTTATCAAACCGCTTATTTAAAAGCTCATTGGCCGGCTGAATTTATGGCCGCTCTGCTCACCTCCGATCAGCAAAATACAGATAGAATTACGATAGAAATAGAAGAGTGCAGAAAAATGGGTATAAATATAATGCCGCCAGATATAAACGAATCATTTTCTACTTTCACCGTGGTTACTAAAGGGACTAAAGCTAATCAGGCGGTGGGAGAAAACGAAGAAGTAAAAACAATTCGTTTTGGATTGCGGGCAATAAAAAATGTCGGAGAAAATATTTCCGATGTTATTATTAAAGAAAGAAAAGAAAACGGTCCGTACAAAAGTATTTCTGATTTCTTGGCCAGGGTGACTGATAAGGATTTAAATAAAAAATCTTTAGAAAGCTTGATAAAAAGCGGCGGCTTGGATCAATTCAGCGAAAGAGGGCAGCTGCTGTCTAATATTGAAAATTTATTAAGTCTTAATAAAGAAGTAAGCAAAGCGATGGCGAGTAAACAAAATAGCCTTTTTGCTGATGCTCCAAATTTGAATCAAAACAGCGAAATAAAATTAAATCCTGCTCCGCCGGCGGGCGACAGAGAAAAATTAAATTGGGAAAAAGAACTCTTAGGGTTCTATATTTCCGATCATCCCTTTGCCAGCTATAAAAGTTTTTTAGGAGGAATCATAACGCCTCTTTCCGGCTTGGCAGCGATAGCTAAAAGCGAAGCCGCTATTTACAATAAAAGCGATAATGATCAGGGAAGAGAAGTGAATATCTCTGGCATTATAACAAATATAAAAAAAATAATTACGCGCAGCAACGAATCAATGATTTTCGCGAAAATAGAGGACACGGTAAGCAATGTGGAGATTTTAGTTTTTCCCCGTTTGCTCAAAGAAAACTCGGATGTTTGGCAGGAAGGAAAAGTGATAATTTGCCAAGGGAAAATTTCCACCAAAGATCAGGATATAAAATTGTTGGCCGATAAAGCGACGGAGCTGATATTGGAAGCGATGGAAGATTCTATAAAAAAATTCAGACAGATAGTTGTGCCGGCCAGAAGAAAATTCCAGAATAATGGTTTTAAAAAAAATAATTATAATCCTCCTCCTTCCCAATATTCATCTCCGCCAGAGCCATTAAAATTAATTCTTCCCAAGGAATTTAGTCCTGAAGAACTTGAGAAATTAAAAAAAATCCTTGAAGAAAATGTCGGCGCCAGCAAAGTTTTTCTAAAAATATGGCAGGCTGATGTTGGAAAAATATTAGAAACAAATTTTAAAGTTAAGAACGATGATTTTTTAAAGGCTAAAATAAAGGAAAATTTTGGAGAGCGTTTGGAAATTGTAGACAAAAATTAAAAAGTTTGTTATATTAGTATTATAATTTTCTCTATATTTATAATATTATGCCTCCAACAAAAAAAATTTCTAAAAAATCTTCCGTAACCTCAAAAAAAAGAAGAATACCAGTCAAAAAAACTATATCTCCCGAATTATCTTTTATAAAAGATGAAAAAATTTCAGAGCCATTTCCCTTTGAAGCCAAAATAACTCCAGCAGCTAAAAAAAATTTTCCGGATAGAACGCGGGAGAAAAATGCTCTCAGCAAAAAATTAGAATTAAGCTCGTCTCCAATTCTTAATGATGAGCTGAAAAAAAATATGAAATCTCCAAAAATAAATTTATATCGGAAAATAGCCTTCAGCTTTATAGTTTTGACTTTAGTCTTGTTGGCGGTGGTTTTTTATTTCTCTTTTGTTAAATTAAATATAGTTTTAATACCGGCGCAAGAAAGATTGAGCGATGGTTTTACTTTCAATGTCTATAATTCTAAAGAGGAATCATCTTTCCCGGGCAATAATCTTGTCGGTGCCGTTGAACAAATTGAGATTGCGCAAAGTAATACTTATTCTGCCAGCGGGACAGAAAAAATAGGAGAAGAAGTCACAGGGAAAGTTTTAATAATAAATAATTATAATAAGAATCAGCCTTTAGTCGCTACTACCAGGCTTTTATCCGCGGACGGAAAATTATTTAGAATAAAAAATACTATAAATGTACCTGCCGGCGGTTCGCAAGAGGCGGAGATATATGCAGATGAGCCAAGTTCGGCAATGGCGATTGGACCGACAAAATTCACTATTCCTGGATTGTGGGCAGGCTTGCAAGATAAGATTTACGGAGAAAGCAAGGAAAAATTTGTTTATGGAGAGCAGCAGAAAAAACATATTCAACAGGAAGATATAGACCAAGCAGTAAAAGACCTAAAAAGAAGTTTGTTGGAAGGAGCAAAAAGAGAAATAGGTTCTCAATATAAGGGATATGATAAGGTTATTTATAATGTTGATGAAAACACCGTTAGCACCGAAGTCAATGGCAAGGTTGGAGAGGAAAAGGATAAATTTGATGTAAACATAAAAGCCAAAGTAACAGTTGTTGCTTTCTCTGGAGAAGAAGTTGGCAAATTAGCGAGAAATAAATTATTAGAATCGATTCCTGATGATAAAGAGTTGATTGAATTTAATGTTAGCGATATTGTTTACACTTTAGATAGTTATGATGTTTCCAGCGGTCAGGCGACAGTTAGCGCTTCTTTTGAAGGAAAAATGTCTTTAAAGACCGATGCTCAAATTGTTGATAGGCAAAAAATAGTCAATCTGAAGAAGTCACAGCTGGAAGACTATTTAAGCGGTTTTAAAGAAATAGCCGGCTATGAAATTAAGTTTTTTCCATCTTTTGTAAATAAAGTGCCGAACTTAGTTGACCGGATAAGCGTAGAAATAAAGAAATAGGATTTTTGAGATGTCGGAGGTTGACTTTTGAAGCGGTATTCTATAATATATAAATTAAGATTTTCTAAGGGCGATTGCTATGGTTACCAGCCATAGTCCCGCGCAATCGGGATTCTGAAAACTCGGATCTAAGCCCAAGGAATAAAAAAGAGAGGTTTGGCTTTTAAAAGCGAAACAATTTGGGTGGAACCGCGAGGCAGAAAAGCCCCGTCCCAATTCATCATTTTTTGGTGTATTGAGGCGGGGTTTTTAAAATGAAAAAATATGATCGGGCCAATCTTGAAAGGCGAAAAAGTTATATTAAAGCCGATAAAAGTAAGTGAAGCGGAAAATTTTTTGCGTTGGTTTAAAGATCTTACGGTCACTCAATATATAAACAATGATGGCAAGAATTTAAATTTGAGGAAAGAAAAGATTAAAATTAAAGATATTAGAAAAAATAAAAATCAAATAGTTTGGTCTATCTATACTAAAAACGGCACGCATATTGGATCTACTGGGTTGCATAATATAGATTTGAAAAGAAACAAGAAAGCTATTTGGGGGATTGTAATAGGCGATAAAAGTTATTGGGGGCAAGGCTATGGCACCGATGTGCTAAAAATTATTTTAAAATTTTCTTTTGGAAGATTAAAATTGAATCGCGTTGAATTATCTGTCTTTCCGCCAAATATAGCCGGTTTTAAATGCTACACAAAATGCGGTTTTAAACAGGAGGGTGTAAAAAGAAAATCTATTTTAAAGAGAGGGAAGTATTTGGATGAGATAATTATGGGGATATTAAAAGAGGATTATAAAAAATTTCCGCCAAAGGCGGATCCGCCTCGGGCGGAAAATATAAAAATAATATGAATAATGAGAAAGATTTAGAAATTATCCGCCACGGTTTGAGCCATATTATGGCAGCGGCGGTGGAAGAGCTTTATCCTGATGTAAAATTTGCCATTGGGCCGGCGATAGATAATGGTTTTTATTATGATTTTGATTTTGGCAAAGGGAAAATGAGTGAAGAAGATTTAGCAAAAATTGAAAATAAAATGCGGGAGATAATAAAGAAAGATTTAAAATTCGAAAAATCAGAATTGAAAATTGACGAAGCAATTGCCAGGGAAAATAAATCCGGCCAGGCTTATAAGCAGGAGTTGATAGAGGACTTGAAAAAAGAGGGGGAGAAAAAAGTTAGTTATTACAAGCTCGGAGAATTTATTGATTTATGCCGAGGACCGCATGTTGGTGCTAGCGGAAAATTAAAATCAGTCGGATTTAAGTTAACGAAATTAGCCGGCGCTTATTGGCGGGGAGATGAAAAAAGAAATATGCTCACTCGCGTTTATGGCGTGGCTTTTGCAGATAAAAAAGAGCTGGAAGATTATTTGAAGATGATGGAAGAAGCAGAGAAAAGAGATCATCGGAAAATCGGCAAGGAACAGGATTTATTTTCCTTTCACGAAGAAGCTCCTGGTATGCCCTTTTTTCACCCCAAAGGCGTTATTATTTATAATGAATTAAAAAAATTTTGGCTGGAAGCGCAAAAAGAATTTTCGTATGATATGGTGCTCTGCCCGTCTATGCTGGATGTATCTATTTGGAAACAATCCGGACATTGGGATCATTATAAAGATGATATGTATTTTATAAAAGCGGGAGAAGGGGAGAAGGCCTATGCTTTGCGCCCGATGGATTGTCCGGGAGCAATTTTAATTTATAATAATTCTCCGAAATCATATCGTGATTTGCCTTTGCGCTATGCCGAACCGGGACTTATCACCAGAAAAGAAAAATCAGGGCAATTGGGCGGACTTTTGCGAGTTCAGCAATTCACGCAAGATGACGCTCATATATTTTTAACAGAAAACCAGATTGAAGATGAAATTAAAAAAGTTATCGCCTTGATTGATAAAATTTATAAGCCGTTTGGTCTTGAATATAAAGCTTTCCTCTCAACCCGGCCGGATGATTTCATGGGCGAAAAAAAGGTTTGGGATAAAGCCGAGAGCGAACTCAAGAAAATTTTGAAAGATATTTACGGAGATAATTATGGATTAAAGGAAAAGGATGGAGCTTTTTATGGGCCAAAAATTGATTATCAGTTAAAAGATTCTTTAGGCCGGACTTGGCAATGCGCTACTATCCAGCTTGATTTCCAAATGCCGGGAAAATTTAATTGCCAATATGTAGATGAAACGGGAAAAGAAAAATATCCTGTAATAATTCATCGGACTATCATGGGATCTTTTGAAAGATTCATGGGAATTTTGATTGAGCATTATGCCGGCGTTTTTCCGGTTTGGCTGGCTCCGGCTCAAATAAAAATTATTTCTGTCGGAGAAAAGCACATTGAGTTCTGCCAAAAATTATCCAGAGAATTTATCAAAGAAAATATTAGAGTAGAAGTAGACGGCAGTGATGAAACTGTCGGGAATAAAATTAGAAAAGCGGTTAACGAAAAAATTCCTTATGTTCTGGTTATTGGTGATAGGGAAATGGAATCAGTTAGGTTGGCAGTTCGAGACCGAGGTGCAAGAGAGGCCAGAGAAATTGATAAAAATGAGTTTATTAAAGAAGTGAAAAATAAAATAGACAATAGGGAATAGATTGGTTTTGTATAAGAAAAAAGGCGAGATCGTGATGTCTCGCCTTTTTGCTGGCTGATTGTGTTATCGCCTGATATGCTTTATAATATAAGCATAAATATTAATTAATATCAATATGGAAATAAATAAAAGGCCTATTAGTATAAATGTTACCACCGTTACTATTTTAAAAGTATTTTTAGTATTGTTTGCCATTTATTTTTTATATTTAATAAAGGATATTTTAGTTATTCTTTTTGTTTCTCTAGTGCTGGCGAGCGCTCTTGATCCGCTGGTTGATTGGATGCAAAAAAGGAAAATACCGCGCGGTCTGGGGGTAATTTTGATTTATTTTATTTTATTAATTATTATTGGTACAGCTTTTTATTTAATTATTCCGCCGATTATCAAACAGATAAACGAATTGTCAGTTAGCTTCCCTTATTATTTAGAAAAAGTAGTTTCCGGTTTTTCTGCCCTGAAAGAATATGCAATCCAACATGATTTACTTAATAATATAAAAAATAATTTTGGTTCGTTGAGTTCCAATCTGGAGGGAGCGGCCGGAGGAATATTTTCCACAGTTTCTGGCATTTTTGGGAATATTCTTTCTTTTTTCTTAATTTTGGTTATTACTTTTTATATGGTAGTGGAAGAAAACGGGATGAAAAAAATTGTTTGGTCGATCGCGCCGATGGAACATCAGCCGTATATTATACAATTAATTGATAGAATGCAGGCCAAAATCGGCCTCTGGATTCGAGGCCAGTTAATTTTATCTCTTATAATATTTTCTTTCACGTTTTTAGGACTTTCTATTTTGAGCGTTAACTATGCTTTGGTTTTGGCTCTCATTGCCGGTTTAACGGAATTTATTCCTTATCTTGGTCCGACTCTTGCCGCCATCCCCGCAATTTTTTTAGCTTTTACCCAATCGCCTATGTTGGCCTTGTTTGTCCTGGCGCTATATTATATTATTCAAATGGTGGAAAACCATATAGTTGTTCCGAAATTAATGCAAAAAGTGGTCGGTCTAAACCCGATAATTATTATCATAGTTTTGTTGGTCGGTTTTAAAATCGCTGGTATTTTGGGAGCGATCCTGGCTATCCCGGTGGCGACGGCCGCCAGCGTTTTTTTTAAAGATTTATTTGAAAAAAAAGAAAAACCGCTAGAGGTTTCTTAATAATTATAAAATCTATGAAAAAGTGGACAGAGAGAGTTTTGGATAATTCAATCGTTTATTTAATAAAAGGCTTGATTTTTGTCTTACCTTTGTTTTTTTTGCCATGGACTTTAGAGTTTTTTGATTTTAATAAACAATATCTTTTGTGGATTATCGTTCCCTTGATCGGAATTCTTTGGCTGTTCAAGAAAGTAAATTATGAAAGCGCAGTTTCTTTTAAAAGAACGCCCTTGGATATTCCTATTTTGACATTTTTAATGGTTGTTTTTATTTCCAGTCTTTTTAGTCAAGATAAGTTTTCTTCTTTTTTCGGTTATTATGGCCGTTTTAGCGACGCCTGGTTTGGCTTGCTGGCTTTTGTGATTTTTTATTTTATCATCAATAACACTGCCAGCCTGAAAGAAAGATTATCTGTTATTTCCCTCATAAAATTATCATTATTTTCCTATAGTTTAGTCTTGCTTTCATTTTTTATTTCTATTTTTGGACTCTGGGGGAAGATAGTCGGCAATGTTAATGTTTTTTATTCTCCGGTTTTTAATTTGGCTAGCGGTTCTCTAAGCGAACTGGCTAGCTATAGTTTAGCCATGACTGTTATTATTTCCGGCTTATTGCTTTTTTATTTCAACGAAGCAGGAAAAGATAATGGTAAAAAAACAGCTTGGTTCACCAGGATTCTTTTATTTTTTTCTTTATTTTTCTTGGTTTTAGTCGACCTTAATTTTATTTGGTGGGGGATGATTATCTTTGGGGTTTTATTTTTTAGTTTTGCTTTTCTCAGGGCGAGATCAGAAAATAAATATTGGGGGCGGGGAGCGGTTTTCTCGATATGTTTAATTGTTATTTCAATAATTTTTTTATTTTTTTCTTCTGGAAGCGTAGCTAATTTTTTGACAGGCCAGGAAATTTCCAAGGAAGCGAAGCTTGATTATAAAAATACGGCCTCGGTTGACTTGTCTACTTTAAAAAATAATATAATGCTGGGCGGCGGTTTAGGAACTTTTTCTTATAATTTTTCTCTGTATCGCCCGGTTGGTTTAAATCAGAGTGAGTTTTGGCAATTTCGTTTTGATAAAGGCGGATCTTATTTTTTGGATTTGTTGGCCGCGACCGGAATTTTAGGTATTTTAAGTTATCTTTTAATTTTATCCATTCTTTTTTATTTAATTTTTATTTTTATAAAGAAAGATTACTCGGGGAATAAGAATGTTTTTATAAATAAAGAAGGAAATCAAAGCGGTCTAATTTTTACCCTCGCGGCCGCGCTAGCTATTTTGATTTTTTTACAGTTTTTTTCCTCTGCCAACACTTGCCTTCTTTTTTTATTTTGGCTCATTCTCGCTAGTTTGATGGTCGTCGGGAAAGAATCGGAATTTTGGCCGGAGTCAAAAGAATTTCGTTTAACGGAAGATAATAAATTTTTCAAAGGATTTGATATAGTAATTTTTTCCCTTTTCGCCGCTTGGCTTATTTTGGCAGGCTTTACTGCGAAATATTGGCTGGCAGATTTTTATGTCCGGGCAGGTGGAGAAGAAAATTTAACAAAAGCTGTTCGTCTCAATATCAACAGAACTGATTATCAGACGAGGCTGGTTAAAAATTATTTAAATAAAATAGGACAAGAGATATTGAAGCCGAAAGATTCAAGGGATAATGATTTGATTCAAAAGGCAATTGATAATAGTCTTAGCTGGGCGAAAATAGCGGTAAAAATCCGCCCCTATTCTGTTGCTAACCAAGAAATTTTAGCCATTGTCTACCGCAATGTCGGGGCTTTTACTCAGGGTAGTGAACTTTGGACAATAAAAACATTTGAACAAGCGGTTAAGCTTGAACCGTCAAATCCTGTTCTTTTGACTGAGCTAGGCAAAGCTTATTTTGAAGCCGAAATGATGAACGAAGCAGAAAAATCTTTTTTGGAAGCGATTAAATTAAAGAGCGATTACAGAGAATCTGACTTCGGTTTGGCTCAGGTTTATGCGAAAAAAGGAGAAAATGAAAAAGCTTTGGCTGTTTTTAACGATTTAGCGGCAATTTATAATAATGAACAGGTTTTTTATGAAAGAGGAAAATTGTTTTATAACGAGGGGAAAACCGATAAGGCGATGGAAGATTTTTTGAGGGTTTTAGAAATTAATCCGTCTCATTCCAACGCGATGTATAGCATCGGTCTGGCTCTGGAAAAGAAAGGAGAAAAAGATTTGGCTTTGAAATATTTTAAAAAAGTCTTAGAGCTTAATCCGAATAGTTTGGAGATTAAACAAAAAATAGACGAGTTAGAAAAGAAATAATTTTTTTGATTAAAATAAAAAAAGCACCGTTCCGTTTGGACTCGGTGCTTTTGTTGTATTTCGAGAGGATTGAATTTTATTCGTCCAGCTCCTCGATCGCCTGTTGCCTCTCAGCGTAGGCTATGGGATTTTTTTGCCCCAGAATGTTCAAAGCAGCCATGAAAGCATTTCCGTCCGAACAAGCTACAAGCAAGGGAACGCTGGAAGGCATTCTGGTATTGCTCCAGATGTCATCGGGAAAGTTTTTGAGAGCTGCCGGAATGGCGACAACCGTCCAGGAAGTACGGGCGGCAAGAATTGGTCCAAGACCATTGCTCCCGCCAACTTTTACCAAGATGACGCCTCCGTCGGGGTATTCGCCGAGAATTTCCTCCAGTTTGCTCAGACTGGTTTGAGGAGATTTATGGCCAGAGAGTGTTACTTTCACGACTTCGATGTTACCGGAATTTTTGAGCGCAATTGGAGTTTCGGGAAAATTGTCTTTGTCCGAGCCTCGCCAGAGAACAATCGCTTGCTGGGGGACTCTGAATTTCTCGGTTAGAGAAGCCACGAGACCGTATTTTTTTTCAACCTCGGACAATTCTTCTCCGTCTCGGAATGCTTGTTTGCTGAGTTCATTCCAGCCAGCATCTCGTAGCCGCCAACTGTCGTTATCGATGACATCCGCTATAACTACTTCGCCGGTGACGGTGATTCCGAATTCGATTTTGAAGTCGATCAGCCGATAGCCGAGAGTTTGCCAGGTCCCTTCAAGAACCAGGAAGGTTTTTCTGGTGATGTTGATGATCTCCTCGATCATGTTGGCATCTGCTACGATTTTCGCCATCGGGACGGTTTTGTCAAGATTAGCGCCAGAATCCCAGGCCGGTTTTTTCGGGTCGAACAGATGCCAAAGTTCACCTTCTGGGTTGGTGATAAGAGGATCGTCGAGGGTTTTTTCTACGCCATCAACGACATGAGATAATCCCTCGATTATAGTTTTCTCGCCAATCTTGAGTCTGCCGCCGGTGGTTTTTAAGAAGAGTTCAACCACCAGGCGATGGAAGCGGTACGGCTGTTCCCCCTTTTTTCTTTCCAGCTCGGGATGGCGTTTGAGATAGCTTCCGACAGCATATCGGCGAGCTACGACTTCCAGCGGGATCATTTCACATCTTTCCGCGACAAATTCCGTTTCGGAAGCCTGTTCTTTGAAAGCCACGGGAACTCCAGCTTTTCGCAGAAGTTCAAACACCTGGCAGGTGGTGACGGTTGAATATCCGCCCTTGGTGGCAAATTTTTTGGTGAAGGTTGGATCGTCAAACGCAGTGATGTCGTTTTTGTTGGCAACGATAACCAGGCTCGGCTGATCGGCAACTCCAAATATGATTTTGGTTTTGCCTGCCGCGATTTCTGCTCCTTTTTCGTACGTCATGATTTCCTCTCTTTCGGTTAAGGTTTGTGTTGGAATGAACGCCCCTCCTAATTGGTTTTAATTTAAACAGATTTAAAGTAAAAAATCAAGGGGCTTCAAAAACAAAAAAACCAATCCTCCTCTGAAGCTTGGTTTAATTTTTGTGCCGAAGGAGGCCCGCCTTCTTCGCCTGCTGGCGGATTCGGCGAGGCAAGGAATCATTATCAACAAAACTAAATTCTACATTCTAAGTTATATATTCTAAAATTATCCGTGCCGAAGGAGGGAATCGAACCCTCATGAAGTCGCCCTCACACGATTTTGAGTCGTGCGCGTCTACCAATTCCGCCACTTCGGCCTATTTTGAAAACTGTTTTTAGTATAATCAAAGTAACAAAAATTGTCAAAGGTATTTTTTTAAGTTATAATTAAAGCATAATTCAAATGATAAATAATTCAAATGCTTCAAATGCTATTATTCGAAGCAGGTGTGATATAATTATTTGAAGCATTTGAATTGTATTTGTAGTATTTGAATTATATTTATGGGAAAAATTATTTCCATTGTTAATCAAAAAGGCGGAGTAGGCAAAACGACGACGGCCGTGAATCTTGGCGCCTATTTGGCATTTTTAGGCAAACAGGTTTTGTTAGTGGATATTGACCCGCAAGCGAATGCCACTTCTGGACTGGGTATTGACCACAAAAAATTAGAAAGTGGAATTTATGAAGCGATTATCGGCGAAAAACCTATTTTTGAAATCGTTAAAAGAACTATGCAGGACGGATATAAGGTTGCTCCTTCAACTTTAGCTCTCGCGGGGGCAGGCGTGGAATTAGTGAATATGGAAAATAGAGAATATAGGCTATCTAGAATTTTGGAAGAAATAAGAGATGAATATGATTATATAATTATTGACGGGCCTCCTTCTCTTGGTCTTTTGACTGTAAATAGTTTGGTGGCAGCAGACGAAATACTTATTCCTATTCAAAGCGAATATTTTGCTTTGGAAGGAGTGGGCCAGCTTTTGGAAACCATATCTTTGGTGCAGAATAATCTAAAGCCGGAATTGGGAGTGATGGGAGCAATTATAACGATGTTTGATAAAAGAAACCGCCTCTCTTCCTCGGTAATGGGGGAGCTATACCAATATTTTCCTAATCGGGTTTTTCGTTCTGTAATTCCAAGAAGCGTCAGATTGGCGGAAGCGCCGAGCTATGGGCGGTCAATTCTTCACTATGATCCGAAATCGCGCGGCGGTAAAGCCTACGAAAGATTAGCAAGGGAAGTAATGGGGTTAGAAAAATAAAATATAAAATATAAAAAATAAAATATGGGGAGGGAGGAGAAGCCCGAGAAAAGAGAATTTAAAGTAAGGTTGTATAAGTACATTATCGGATTATTAAAATTTTTGCATAAAATTCCATATGATGGCGTCGTTAATGAATTAAGAAGGCAATTAATTAGAAGTGAAACTTCTGTCGGAGCTAATTATTTTGAAGCAGAAGCCGCCAGCAGTAAAAAAGATTTTCAGAATTATTTTCATATCAGTTTAAAATCAGCTAATGAGTCAAAATTTTGGCTGGGCATTTTATTAGATAGTAATTTTTTGCCGCAAGATTTAAAATTAGAGGCTAAATTTTTACTTCAAGAAACAAAAGAAATAGCCAATATTCTAGCCGCCAGTTTAATAACTATGAAAAACAATAATTTAAATAAATAATTTTTATATTTTATTTTTAATTTTTTATTTTTAAAATATGTCCAATGGGCTTGGTCGGGGATTAGGTTCTCTCATCCCTCAAAAATCAAATAAAACAGAAAATTTTTCTGAGAGGGAGGGTAATGTTATTTCCGATGAAAAAAATCGCATCTTGGAAATAGAGCCGGAAAGAATAAAGGTTAATCCGATGCAGCCTCGCAGCCAGTTTGGCGATTCTAATATGGACGAGCTGGTGGAATCAATAAGAGAATACGGGGTTATTCAGCCATTGGTGGTCACAAAAAGCGGAGGCGAATATGAGCTTATCGCCGGTGAACGCCGCTTGCGGGCTTCAAAGATTGTAGGCTTATCCAAAGTGCCGGTAATTGTGAGAGATGCTGATTCGCAAAGAAAACTAGAAGTAGCTCTGGTAGAAAATTTGCAGAGAGAAAATTTGAATCCGATTGAAGCCGCCGTGGCTTACAAAAAACTTGTTGATGAATTTAATCTGACGCAAGAAGAAGTAGCGAGAAGAGTGGGGAAATCCAGGCCAGCAGTGACTAATGCCTTGCGGTTTCTCAGTTTGCCTGCGGAAGTTCAGCAAGCCATATCAGACGGAAAAATTAGCGAAGGCCATGCCAAATATTTAAGCGGTCTTGATTCAGAAGCGAAACAAATGGCGCTATTCAAAAAGATATTGAGAAATAATTTGACAGTTAGGGACACCGACAAGGAAGCCAAGAAAATGGGCGGGACAAAACAGGCGAGAGTAAAAATAGATTATGCTGATAAGGACAGAGAAGTTTCTTTGCGGGAATTTTTTGGCGCCAAAACCGAACTTCGGCGCCGGGGCGATGGCGGACAAATTATTATTAGTTTTTTTAGCGACGAAGAGCTGGAAAATATAATGGGGAAAGTTAGGTAAAAATATAAAAAATAAAAAACTGTCCATTAGGGCAGTTTTTTGTTATAGTAGAAGATTTTTAAAGTATAAAGTATTTGTTATTTTTGAAATCAGGAATTAATTCATCGAAAATTTAAAATTGAAAATTGATTAGGCTATGCTATAATATGAATATGAAAAAAAACGAAGAAAAAATAAAGCGCATTGGGATTGATGCCAGGTTTTATGGTCCTTTAGGAAAGGGCTTGGGACGGTATACGCAGGAAGTTGTTGATAATGTTACTATTCTGGATAAAAAAAATGAATATGTAATTTTTCTGAGCAAAGAAAATTTCACAGAATTCAAAGAGACGGAAAGAGTGAAAAAAGTTTTAGCGCCGGTTAGATGGTATACTTTGACCGAACAGATTTTGATGCCTTTTTATATTTGGCGGGAAAAACTAGATCTCATTCATTTTCCCCATTTTAATGTCCCGCTTTTCACTCCGGTTAAATTTGTGGTCACTATTCATGATTTAATTCTGACAAAATTTCCTACAATTCGGGCTACGACCTTGAACCCATTTTTTTATAAAATAAAAAACGTGGCTTACAAAATAGTTATTCGGTCAGCGATAAAGAGAGCCAAGATGATTATAGCGGTTTCACAATTTACAAAAGAAGATATTATCACTCAATTTAAAGTAAGCTCTCAGAAAATAAAAGTTACTCATGAGGGCGTTGCTCGCCTTCAGCCAATGGGAAAAGAAAAAAATATTTCCAATGACAAAAAAGTTCTTTTAGGTTATAATATTAACAAACCTTTCCTTCTTTATGTCGGTAATGCGTATCCGCATAAAAATTTAGAAGGGTTGATTAAAGGATTTTCTAGCTTACGCGAGAAAGATAGAGATTTATTATTAGTTTTAGTGGGGAAACAAGATTATTTTTATAGCCGAGTGGAAGAATTTACCAAAAAATATTGGCCGAAAGAAAGCCCGGTTATTTTTCCGGGGTTTGTGCCGGATGAAGAGCTGGCAATTTTATTTAAAAATGCCATTGCTTATATTTTTCCTTCTTTTTACGAGGGTTTTGGCTTACCGCCTTTAGAGGCTATGGCTAATGGCTGTCCGGTCGTGAGCTCTAATAAATCGAGTCTGCCGGAGATTTTGGGTGAGGCAGCAATTTATTTTAATCCAGAAGACGAGAAGGATATGATGGGGCAGATTAAAAAAGTTATAGAGAATAAAAATTTGCGGCAGGAGTTAATCAAGAGGGGCAATGAGCAAGTAAAAAAGTATAGCTGGGAAAAATGTGCAAAGGAAACTCTAGAAGTTTATAAAAAAGTTTTTTAAAAATAAAAAAGAGGCGACATCTGTGTTGATGTGTCGCCCCTTGGTAGAACTTTTTCGCTCCGTTATTCCGGGGCGGCGGTTCTGTTGAACCGCAGATAGAAATTGGTGGCGGGGATGAGTATACCCCGATCACTGTTGCGTTTGAACTTCATGACGACGAAGGGGTCGTCATGGTTCGGTTTGCAGGGATGGACGTCGACGTAAATATAAATCGTGCCGTCATCCATCTCCTTCTCGAACGTATCGACCCCGGCACAAATTTTGCGTCCGAGATCGGCAGTGTCCACGTAGTAATGGACGAAGACGATCATCTTTGAATCGCCGCCATCCTGGAGAAGTACGCCCTGCTGGTAATGGCCGGGGACAGGGTTGGTTGCTCCGTCCGGAGTGAACTCGTTGATCCATTTCACGAAAAGTCCCGTTTTGGGGACCTCTACGAGCACATTTCTTGTGCTGTCGATGAGTTGCCGTCTGACTACCGCGCGTTTCGGCTTTACTGCGATTGAATTCATGATTATTCTCCAATCTGTGTGATGGTTTGTTGGAACTACCGAGATGTATGTTTAGGAATATTTTCCAGTTTATAAAAAGAGCGTGATTATATATAATATCATATTTAATAATTATTGTCAATAGCTATAAGGGGAAGATAATATTTTTTAGCTAATATTAAAGAAATTTGTGAGAAAAAAAGACAGAAAACTAAATTTTTTATCAGTCAGACAGGAAGAGCGATCTTCTCGTTTTGTCGTGGATTTAAAAGAGGTTTCTGGGACAGAAGAAGTTTTTGCTGAAAAAGAAAATAAAAAAGAAAATTTTTGGAAACAAATTGAAGAAAAAATTTCAGAAAAAAATAGCCAGATAAGAAATAAACAAAATCGCTGGCGTGATTTTTATAAAAATAAATTAGATCAGCTGGCTTTTTTAAGTCTTGGAAAGTTTATATTTGTTGTTATTTTTTGGCTGGCGAAATGGTTTTATAAACTTTGTTATGGTCTTGGGTGGGTTTTGTTTTTTTTAGTGAGACTCTTCAGTCTTATATTCGCAAAATTTTTCAGTTTTGTCGGCGCCGGAGTTCACAAATTTTATGCGGGAACAAAAATAATCGTTCAAATATTTTTGAGAAGTTTGAAGGATTTGTTTTCACAATTTTTTTCCGAAGCCAGAAAATTTTTGGATATTTTTAATAAAATAATACGATATCCTTTCAATAAATTTTCCCGGCGGAAGCAAGAGGATATTTCCTCGCCGGAAGCGATTTCCGAAAAAGAAGATGAAGATTTTTCCCCGGCTTCGTTTCCTCCCGAACTGAAATTTTCTTGGAAAAAATCCATCGCTATTTTTGCCTTGGCTTTGTTAGTTATAATTTTGCCTTTTAAAATTTTTGTCTATTATAAATCATTTAATTTGGAGAGCCTAAAGGGGAAAATTCTCGGCGCTTCAGAAACAGCTTTAGACGACCTTTCGGCCGCTTCACAATCAGCCACTCAACTTGATTTTTCCGGGGCGAGCGATAATTTCGCTAAGGCCGGCGCAAATTTTTTAGAAGCGCAAAAACAAGTGTTAGATATAAACGACGTATTTTTTTCTTTAGCTTCTTTAGCGCCGGGAGGAGAGATTAAATTGGCTTCGGAGGGGAAGAAAATTTTAGCTGCCGGGCAGATCGCTTCAAGCTTGGGAGAAAATTTAAGCTTGGCCATTAAAAGTTTATTTGAAAGCAAAGACAAGGATGTTTTGGAAATATTAAATAGCTTTACTGAATATGGAAAAATAACCGCTAGCGAGGCGATTGATTTGGACAATAAGTTGAAAGAAATTGATATTAATTCTCTGCCTGCCGAGTATAAAGACAAATT
>Ga0265297_10005209_pt1 | contig 20181 bp, 18 predicted proteins | sample Munlanlwell13791_FD_192502 | JGI IMG/M metagenome (GOLD analysis project Ga0265297, IMG submission 192502) | Leachate microbial communities from a municipal landfill in Southern Ontario, Canada - Leachate well 137-91 | ecosystem: Engineered > Solid waste > Landfill > Unclassified | place...
GGTGCGGGTAAAATCCTGCCTCATTCAGCTGTACCGCAGCCTCGTCCCATGGAACCGGAAGAGGATGACGTTACCGAAGGGGAGATCCTTCCCATGGACACGCCCGTTGATATCCCGGCTCAGGATTATTCGCTGGATTCACTCGAAAGAGAACTTATTATGAAGGCTTTGAAAAAACATAATGGGCACCGGAAGTCCACTGCCAGTGAATTGGGTATTGCGGAACGGACTTTGTACAGGAAAATAAAAGAATACCATATTGAATAAGATGAAAAAAGGAAGATATGTCCTTTACGCCGGATTAATGTTGCTAACCGTTCTCTGCTGTACGCGTTGCTGGTGGTATTCTTTTTCCGCGACTACCATAGATCCCGCGGCAGAAACTATAAGTGTCGGGTATATTGAGAACAGGGCCGAGCGCATAAACCCTTCCCTGAGCAACCTTATGACAGAGGGCCTCAAGGACAAATACACCAAATTAACCAGACTGTCTGTTATTTCCGAAGAAGGAGACTATGCTGTTGAGGGAGAAATTACAGGATACTCCATTGCTCCAATTGCCGTAACGGCAGATGAAGTAGCCTCCAAGAACCGGTTGACCGTTACGGTTAAAATTCGGTTTGAAAATACTCTTAACCCAAAAGAGAATTTTGAAAAGAATTTTTCGGGTTTTGAGGATTACGATTCAACCATATCCTTTGACGCCGCTGAGGCTACCCTCGTGGATACCATTCTGGAAAAAATCGTGGAAGAGATATTTAATGCCACATTGGCCAACTGGTAATAAAGAAACGGGAACGAACAATGGATACCAATTCATTTTATGAAACGTATATAAATGCCGGGCCTTCCGATCTGGCCTCCCGCGGTTACATTCTTCAGGAGACCGTACGTCAGCATCCCTGGTTTTCACTTGCACGCTTACTTCTGTTCAAATCGTTATGTGGCCTGGGCGGAGAGGCTTATTTGTCGGAATCTGAGAGAACGGCCGCGTATGTCTATTCAAGGTCACAGTTGTTCAATATCCTGGAAGAAGCAAAAAAGCAACAACTGGCATTGGGTGACGAAGAATTTTTTACACTCGACCTGACGCAGGATATTGAAAAAGATGAAACCCCGGCGCCTGAACAGGAGCCCGTTTCTACACACATGGACCCCCTGAAGGAGATCGTGCTGGAAGAAACACAACCCCGCGTCTTCATGGTGGGGGCCGATTATTTCGGGAAGGCCGAGATGGATACTGTTTCACTTGATGTTTCGGCGCCCATTGACCGGTTCATCAGTGAAAAACCCCGCTTTACGCAAGTGCTCAGACGGACGGGCGACGATGTGGATACACGGGAGCAGGAAACCCCTCCTACTTTAGTGGATGATGAATTTGTAACAGAAACCCTTGCCCGGATTTATGCCGAACAGGGCTATTATAAGTTAGCCATAGCCTGTTACAGCAAACTAATTTTGTTATATCCGAAAAAAAGCGCTTACTTTGCGGCCCTTGCCCAAGAAATAAAATTAAAAATAAATCAATAAAGACCATGTATACAGCTACTGCCATTCTTATAGTCATCGCAAGCATTTTGTTGACACTTGTTGTTTTGGTGCAAAACTCCAAAGGGGGCGGTCTGGCAGCAAATTTTGCTACCGGTAACAATACTTTTGGCGTACGTCAGACTGCTGATTTTCTGGAAAAAGCAACCTGGACGCTTGCCATCGCCATTCTGGTCCTTTGTTTATTGGGAACTACTTTTATCTCTACCGGAAGAAACAAAAAGAATTCAGATCTTGAACAACGGATAGAACAAACACAACAACCCACCGGCCTTCCGCAATTTCCTGCAGAAGGCAGCGCACCTGAGCCTGTGACTCCCGTAGAATAAAAGACAGAATAGCTATCATATGACCGTCCCGGGTTTACCGGGGCGGTTTTTTTTGTAATTTTGGGCGGCTAAAAAAACAGGCTATGTATACTAATTTTCAAAAATACCTTAAAGAAGAACTGGCCGGCATTCAGGAAGCCGGTTTGTACAAAAACGAACGTATTATTACTTCACCGCAAAAAGCGGCTATTCAGGTGGGTCATCAGGATGTGCTCAATTTTTGCGCGAATAATTATCTGGGACTTTCCAATAACCCTGAACTTATTTCGGCCGCAAAAGAAGCCCTGGACCGGCGCGGCTACGGTATGTCGAGCGTCCGTTTTATTTGCGGGACACAAGACCTGCACAAAGAACTGGAACAAACCATCGCTGACTTTTTCGGGACCGAAGACACTATCCTTTATGCCTCGTGTTTTGACGCCAACGGAGGCGTTTTTGAACCGCTCCTTTCCGAAGAGGATGCCATCATTTCAGACGCGCTCAACCATGCATCCATTATTGACGGGGTCAGACTGTGCAAGGCAAAGCGTTACCGTTATGCGAACGCAGATATGAGCGAATTGGAAACATGCCTTCAACAGGCACAGGAACAGCGTTTCCGTATTGTTGTCACCGACGGCGTGTTCTCTATGGACGGCAATGTGGCTCCTGTAGACAGGATTTGTGAACTGGCCCGTAAGTACGATGCCATGGTTATGGTTGACGAATCACACTCTGCCGGTGTAGTGGGGCGAACCGGACGGGGAACCACGGAGCTTTTCAATCTGCGGGGCCGGGTAGAGATTCTTACCGGCACGCTGGGCAAAGCTTTTGGAGGAGCAGTAGGAGGTTTTACTACCGGCAAAAAGGAGATCATAGATATGCTTCGACAGCGTTCCCGCCCGTATCTTTTTTCCAATTCCATACCTCCCATGGTGGCTGCTGCGGGAACGGCGGCTTTCAAATTATTAAGCAGAGATAATACATTACAGGACAAACTGCACTCAAATACCAAATACTTCATTGAACGGATGCGGGAAGCCGGTTTTGATATCAAACCGTCACAAAGTGCCATTTGTGCCGTTATGCTGTACGATGCCCGTTTATCACAGGATTTTGCCGCGCTCCTCCAACAGGAAGGTATTTACGTAACAGGGTTCTATTATCCGGTAGTACCAAAAGGTCAGGCCCGTATCCGCGTTCAGATTTCTGCGGGACACGAGCCTGTTCAACTGGATAAGTGTGTAGATGCTTTTATTAAAGTTGGCAGGCAGCTACACGTAACAGGGCAGTGATCAGAAGTCAAAATCTTTAAAGATCTTTACTTCTTTTCTTGGCGATACTCCAAATTCGTGCTGTACCGGATCGCGGACAATGACTGTCATATCGTGAGGTACATAGAGTCTGATTTTACTCAGATTACCTTTCCAGGGATGTTCTTCTGTTGCCGTAAAAGCATGAACAGACAGCACATTGCCTTCCTGACTGAGAACAGGCTTGCTCTCTTCTGCCGAGATTTCAGCAACCCGTTCCGAGCTGCCGAATGCCTGAGATCTGATCCGGACATAAGGGGTTTCTTCGTTGGACTGACGGACAACGGTAACGCCCGGAAATGCGGTAACACTTAGGTCTTTACGTTTGCCTTCAATCCAGCCCAGGCGGTAGTGCGATTCGTCTGCTTCCAGAAGATAGTTTTCGTGGGGGAACTCGCGGTCCGCTTTAAGTTCAATATAAAGGGTATCTGAGGTAAGCGCCAGATCAATGGTTTCGTTGAACTCTGCAGTACGGCGGAAATTGTTAAGACCGTGGGCACTTACAGCAATCAGTCCTAATATGGAAGCAATCCATAAGATGATCATGCTTACACCCAGCCATTTGTGTCCCCTGATATTAAACAGCAATACACAGCCAAGGTAAATCAGGCCAATCAGTGGCAGGCCAATTACCATAAGTATGAAAATCTTAAATAAGACAGGATTCCCGCTGAATGCGATCAGGTCTAGGAATGAAGTAGGTACGGCACTCAAAGCATATCCGCCGGCAAAGAAAGCCACAACAAAACCAATAAGTACAGAAGTGCTCACCAGGAGGAAAAATCCTCCAATCAGAATGGCAAAAATCCTTCCGATAACGTACCAAAACCTGTTGCCGCCCGATCTGTTCACTGCGGTGTTTTTACGTTCATATTCATAACGATAAGGCCTTCTTCTGCGTCTGTTATTCTGCACTTCCCTGGCAGACAGGGGCTCACCTCTCATGGCGTATCTGTCTTCCACACTGCGGGCAGCCGGAACTATAATCCACATGACAATATAAACCAGCACTAACAGTCCGGAAAGGCTAAAGGTGATATTATGTAAATGATCGTTAAACATGGCGTATTTAAAGGCCGAAGAACCCAGGACAAGAGCAATAAGAAGCACCCTTACAAGAATTGTGTCAATATTGAAATAAGCGGCAAGCCCGGAACAGACTCCGCCTATTACACGGTGTTCTGTGTCGCGGTAAAGCCTTTTTGGGATTCTCTTGGTATCTGACGTAAAATCATAAGAACGGCCGGCCGCTTCGTCCGAAATATCTTCAATGACCTCGGGTGTTCCCATGATCTCCAGCACTTCATCTACGTTGGCCTTGGAGACTACTTTGTTTCCCATTTCGGTCCGTTCGGATAAAAGCTCGGCAATGCGTTCTTCTATCCCGTCCATGATCTCGGCCCCTCCATCCTCTCCTGAATAATAACGACGCAGGTGATCGAGATACACTTTCAAAACGCTGTATGCATCTTCGGCCAGCGTGAAAGGTGTCTTATTGATACTGACTTTTATTACTTTATTCATTTTCGTAAGAGTTCAAGTGTTTCAACAATTTCTGTCCAGGCTTTATCCATATCCTGTAACACCTCACGCCCTTTGTCGGTGAGGGTATAATATTTTCTGGGAGGTCCCTGGGGAGATTCTTCCCACCGGTAGGTTAACAAACCCTGATTCTTTTGTCTTGTCAAAAGAGGATACAGTGTTCCTTCCACCACGATGATCCTGGCATCTTTAAGCTTCCCAATCAGTTCAGAGGCGTAAGCGTCGCTCTTGTTAAGCACGCTCAGAATGCAATACTCCAAAACGCCTTTTCGCATCTGCGACTTAATGTTATCTGTATTATTCTCGTTCATGATCTCAAAATTTGATTAATAATATATTGACGGAATTAACGGCGTCCGCCATACCTGCGCAGGTTTTCCGCAGTGACGGGTAACCCGCGCATTTCCAGTTTTTCAGAAGCCGTACGTGCCTTGGGGACGGCAATCCATAATATAACATAGATCCAGAACCCTGCACTGCCAAGGAATAAGGCAACAACGGCAATTACACGCATGAGAACGGTGTCTATATCAAAATAAGCTGCCAGACCGCTGCAGACACCACCTATCATGGAGTCGTCGGGGTCGCGGTAAAAACGTCTGCGCGGTCTCTGACCTACACCGTCGTATTTTTCGTACCCGTCCGCAGTAGCCGAATGACGACGTGTTTTTTTACCAGATTCGTTTTCTTCTGCAGAGTCATTTGGGTACCCCAATTGTAAAATAACCCGTTCAACAATGGCAATAGTGACTACCTCGCTTTTCCCTTTTGTATATTCATAAAAAAGTTCGGCAATGCGTTGTTCAACGTCTTCCATTACCTCTGAAGCCTCCCGGGTATCCATTTCACTACGGAAACGCTCCAGATACAGATCAAGCTTTTGGTAGGCATCTTCTTCAATTACAAAGCTGCTGCCTCCGATTCCGACATTTACTACTTTCTTCATTTGTATTGGTTTTTTTAGTATTTGTTTCTTGTTAGAATTTTACGGCGCAAAGATATATAAAATATTTGATACCTTGTATAGCAAGGTACTGAATTTTTAATAAAATATGAGAAATTTCTTTTGTGATGGCGTATCTTTGTCGCATGGAGAGTATTAAAGAAATATTTAAGATCGGCCACGGGCCTTCAAGTTCACATACAATGGGCCCGAGGAAAGCGGCGTTGATTTTCGGAGAGAAAAATCGGGAAGCGGAACGTTTTATTGTAACATTATATGGTAGCCTGGCAGCTACAGGAAAAGGTCACCTTACAGATCTGGCTATTATTTCGGCCTTTGAACCCAGACCTGTTGAGATTATATGGAATACAGATGTTATTCCCCGACCTCATCCCAATGGGATGGAATTCGCGGCTTATGACAATCGGGGCAATGAATTGGATCGATGGCTGACCTTCAGTATTGGAGGAGGCGATATTTCCGATAGCGGCGTACGGAACAACAGGCATGTTATCTATCCTCTCAGAAATATGGCTTCCATCCTGGATTATTGCAAGAGTAACGGCATTCATTTCTGGGAATACGTGGCCCAATATGAAGACCGCGATATATGGGATTATCTGGCCACAGTATGGGATACTATGCAGCAAGCCATTCAGAGAGGGCTTGAAAACGAAGGCGTCCTGCCGGGCCCTCTTCATCTGGCGCGGAGAGCCACATCTTTTAATACGAAGGCCCAGGGATATAAAGGGTCCATGCAGCGACGGGCGCTTGCATTTTCCTATGCCCTTGCCGTTGCCGAAGAAAATGCTGCCGGAGGATTAATTGTCACGGCTCCCACCTGCGGGAGCTGCGGCGTGATACCTGCCGTCATGTATCTCGATAAAACTTGTTATTACTTTTCCGATAAGCGCGTCATCAGGGCTCTGGCTACGGCCGGTCTGGTAGGGAACCTGATAAAAACGAATGCCTCTATTTCCGGTGCCGAGGTGGGATGCCAGGGAGAAGTGGGCTCTGCCTGCTCCATGGCCGCTGCCGCGGGGGTACAGCTTTTTGGAGGCAGTATTGCCCAGGTAGAATATGCTGCAAGCATGGGAATGGAACATTTTCTGGGTCTTACGTGCGATCCGGTTTGTGGTCTGGTCCAGATCCCCTGTATTGAAAGAAACGCCTTTGCGGCCACCCGGGCCATAGATGCCAATATGTATGCGTTATTGTCCGACGGGACACACAGGGTGAGCTTCGACAATGTTATCCAGGTAATGAAACAGACGGGGCACGATCTGCCATCTTTATATAAGGAAACATCTGCTGGGGGACTGGCTGTTTTGCACCATTGAAAATGTTTTCTTATTTTTACATAAAGATAAAACTATAATTAATATTTAATTTATTATGAGCCAAATAGTAACAGATGCGAATTTCAGTTCGGTGGTTTTAAAATCACCCATTCCCGTATTAGTGGATTTTTGGGCTACATGGTGCGGTCCCTGTCGTCAGATAGCCCCTGTTGTGGATGAAGTTTCTCAGGAATTCGAAGGAAAGGTTCTCGTATGTAAATGCGATGTGGACGCTTCTTCGGAAACTCCTGCCAAATATATGATACGCAGTATCCCAACCCTGCTTTTTTTCAAAAATGGCGAATTGGTACACAAAATTGTAGGTGCCACCAACAAGCAGACCATTGTTGAAAAACTTAACTCTTTATTAAATTAAACGTTATGAAAAAAATCTTGTTCTCGCTGGCGCTCCTTTTGTGCATGAGTCTGACCGTTAATGCTCAAAGTAGTTTTGTGGTCAAGGCCGGATTGAATTTTAATAAACTGGAAGATATTAAGATCAACAATCTGGAACAATCCTGGAATTCACAGACCGGTTTTCATGCCGGTATTGGCGCTCAATACAGGATACCCCTTGTAGGTCTTTCGTTTCAGCCAGAAATCCTGTACAGCCGTATGCGTACCGATGTTTTCGGGGAAGTGGGTTCTGAATCATACCATTTCCGTATAGATTATCTGGATGTTCCCATTAATGTGCAGTGGGGTATCAATATCCTTTTCCTGCGTCCGTATGTATTCGCTGCTCCTTATGTAAGATATGCCATCTCAAAAGGAGAATTTCTGGATCAGGTGGAGTGGGACGATCTCAACCGGTTCGACTACGGATTAAGCCTGGGCGCCGGACTTGAGATCTGGAAATTGCAGATATCGGGTAAATACAGCTGGAGCTTCGGTAAGCTGGCCGATAACGGGTCCATTCATATAGACTCGGACAATTGGAAACTCGATGACGCCAACATGAGAGGATTTGAACTCTCTGTTGCGTTCCTTTTCTAACCAATGCATGATTTCAATAAGATAAAGCTGTCTTTGCACCCTCACTGGGAGGCGTTTGAAAACCTTTTCAAGACAGCTTTATCTTCTTCCGATACCCTTATTTCTACCATTGATGCCTACTTGCTTAACAGGCCGGGAAAGCAGTTGCGGCCTGTTTTAGCTATTCTTTCTGCCTATGTTTGCGGAACTCCGGGCCCTCTGACGCATGCCGTGGCAGCTGTGGCCGAGATGCTCCATACGGCCTCGTTACTTCATGATGACGTGGCAGACAACGCCGACACGCGTCGCGGAGGATGGAGTGTTCAAAAACTTTTTGGAGCACAAGCCTCCATTCTACTCGGTGATTTCTGGTTTGCAAGGGCTTTTCAGCTATTACTCGATTATGAAGGAAGGGATTTGCTGCCGTTATATGCAGAAGCCATAAGGGGCTTGAGCGAAGGTGAATTGTTCCAGATGGAGAAGGCTCAGACGCTCGACATAAATTGCGAAGAATACTATAATATATGTGCCGCCAAGACGGTTTCACTATTCAAAGCCGCAATGGTCTCAGGGACGCTTTCTATCCCGGAGAAAGAGGCTGCCCGGCACGCTGTTCCCGTTATTGAGCAAATAGCATATCACATGGGTATGGCCTTCCAGATAAGGGACGACATGCTGGATTACCGGCCCGAGATCAGTTCGGGGAAACCGGCTTATATAGACATCTCTGAATCTAAAATTACCCTTCCGCTTCTGGGGGCCCTGGAACAGGCAGGAGACAAAAAAAACAGACCATTGGTTGCCGAATGGATAAGACAGACGGTAGCAGGGAGCAATCTGGCCCTGCAGCAGATTATTCAATTCGTTGATACCTATAAAGGAATGGAATACGCTCACCGGATCTGCAGGCAGCATACAGATAAAGCCGACGAGTTGATCAACCGACTGCCTCCGTCTGTGTGGAGGGATTATCTACTGCAAATTTCAGATACGTTATAGCTTTCCCCTGTGCCAGAAAATGGCTTTCGTAATAGGTTCTGACAGAAAGAATCTCCCGGACGGGCATTTCTCCGCTGCGATATATATCCGGGATTGCCTCCAGGATTCTCATATCTTCTCTTTGCTGTACCACCTCTTTAGTGTAATCAAATAATTCCCGGCTGTCCGTTTTCAGATGAATGACTGCTTCCGGCCTCAGGAAGGTCTTGTATTTGTTCAAAAAGGGAGGGGCCGTGAGTCTTTTGTTTTCTCTTTTGGGCTGAGGATCGGGGAAGGTGATCCAAATCTCCGAGATTTCTTCCGGACCGAAAAAACTTTCAATAAACTCTATACGTCCGCGGACAAATGCGACGTTGGAACGATGTTCTTCAAGAGCCGTTCTGGCTCCGCGCCATAAACGGGCTCCTTTTATATCCATGCCAAGAAAATTCATGTCCTCATGCAATGCCGCCAGGGCCAGTGTATATTCTCCCTTTCCGCAACCCAGTTCCAGGACAATGGGATGATTGTTACCAAATACATGTTCTCCCCAGCGCCCTTTCAGTTCATAATTTCGACGAAAGACATCATCAAAAGAAGGTTGATAGAGGTTGTGGAAATTTTTATTTTCTTCAAATCTGCGAAGCTTATCTTTTCCCATGTATCAATCAGATGTTTTTTCTATAAGCAAACCTGCGGAGGTCACTCCTTCCAGAAGGCTACGAGGCATATTGTGGAATAACCGCCATTGAACGGGATCTCCCGGATGCATAACCAGCGAATCACGGAGAACAAAGCGGTAATCGTTGTAAAGTCCCGATGAAATCACAGACGATCCGGCGAGCGGAAGCCAGAATGTATCGGAGAGAAAGGCGGTTTGGATTTTTAATGATAAATATTGGTAATTGTAATCCCGGGTCAGGCGTACGTCCAGCAATAAACGCCATATGGCGGAATCTCTGGGCGTAAGTGTCAGTTCAACAGGTCGTGCTTTTTCCCATCCCCCGGCGGGCAGAAAGGATTGCTTCTGATAGGAATCGGGCAGAGAGCAGGCATTTAGGGCCGGCAACAAAAAGAACAAAAGAAAAAAACAGATATTTCTATTTTTGCTGATGCTGACCATTGTTTTTTCGTCCCGGTTTCTTGCGTTTGTTTTTGGCTTGTTTGTCAAAACGGGTAATACTGTCTTCTCCGGCGGCCGATTTGAATCCGTTATCTTCACGACTGTTGTTGGGCCGTGTCAGCAGAGAGGGGACCTTTTCACCTTTTTTATTGGCAGCCAGCATTTCCTTTACATTTTGAACATCTACCGGCTGCATGTTAGTCATGCTGTGCGGATCGTAACTGAACCACATGATCCCTTTAAGAACGTCGGTCTTTACAAGATAAACAGGTCCGTCTTCAGTCTCAATAGGATGGCTGACAGTGGGCATTTCTTTGTGGGCATCCATGTAGACAGCCGTTTCGAAATTAATGCAGCATTTAAGTTTGGAACACTGTCCGGCCAGTTTCTGAGGATTCAGGGAAAGATCCTGAATCCTGGCCGCCTGGGTCGTAATTGAATTGAAATCGGCCATCCAGCGGCTGCAACACAACTCCTGGCCGCAAACACCCAGTCCCCCAATCAGACCGGCTTCCTGTCTGGCCCCGAATTGACGCATCTCTATTCTAATGGCGAATTCGGAGGCAAATAACTTGATAAGCCGACGGAAATCAACGCGCTCATCTGCAATATAATAAAAAATGGCTTTGGATCCGTCACCCTGAAACTCCACATCGCCAATCTTCATTTGAAGTCCTTCATCGGCAGCAATCTGCCGGGAACGGATCATAACGTGATGTTCCCTGGCAATAGCCTCCTGCCATTTTTCCATATCAAGGAGCTTGGCTTTACGGTAGATCTTTTTGAATTCATAGGTCTCCGGGTTAATATGTCTTCTGACCATTTGTTTGGCTACGGCAGCTCCGTCCAGATTAATGATGCCTATGTCGTGTCCGGTGGTCGCTTCAACAGCGACAATATCCCCAACGGCCAGCTGCAGTCCCGAGGTGTTGCGGAAATATCCTTTATGGGTATTTTTGAAACGGATCTCGTAGATATCGGAATATTTACCGGAGGGAAAACCTTCAAGCCAGTCGAAAGTAGCCAGTTTGCAACAACTGTATATCATCTTGCACTTGAGGTCTCCCTGCGGAATCCGTTCTACGGTACAGCCCCGGGAACAGTCCCATTGTAATGTTGAATCTTCCATCTGATCAATAATCTACTTTTGCAAAGATACGAAAAAGAAGAAAGCAAGGGAACAAAACAGCGGCCGGGCGTTTACGTTACGTTCTATTTGCTCGGGGATAGCATTTAACTGCTCGTAGGCTTTCGGGAAAAAATCACTGTTCATGCGCGCAATCCGTGGCATTGCAACGATCTGTTGCTCCCGGTGCAGCCTTACCTGATCCGGCAGATCTAAATAGATCATAAAGTATTCACGAAGCAGACGCAAAGACTGATTGACAAAATTTTTCTGGTATTCCCGGCTCCTGACTGCCATATCTTCGGCCCAGTCCAGTACAAGGGAAGCTTTTCCCGCAAGGCACAAATCCAAAAGTTCTTCCACGTCCCGGATACTCTCTTTATCAGGCGCTTTAAGATGGCCCGGGGGTACCTGAATATTCATGCACCGGCTGCGGATGGTAGGGAGTAAAAGGTACGGATGTTCGCTTACAAGAAAAAAATAAGTCCCGGCAGGCGGTTCTTCCAGGATTTTTAACAATTTATTACCTGCAGGAAGGTTCATCCGTTCCGGTAGCCAGATGATCATAACCTTTACCGAACTTTCAAAAGGTTTGAATTGAAGTTTTCTGAGCATCGCTTCTGCTTCGGCTACACTTATTGTTCCCTGCTTATTCTCAATATCCAGTATATTATACCAGTCCTGTTCGGTAAGCGCCGGATTATTAAGACAGGCTTCCCGCCAAAGTTCAATAAAGTCATCCGTGACCGGTGGCCTGGAGCCCGTCATTCCTTTGGGTTTGTTAACGGGAACGGCAAAATGAATGTCGGGATGAATAAGTTTTGTTGCTTTTGCACAGGCCGCGCAGATACCGCACGGTGTCTGATCTACCGTGTTTTTATTGGTGCAGTGGAGGTATTGAGCAAGAGAAAGGGCTAACGGTAAAGCACCGGAGCCCTCTTCTCCACAAAATAATATGGCGTGAGACAATCTGTCTATTCGCACTTCAATTCCGTTTTAATTTTATATTCGGCAATGGATTTAAAATTGGGGTCGTTCAGGATCTTGTGATAATAGGTGCATGCACTGGCTTTGTCTCCAAGACCTTCATAAACAACGGCCATACGGTAAAATGAGTTGTTGATGTCCTTGGCGGAAGGATTGTCGGCCACCACTTTTTCCCAGGCCTTAAGGGCTTCCGGGAATTTTTTAAGCTCAATGGCGGCAAGGCCGATAAGTTTATAGGCCTGAACGTTATCGGTTTCATCTGCCGCTTTTTGAGCGGCTTCGTAAGTGCCGGCCCAATCTTTAGATTTCTGTGCGCTCACGGCACGCTTCAAAAAGATTGATCCCAACAGCTTGCGGGCATTATCTTCCTGCCCGAACTCCTTTGCTTTCTCAAAAGCAGCTAACGCATCGTCTTCTTTCCCTAAATTGGCAGAAGCCTGGCCAATGCGCAGATAAGCCGCTCCGTTCTGAGGATCGAAATCCAGTACCTTCTTATAGTTTTCAAGCGCTGCGGCAAAATCTTTTGCATTGAATGCATCGCTTGCCATGATATTATAAATTTTAGAAGCAACATCCCTGGCCTCGGTAACAATTCCGGTCTCATCGTTATATTCCTGAGCGGTTTTGGTTGCTTTTTCCAAAACCGAAAGAGCTTCGGCGCTGTTTTTTGCGGCAGCCAGTTCTTTAGCCTGACGAAGGTAAAGCTGGGGAATGAGATTTTTGCAGTCGGTGACAACCGAAACGCCCTCTTCTCCCAATGCCGTTGCCAGTTCAAGGGCACGTGTCAGATTTTCCAAAGCAACGGGATAATTTCCTTCTTGTGCTGCAGTGGCACCATTGTTGTAGGCCTCAATGGCTGCGTTAATATCTTGCGCCTGTGCGGTACCGAGTGAGATTACCAATAAGATTGCCGTGGCAAATAAAGTTTTGATTTTGTTCATCTGGAGTAAGTTTATATATGATTGTTAACGATTTCCATAGAAACACAAAGGTAAATGTTTTTTTATACCTTTGCAATTGCAGATAGTATAAAATGTGCCCTATGAAGTATCGTTTTTTATTGACGGCCGTTTTTTTCTTTTGTTCGAATATTTGCACTGTATCTGCAACCTCCGGTTCTCCGGTTCCTGTCGATCCTCTTTTTCGCACCGGAACTCTTTCGAACGGACTGACTTATTATATCAGGTATAACAACCTTCCGGGAGATCACCTTCATTTTGTTTTGGTACAGAAACCAAATACCAGCCCGTTCTTCCATCAGGTATTAAATGCTTCTGAATCTGAGGTTCGCAACGGTCTTGTGATGATTGCCAATGCGCTCCGGGAACAGCGGATTACGGCCCCGAATCAGTACCGCCCGCATCTTCAGAGTGTTATTGTTGTAGGACCGGTCAACCCCGATTCCACGGAACGGGTGCTAAACAGGATGTTGAGTGAACTGCCTGCCTCGGTGGATGTGTTGAAGGCACAGGATGTTCCCCGGAGTATAGATTCGGCTATTGCCGCACGTCTCTTTACTGCCCGGCCGCTTCCTCCTTTTCTGCAGAACGGATTCCCGGTTGTGGGGATCAGGTATCCGCTGCCGTCCCTTTCCCGTGAACAGCGTAACGGAAGTGAATATTATGTTATGGATTTTTTACGTTACGTCCTTTTATATACGGCCAGAGGCCGTCTTTCTCCCCCGGCAGGAGCAGACCTGTCCGATGGTTTTGTTTGGGAATCAACGGCTTTGCCGGGAAGAGAAGGCGAAATATTCTGTGATCTGGCCGGAACGTGTATTCAAATGGCCAGGGAAGGGATTACCAGGGAAGAATTCCTGCTGGCCGCCCGGGCCTACCTCAGGAAAGCCGAATGGGACTATCTGAACAGAAATTCACGTACGCATGAATATTATATAAATCAATGTATTGAACAATTCTTTGGCGGTTTCCCCATGCCTTCTGCGGAGTGGAAATACCGTTTTATAAAGGAAATGGTTCCATATGTTTCTGAATACCACGTCAATCGTTTTATTAAGGGTGTACTGTACGGGGCATTGCCTGTCCCTGAAATCAGGAAGGAGGTTACCTCTGCCGACAGCCTCCTGAGACCCGTACTGTTCCTTCCCCAGGAATTAATGGATGAACGGGACCGGCTGACAGAACGTATATCGGCCATGCTTTTTCCATATAACGATACCGAGCTGACAGAATTGACCGCCAGGGTACTGGACATTGAACTCAGGCTGCAGCTGGATAGTCTGGAGCGGAACCGGGTGGAAAAAAGAATTGACACAGACAGTCTCAGGGTGCTTCTGGAACAGGTCCGTCATAGCACAACTGTTCGAAAAGGCAATGAAAATGAGACCGTTCCGGAATCCGAACACGCTATTCCGTCGGGCAGGGTAGAGCGGAGGGTGTCTCCCGACGGGCAGGGCGTTTCCATATGGCAGCTTTCGGGAGGGTCCCTTTTATACATCCGTCCCGATACATTATCACGCGGAAAGGTCTGCTTTGCTGCAGTAGAAAGGGCTCCCGAGTTCCTGATGCCTTTTATTCCCCGGGAGGTCTTTCGCAAAGGCAACGGACCTCTCAACTGGAGTATGACCCCCGGAGGTCTTGTGCTTACGGGTGAGACCTCACCGGTGTATCTCGAATCTTTTCTAAAAGCATCATCCCGTCAGGTATATGAGTTACTGGACGATCCCTCCCGCATTACGGCTTTGTGGAAAGAACGGGAACAACAAATGGAATCGGCCAGGGAATTGTCCCGTACCATTTTGCTCGATTCCCTCGGTGCCCTGCTATACGACAGGCGCAACCCGGGAATGCCATCCGTTCCGGGAGGGTTTGATTTTATCTGTACCGGAGATATTTCTTTCGATTCAGTGGAATTATATGCCGGGCGGTATCTGGCCGGTATGCCCAATAAAGAAATACGTCCCCGGCAGACTTTCCCCCGCAGTGAGGGAATCCGTCGTGGAATACATGAAAGTATAATCCCTTTCCCCAATCCGGCCGGAGAAAGTAAATTTGCCAGGGTTTACTCGGGCCCGTGTCCATATACATTGGAACAATATGTGCTTCTGCGTTTGCTTGAACGACTTGTTGCCGATGCTACAGATCATTCGGCCTGGGTAGAAACATCTCTGGAATTCCGTCCCCGCGGACACTATTATTTTTACACAGGTTTTGCCGTTCCTGCATCCGATGCCGCTTACAACAGGCATCAATTCGATCAGGTTCTGACTAATCTGGCTGCTTACGGTCCTACGGAAGAACAGCTGGGCAAAGCAAAAAAAGCATTACTGGTAGAATACCGGGAAAATCTCCCTAATCCTGAGTTCCATTGCCATACGCTCATCCGGTACAGTCAAAGCGGGCGGGATTTTATGACCGGCTATGAACCGCTGCTGCAACAGACAGACAGCGCCATAATCCGCGATTTTGTCAGACAGATCCTTGAGTTTGGAAATTCATTTACCGTTGAGCTCAGCGGTGCAACAAATTACCCGACAGAAGCGTCTTATTCAAAAAATCCGTAAATTGCACCCCCATTTGGAATTTTAAATTTTTATAACTTATGTCACGTACCATACGATTAGCAGCATTCATAGGACTTTCCTTCCTGTTGAGCGGCTGTATTACAAAGAATGACGAAGTTCTGGTTACTCCATATACTAAAGTTGATTTTACATCCGGTACCGAAACCAAATCTTTTGATATTTCCTCCAATTTTCTCTGGACAATAGAAATGGCCGATACCTGGATAAATGTTACCCCGTTGAAGGGATACGGAGATAAAAGTATATCTGTGACCGTTTCGGCAAACACAAGTCTTGAGTCCAGGCAAACCTCCTTTTTTATTGTGGGTGAACAGACACGCCGTGAAATAACCGTTACCCAGGCCGGGGAGGCCCCGACACTTTCTCTTGATGCCACGCAGAAAAGTGTCCGGGCGTCGGGCGATACCGTGTCGGTTGGGGTGACAACCAATCTGGAACTGACCATTACTTCCGAGGTCAGCTGGATCTCTTATATTGAAACGCATACCATAACCGGTAAACGCTATGTATTGAACGTAAGTCCCAATACCACATTGCAGGAAAGAACCGGACGGGTGGAGTTCAAACAAAAGAACGGAACACTGTCGGCTCTCCTGACCATTGTTCAAAGCGGTGAGGCTCCGGCCGTACAGGTAGATAAGGAAACGGTTTCTGCTCCTTACGGCGGGGGAGAGTACAGCGTGAACGTTACTTCCAATATTTCCTGGCAGGCCACTTCTTCGGCCTCGTGGCTCCATCTTACGGGAACCCGCCTGATGGAAACATCTGCCTGCCTTTTTGTGCTCGACACGAATGCACGGGTAGAACCCCGGGAGGCGAAAATCACTATCAGAGCTACCGACTATCCTTCCCTTCAACCCGCCGTTGTAACGGTTTCGCAGGAAGGTGCCGCGGCCTCGGCCACCATTACCCCGCAGGTGCTCAATGACGTTCCCGCCGCCGGCGGACCTTACACATTGAACGTTGAGGCTAATTTCGATTGGGAGGTAGATGCCACGGCAACGGCGGACTGGGTCACACAAATCACTCCCGTTACCGGGAAGCTGAATTTCAGTATTACCGCTAACCAGGACGTGGAACCCAGATCTACCACTTTTAAGATCAAACAGAAGAATGGTACCTATTTAAAAACGGTTACCGTAAACCAGCTGGCCGGTGAAAGTAAAGTAATCCTGCCCGACCAGGAAAATATGCCCAGGGCGACTGCTGCGGGTGGTTTGCTTAATGTTCCCGTTACTTCAAATATAGAATGGAAGGCCACCGTTTCTCAGACCTGGCTCTCGGTTGTGGAAACGAAAGGCTTGCATACCAGTACTGTGGTGTTGTCGGTACAACCCAACCAGGCCATTGCCGAACGAATAGCCCTGCTTATTATTACTACACAGGAAACACCGGCCAAAGTCTATACAAGGATCATAAGACAAAGCGGAGCCTCGGCTTTCATAACCATTACTCCCGACACACTTGATGTCCAGGCGGCCGGCGGAACCTGTTCCATGGATGTTGAATCCAATATCGAGTGGACTATCAATTCACAGCCTTCGTGGGTGGGATCTATGACCATTACACCTGTATCCGATATTAAAAAGACGGTTACTTTCAGTGTGTTGGCCAACACACAAACCGCGGCCCGTTCTTCCAAAATAGAACTTATAAGGGTAAGCGGCTCGCTCAAATCGTCCATGGTGATCAATCAGAAAGGCGAGACACCGTATGTGAACGCCGAGATTTCCACGTCCCAGCCGCTGAGCAACGAAGGAGATACCTTCTCGCTGACTGTAAATTCAAATGTCAATACAGATTATTATATAGTAGGATCTCCTTCGTGGATCACATTGGCCGGGAAAGTGACCGAGGACAGGACAAGTACCTATTCGTTTGTCGTTTCGCCCGTCCCGTCACTCAGTTCACGTGCAGCCACTCTCTATGTCCGTGACGTGACAACACAGCAGGTGTACAAGAGCTTTACCGTAACACAGAAAGGCGCACGCATTGCCCAAAAAGACAGTCTGGCCCTGGTGCGATTTTATCATAATACAGACGGAGGCAACTGGAGGGATGCTTATCTCTGGAATCTTCAACTTCCGGTAACATCCTGGCCGGGTGTTACGCTCGAAGCCGAGACAGCCATACGGAACGGAGCACGACATGTTAAAAAACTCTTATTATCCGATGCCCGTTTGAGCGGAGCCATTGGAGACGGTCTTTCTCAGAACGATCCCCTGTCCGATCTGACCTATGTTGAGTCCATAGACCTCTCGGGTAACAGCGGACTGAGCGGATGGCTTCCCAAATCGTGGAAAAACCTGAACAACCTGGAGACACTGGATTTGGAGAATTGCTCCATTACCAACTACCTGGTATTCGGATACAATATACCCAAGGAATACGGGGCCGGATTAAAGAACCTTACCACCTTTATTATTAAGAACAATCTTCTTAACGATACCATTCCGGCCGAAGTAGTGGCACATCCTCACTTCGGGGATTGGAAATTTGCCGAGAACATACAGGAACAGAAAGGGTCCAATGAATTGTATCTGCCGTAAGAGTTTCCAACAAGTTTTGAACAAAAAAAGTTTTGCGGTTTCAAATAATCGTATAACTTTGCAATAATTATATACCATAAATAGGTCTTGTAAATATACTGTGCGACTTCAAGTGATATTTAATAACTTTTAATTCTTTTTGTTTAACTTAAAAATTTTAATGCATGAAAAAATTTTTGAAATGGAGTGCAGCCTTTCTGTTACTGGGTGTACTCGCCGTAGGCTGTATTAAAAATGAGCCTAGTACCGGCATAGAAGCCATGCGTAATGCAAAAGCAGCCTTGCTTACTGCAAACGCCGAGCTTGTAAGGGCCAAAGTACAGGTAGAGGCAGCCAATGCTGCTTTGATCCAGGCTCAGGCTACCCTTAAATTAGCAGAAGCTGAACGCGTTAAAGCACAAGCCCAGATTGACCTGGCTTATGCAGACCTGGTTAAGGCTAAAGCTGAACGTGAAAGAGCCGAAACCGAGATCATGAAAGAAGAATGGGATCTCAAGGTTCAGGAACTGGAACTTCAACTTCAGGAACTTGAAGCCCAGGTACAGGCTTCCATTCAGGGTTATCAACTGGCTATCCAGATGATGCAGACAGAAATGGTTAAAGCACAACAGGCATACGAAGAAGCTCTTGCCGATTTCGAAGCCTGGAAGCGCGAACATGCTGCCCAACTGGCAGAAGAGCTCATTGACAGCCTGAACGCCATTGTGTTCCAGATTCAGGGTGTTATGAGGGATATTGCTGAAGCTCAGGTTGACCTGAACGTTGCTTATGCCGCTTATGACTATTATGTAAATGTTACTTATCCCGAAGCTACTGAAGGTGTAATTCTTCAACTGCAACAGGAAAAGAGAAGACTGACCTGCCAGATTGAATACCTGGAAGGCCTGGTTGCCGCTTATACCGCAATGTATGAAGAATACCACGGTGACTTTGATGCTTTCATTGCCGGTCTTCAGGCACAGATCAACGAATGGCAGGCTACCGCCGCCGAACAGGAACTGGCCCAGCTGCAACTGAAGAAAGAAATGATTGACCTCGATGCCGAGGTTATAGCCGCTGCTTATGCTGCCTTTTCAGATCCTTCCTATGATTTCTCTGCTACCGCATGGACCGATCCCATTGACGACATGTACATTCACGTGAAGAGTGGTGTTTACTCTGTTGCCAATAGAACACTTCCCGGCATGCTCAATACGTTAGCTCGCGATATTGAAGTTATTGAAGACACCAGGGCTCAGTTTGAAGGTCAGGGCGTTGAAGACGTAGCCGTTACCCGCGCTGCCTACCAAAAGAACGCTAACGATGCTGCTAAGGCTTACAAGGACAACTGGACCGAATGGCAGACCAAGTATGCAGGAACGAAACTGGGAACCGGATCTCTTTACACTGCCTGGAAAACCTCTTACGATTCCTATATTGCTGCTTTGGCTACCTATACCAATAACTTCAAAGCTTACAAATGGGATTACGAAAGAGCCGAAGTGTTGATTGACGAATATATGGAAGGCCTTGACGGCACGCTGGTTGACGGTGTAATGAATAATTATTTCGGAAACGGACAATTGTCAGAAGTTCTGGGTGGCATCTACTTCAATGCTACCAACCTGCTGAACTTCATTGTTGGCGGAAACACTGCTTTACTGAACGCTTTGAAATCCTTCCTGGTTTACATGGCTACCGTAGATGCTATGAATGATATTGTTACCGAACTTAAGAGCATTATGGACGGTACCCATTCAAAGGGATATCCCGCTTTCTGGGACATTGCCACCGCTTGTTCTTTCACCAAAACGGCTGTTGACAACAAACTCAGACCTCAGGACAATGAAGTGATGCGCAGCATCTATACAGAAGAAGCCGGCAAGGACATTACCGCCCTTACCGAACGTGACTGGCATACCTGGC
>Ga0265297_10005210_pt1 | contig 20173 bp, 18 predicted proteins | sample Munlanlwell13791_FD_192502 | JGI IMG/M metagenome (GOLD analysis project Ga0265297, IMG submission 192502) | Leachate microbial communities from a municipal landfill in Southern Ontario, Canada - Leachate well 137-91 | ecosystem: Engineered > Solid waste > Landfill > Unclassified | place...
GATTGATGTAAACATCAGTGTCATAAGGCGCATACAGAAGCACTTTTTTGAAATCGCCCAAGGCCCTGTCATAATCTTTTCTCTCCGCAAAATATATTCCTCTCCGGTTGTATGCAAGCGCATTCGGATATTTGCTTAAAACATCACCCCATAACGTAACATCGTCTTTCCAGACAGCGCACCGATTCCAAGTTAAAACAGACAAACTTCCGGTAATCAGGATTAAAAGAACAATGATCAGCGCAACGCCAAGACGGCGGTTCTTTTCAGCTGTTTTCCCATAGGCCCAAACAATCCCTTCGGCGATCAGATAAAAAAAACCAACCGAAGCCATATACACATAACGATCTGCCACAATTGTAGAACCCATGGGTATAAATTGCAGAACAGGCAGAAGCGTTACCCAAAAAAACAAAATGCTGAAAACCACCTTTTTTGTGTGCCTGGCCGAACGAATCATCAAAACAGTAATGGCAAAGCAACCGGCAAGTGAAAATAAATAGATCGAAATATCCTTGATCCCTGAATAAGGATAGACACAAGAAAGCCCTACGGGCAGCAGGATCTTGCCGAGATAAAAAACAACTGCATAAGAGGGAATAAGGCACTTATCGAAAAAACCCAGCAGCTGCTCGTTCCGGAGCGCGGGCCCCTGACCATAAATTCCAAGAATGCCAAAACAAACAGCAAAAATCAGAAAAGGGATTTTGTCTGCGATCATTCCGCGATCGTACTTTCTTCCTTTGAAATAATCTGTAAGAAGCAACAAAAGGGGCAATGTGATTGCCATGGCTTTTGATAAGAGAGAAAAAACAAAAAAAATCATCGAAAACCAATAAGCTCTTCCTATTTTCAGGGTTTGCAGGTAATGACAATAACAAATTATCGACAGTAAAAAAAAGAACGAATAAAGAACGTCTTTCCGCTCGCTGATCCACGCCACCGATTCAACGTGCAAAGGATGGACTCCAAACAAGATGGCAGCGATGAAAGAAACGAGGGCGCTCTCGGATAACAACCAGATAAGCCAAAACACGAGCAAACAATTCAACAAATGAAAGATCAGATTGGTCAAGTGATACCCGAAAGGATCCAGCCGGAAGAACCGATAGTCAAACATATAGCTCAGCATCGTCAGGGGCAGATAGGTGGAGGCAAAAAAAGTCGAAAAAATTCGTATCATACTATAGGGCGATAAATTCTGAATGGCTGTGTTTTGCGTTACATATTCGCGATCATCCCAACTATCAATAAAACCATTCTTCAGACAGGGGGCAAACGCCATAAAGGTAATGACTAAAATCAGGGCTGAGGAAAGGACGACCCGAGGAGAGTTCATTTTGCGTGTTTTTGCGAACAAAAAAGGACAGAATTTATCAATCCCAGACGATGAAGATAAAAAATCCATAACGCTCCCAGTGACGCCAACCCATAACGAATACTGCGTCCCAAATTGATCGATGACGCTTCTTTTAAATAACGTACGGGCATAGGAATATCTCCAATTTTAAAACCAAAATGGACAGCTTGTATTAAAAACTGAGCATCAAATACAAAATCATTGGAATTTTTAGAAAAAGGTATCGTTTCCACCACCGATCTTCGATAAGCACGAAATCCCGAGTGAAACTCGCCCAAGTTTTGTCCCAGCGCAATATTTTCAATCCCGGTAAGAAACCGGTTTCCAAAATACTTGTAAAGAGGCATCCCTGAAGCCAAGCACTCCTTGCGGGTCCTGACCCGGTTGCCGAGGATCACGTCGCATGTTCTCAACCTCAAAATTTCGATTGCGGCAGGAATAAGCCGCGCATCATATTGATAATCCGGATGCAGCATAACGATGTAATCGGCATTTCTTTCTAAGGCTAACTGATAGCATGTTTTTTGATTGGCCCCATAACCACGGTTTTTGGGATGCTCTATGACGATCAAACCCAGCCGTTTGGCAATCCCGACGGTATCATCTTTGCTACCGTCATCAACTAAAATAATCTCGTCGGCGTGACTTTTTGGAATATTTGCAACGGTTTTTTCTAGGGTCAAAGCCGCATTATAAGCAGGAAGGACGATGATAGTTTTTTCTTTTAACATAGAGCATCTCCGCTAACTTGACGTAACACCTAGAGGGTATAATAGCTTCAAGGAGATGTTATGAGAAGGAGAGAAAAGAGGAGATGCAAGCATTTTGTTGTTTATGGCCAAGAGCAAACCAGTCGGCGATTGACAAGAAGGAAAAAAATTCATTGAATTGCCCGGAAGCTGAAGCAAGCTTTCAGCACAATCTCTCTTGAGGCTGGAAACGAAAGCATGAACCGGTAGATCTGTCGGGCCGGAAGAGCCGGAAACCGGTTGCGACGTGAAACATTCGTTCTTACGCCTTTGCTGGCTCTTTAAAGAAAAATACAGTAAAATTTCCCATCATGATGTATTCCCCCGGAAAATATTATCGGCTTTTCACAAGGGTTCGTTTTATTTCATGACTTCCCACGAACCTATTGAAGCGACCGAGAAACTTTTTACGCGCACCCGTTCGCGAGATTATCGGGATTGGTTTCGCTTTGGGGCCTACTTCCTGATCATTGGCGTTTTTGCGATCCTCTTGGGAATGCACAAGCTGGATCGTTTTGAGGATTTTGTCCTCGATAGTTTCCTCAAACACATTACCTGGGGCCAGATTCGTCCAGACATTGTTCTGATAGAGATTTCGGAAACGGCTTTAGAGGAAATTGGCCCCTGGCCGTGGCCACGAAGCTATCACGCGATCATGATGCGTCTTTTAAGCGAATGGCAAGCGGCTGCGGTTATTCTCGATCTCGACCTTTCCGAACCGACTGATCCCAAGAATGATCAGGATCTGATTCGATCTTTAGCAACGGGCAAAACCCCTTTCTATCTGCCGGTGGACCTGAAACCCCAAAAAGAGAAAAAATTTTGGATACACGGAATGCCCGTGGTTCTGGATACCGGTAAAGGCAAAAGGATCTGGGTTCACGCCATGCCGGAGTTCGAAAAAAAAGCACAAGCGACTGGCCACAGTTATCTCGCACCCGACGCGGACGGTACCCTGAGAAGGTTCGATCCTTTTATCACAGAGGGAGAAGAGAGTCATCCTTTTCTTCCGATTCGTGTGGCATTCGACCAAATGAAAAAACCCATCCCCCCGCCTCAAGAATGGAAATTGATCGAAGACGCTCAGGGGAAAATCCTTATTCCATGGAGCCAGGGGTGGGATTACGGGCTCGCGCGCTATAGTTACGCGGATTTGATTCATAGTTTTTATGCAATTCAGAAAAAGATGCGGCCGGTCATCGATCCCGGATCGATTGCCGGAAAAATCTGTCTTGTGGGTCCCACTGCGCCTGCTGCGACAGAACTTAAGGTTACACCTCTTAGCACCGCATACGCGAGGATCAGTGTCTACGCACAGGTTCTGAATGCGGCGCTGACTTGGAACTGGGTGCGTCCGGTTTCGTTCTTAGGGAATATCCTTTGTCTTTTAGGGAGCGGATGCTTGGCCACGGTCTTATTTGTTATGCTTAGTGGAACATGGTCGCTTGTCGCGGGGCTTTTACTTGTTGTAGGATGGTTTGCGTTCTGTCTCGTGGTTTTTGTAAAGTGGCATTTATGGTTCTATGTGGTCTATCCGGTTCTGCTCATGCTCTGCCTTTTCATTTTTTCGGCAGTCTACGTTCAAACTGCCGCGGCACGCGAAAAATCTCATCTCTTCCATCTTGCCACGCGGGACGGTCTGACCGAGCTTTATGTAATCCGTCATTTTCGCCTGATCATGAACCAGATTGTGCGTGAAGCGAGTGTTCGCAAACAGCCTCTGTCAGTCATCCTGCTCGATATCGACAATTTTAAAAAGATCAACGATACCTACGGTCATCCTGCGGGGGACATGGTCCTCAAAAGAACGGCGGCGCTCATTCTCGCTTTTATCCGGAAACGCCGGCCCTTTCGCGAGATCGATTTTGCAGCTCGCTATGGAGGCGAAGAATTCATCATCGTGCTTCGGAAGGCTGGTCTTCAGGAGGCGGCAGGGGGCGCGGCCGAACGCATCAGGAAAGCAGTTGAAGAAACAAAGTTTGAATGGGAAGGGAAACAGATCCCTGTCACGGTGAGTCTTGGCGTTGCTGTTCGTCACCTTGGGGAGAACGTTCCCGATCCGATGGTCCATCGCGCCGATGCCGCCTTATATGAAGCCAAAGGGGCTGGGAAAAATTGTGTTCGTACGGAAGGTGAATAAAAGATTCTATTTTTTTTGCCAGTCCCTTGTATTTGCAATGGGTTTTTTAGTTGCTGGAGAAGTCCTGCAGCAGCCGATGAAAAAGATGATTTTCGAAAGAAAAATTCAAGGAGTGCTTCTATAATGCGAAAGATCAACCTTCTTTATGTGATCACCCAATTGGAGTTAGGCGGCGCCCAGAGACAGCTCCTGAGCTTGATCCGCCAGATCGACAGAGATCGTTTTAATCTTTTTCTGTTTACCGCCCAGGAAGGACTGCTTGTAGAAGAGGCTCTGTCCATAAGTGATTTGACCTTTTATAGGTCTAGACATTTAAAACGGCCAATTAATTTTCAAAAAGATATTCTGGCAATGATCGAGATGGTGAGGTTTATTAAAAAAAATAAGATCGATATCGTCCATACACACAGTTCCAAGGCAGGCATTCTGGGCCGGTGGGCCGGGGCTTTGGCCAGGACAGCTATCATTATTCACACTGTCCATGGATGGTCTTTTAACGATTTCCAGAAACCGTTTCTTAGGAAACTCTATGTTGTGCTCGAAAGGCTTACCTCGAAATTCACAGACAAGATCATCGTTGTGTCAAACCATGACAGGCAAAAGGGGCTGAACCATAAGATAGGGTCGAATGGCAAATATTCCCTTTTGCGTTATGGTATCGATAGGGTCCAATTCGACATGAAGGACCCATCCATTCGAAAGGAACTTGGGATCAGCGATGACGCGCCAGTGGTTGGAACGATCGCCTGCTTTAAGCCTCAAAAGGCGCTGGAGGATTTTGTGCAGCTTGCTTTTTTGACAAGTCGAATTTTACCCCAAGCCAGATTTTTGCTGGTAGGGGATGGTGCTCTTCGCAAAAAGATCGAGAAATGGATCGCGGAATTTAATTTAGGTCCCCGATTTATTTTGACGGGTTGGCGCAAAGATATTCCCAGGATTTTATCAGCTATGGATGTCTTTGTGCTGACATCCCTATGGGAAGGCTTGCCGATCGCGGTCCTGGAAGCGATGGCGGGCCGGGTGCCGGTTGTGGCGACCCACACGGGGGGTATTTCTGAAGTGGTTGTGGAAGGGGAGACGGGATTTCTTGTGCCTTGCCATGCCATGTCTTTTATGTTAAAAAAGATGCGCGTTCTCTTAGAGGATATTTCGTTCAAAAATCGTATTATCCAGAGCGCAAAACAATGTATTGATGAAAAGTTTGATACAAAGACCATGGTGAAAACTCACGAAGATTTATATCAACAACTGATCAAAGCAAAAGGAATAGCTTATGCTTGTTAATTCTGTCGGAGTGGCATTGAACATTTTTCTGTTGTCCGTGTTATTTTTGCTATTGCTTAGGGAAGTCTCCGTACGGCGGAATTTTTTGACTTCCAAAGGCGTTCCTTCAATCGGGGGAATCAGCATGGGAATGGCTTTCTTTGCGGGTTTCCTGTTGAGCGGGCCTTCTATTGACAGTCTTCCCCGGGAGATCAAAGGAATCTTGATCGCTTCGGCCGTTATCCTCATTGCAGGCATTGCCGATGACCGGAAAGAGTTATCGGTGATCCAAAAGTTCATAGTGCAGTTGATCGCCGCGTCTATTCTGGTAGGGTTTGGTGTAAGGACAAACATCGTTTATCTTGGAGATCCATTAAATGTTGCCATGTCCATTTTGTGGATTCTTGGGATCACAAATGCCATGAATTTGCTGGATGTGATGGATGGATTGGCGGGCGGGGTGTCGCTCGTGATCATTTCCGGTTTTTGTGTTATTTCTGTCCTGAACGGGGATAGTTTATCCCTGACTCTTTCCTGTGTTCTGGGTGGAACCGTTTTGGGTTTTTGGGTCTACAATATTCCTCCGGCGAAAGTTTATATGGGGAACAGCGGAAGCCACTTTTTAGGACTCATGTTGGCAGCGATTGGCCTTATCTCGCGCTATGCAACGCTCGAAAGGACTGTTGCTCTTCTTGCCCCTGTGCTCCTATTGGGATTTCCCATTCTCGACACCCTGTTTCTCATTTTGATGCGCTTTCAAAAAGGGAGATCGGCGTTCAATAAAAGCAATGACCACATAGCCTTGAGACTTTTAAAAAAGGGATATTCGAAACGGAAAACCCTGGTCCTAATGATGGGGTGGACCCTTTTTTTTGTTATCGGCGGGCTTATCCTGAGTGAGGCTTCTAACCTTTTTGCGATCATGACGCTTGTTCTTGTTGGACTGGGGAGTCTTGTTTTAATCAAAAAAATGAGCTGTGTGCAAATTTGAGATCTCAAAAGAAAGCGCTTATTTTAGGGGCCGGAATCGCGGGCCTGAGTGCGGCATGGCATTTAAGGCGGAGAGGTGTGCCTTGTTTCGTTTTTGAAAGGGAAAATGAGGTGGGAGGGCTTTGCCGTTCCAAGAGAATCCGTGGGTTTACTTTTGATTACAGCGGTCACCTGCTACATTTCAAAAACCCTTATGTTTTTAACCTTGTACGGGAACTACTTGGGAAGCAGTTTGTCAAACACGAGAGAAGTGCATGGGTCTCTGTTTGCGGACGCTACACGCGTTATCCCTTTCAAGCAAATCTTTTTAACCTTCCGGCGAGGGTCATCAAAGAATGCTTGGAAGGATTTGTTCGCGCTCAAAAGAGAGAACACGAAGCATACACAAAAAGACCCATAAATTTTTTGCAATGGACCCGGCGAACCTTTGGGGCGGGCGTTGCACGTCACTTCATGGTCCCTTATAACACCAAGTTCTGGACCGTTTTACCTGAACAAATGACTTGTGAATGGTCGGAGGGTTTGATCCCTGTTCCATCCCTGAGTCAGGTGCTTGAGGGTGCCAAAAAAGAAAGCACAAGACAGTTAGGGTACAACGTTCACTTTTGGTATCCCCGAAGAGGCGGGATCGACCAGCTTCCTCGGGCGTTTGCGAAATCGGTGGAAAATATTTATACCGGAAACAAGATTTCCCGGATCGATCTTGGCAAAAAAGAGATCGAAATGTCTTCGGGAAGAAGAGAAAAATTCGATGTGCTGATCTCGACAATTCCCCTGCCCGAGATGTCCCGCATAATCCAAGATTTATCGAAAGAAATGCAAGCAGCTTTTAATGGACTGCGATGGAATTCCATTTTTAATCTGAATCTAGGCATGAACTCGAACAGTGATACTTCAGGTCGGCATTGGATTTATTTTCCTCAACGAAAGTTTTGTTTTTTTAGAGTAGGATTCCCCCATAACTTTTCTTCCGATCTTACTCCCGCAGGGAAGAGATCTTTGTATGCGGAGGTTTCGTACTCAAAACGCAAGCCAATCGACAAACAAAAGGCGATACCCCATATCATTCGCGATCTAAAAAAAATCGGGCTGCTTCCTCCCAAAGGCGGAATTTGCACAAAAGATATTAATGATATCGAGTATGGGTATCCGATTTATGATCAGCATTACAAAACAGCAAGAGGAAAGATCCTGGGCTTTTTAAAGGCAAATGACATCATTCCGTGCGGGCGGTATGGTTCGTGGAGATACATGTCGATGGAAGATGCGATCCTGGATGGTAAACGGGCGGCAGAATCAATATAAGGAAACGGCAGTATTGTCTTTCGGTGTGGTAAAGCTAAAGGCGAGATGCGGCTGGATGTCTGTACTTGTGACCAAAGACCTGTAACACTGCCATCTCGGATCTTTGTCAGATTTCAGAAGAATGTTTTTTCTCACCTTGCCGTGTTGGGAGGTATAACAATCCCAGCATGATCCACCAAATAGAGCTCACCGCTGGCAGGAAAAGACTAAAGTCCATGAGATTATGGACAAGAAACACACAGATCCCGGCGACCAATCCTGTGGTTAGCTTTCTCTCGGATAACTTCCAACTGTTTTTAAGGATGATCACAATCAACCAAAGAAAAGAAACGACAGTTACTATCCCTGTCTCCGCCCAGAGTTGCAGGAAAGAATTATGAGCATAACGGGATCCGGCAAGATCAAAATTCCCCAATCCCACACCGGTTAAGGGATGTGCCCGAATGATTTCCCAGGTATCTTTCCAATAATGGAACCTTGATACCATAGAGAAAATAGGAAGAAGATGTTGTCTCGGGTTGTCTGCTCTTACGGCGAATAAACATCCCAGGATCATCCCGAGGGCCAGAAGGGCCAGGGCTTTTTTCAATCTGGAATGGGCACGCATCAGAAAAAAGGCCATAAAGACGATGGCAAGACTCAAGAGGGCTCCAAGCGATTTTGTAAGCAAAAGCGCCAATCCCAGAGGCAATAAGAAAAGAATCTTTTTTTTCGGGCTTAAAGTGAGTGGCAAAATCATGGCCAAGTATCCACCCAGAATGGCCGGTGTTGGAAATGGGAAAAAAACTCTTCGTTCGACGATCTTTTCAAGAACAAAAAAGTCTACGATCTTTGTTTCTTTAACGTAATTCAGCAGGAGCTGAAAACCAAAAAAATATTGAAAAATGGCAAGAAAACTTATTAAAAGTGCAGTCAAAACAATTTCCGGAGCAAGTTTTCCCTTCTCTTCTTCAGATAAGGGTGCGATTAATATAAATAAGATAAGACCTATAGCGTATTTACAGATCTCCCTCAGGTTTTGCGATTGACCGGTGGGAAAGACCATCGCGAGGAAAAGAGATGCGATAAAAAAAATAAGGGGATATTTAATAGGGCGGAGTTTTTCCAAAGAGAGCCCCTTAAACATGATCCAAAGAGTTGAAAAAACCAACAGGAGTACGAAGTATAAGGCGCTTAGGACAGTATCAGATTCAACGGAATTAAAGGATGAAAGAGCGAGGGGAAGGAGGAAGATTAATATACCCAGTATTGAAAGCATGATGGCACGATTTTATGTAAGGATGGGTGAAATGTAAACCAGATAATAGTTTCAAGACGTTTATTGATTTCATTGTCAATTCTCTTAGCGGGTGGTAGTCTCTTGTCTGGCGTTGGGCTGCTTCCTTGGGTTAAAAACCGGCTATTTTTTGCTGCCAAAAAGCATCACACGTCCTTCCTTTACGGCATTGAATTTATGAGAATTTAGGAGATAACCGCAAATGTTTCAAAAAGGCTTTTCTGATGCACTATGAACGAACGATGAGGTGCTAAATCATGTCCGTCCAAAAACAACTTTCCGTGTTTCTTCCGAATCGTCCCGGGATCATGGCACGCACTTGTTCGATCCTCTCCGAGGCAGGCATCAACATTCTTGCAATGGCCGTTCACGATACCGTCGATAATGCCGTTGTAAGATTCATTGTGGACCACCCCACCAAAGCGACCCTTCTTCTTGAACAGGAAGAACTTTATGTGATGGAGCAAGACGTTGTGGTTGTGGAGATCGACAACAAGGCCGGAACCCTGGCGAGGATTGCACAGTCCCTTGCCGAAGCAGATATCAATATTTCCTACGCCTATTGTACGGCCACGCCCAACCAGGAATGCGGCTGTCTTGTGATCCGGACCGACCAACCTGAACGCGCCCAGGAAATTCTCAGCAAATAAATTTCAATCTTATGCCTGCTAAAATTCTCTCCTGGAACGTGAATGGTATTCGCGCCATTCAGAAAAAAGGGTTTTTGGAGTGGCTCGCGCGGGAAAGGCCGGACATTCTCGGCGTTCAGGAAACAAAGGCGAAACCCGAGCAACTAGATATGTTCCTGATGCATCCCGAAGGGTACCAAACCTACTGGAACTCTGCGGTGCGGCCCGGCTACAGCGGCGTCGCTCTTTTTACAAAAGAGAAGCCAGTCAAGGTGGAGAATGGTTTTGGGATCAAGAAATTTGACGAAGAAGGCCGCGTAATCGTTGCCGAATACCCGGGATTCATTTTCCTGAATATTTATTTCCCCAACGGCAAGTCCGGTGCCGAACGGCTGAAATATAAAATGGATTTTTACGTCGAGACATTAAAGCTTACTAAAAAATTCAAAGCCAAAGGGAAAAAAGTTATTATCTCGGGCGATTACAATACAGCGCACAAAGAGATCGATCTCGCGCGACCCAAAGAGAATGAGGATGTCTCCGGGTTTCTGCCAATCGAACGGGCATGGATGGACAAATGGGTTGCCGACGGGCAGGTGGATATTTTCCGGGAGTTCCACAAAGAGCCCGGGCATTACAGCTGGTGGGATATGAAGTCAGGTGCCCGCGACAGGAACGTTGGATGGCGGATCGATTATCATTTCGTGACCCAAGATCTTGTTCCGCAGATCAAAAGCGCCATGATTCTGCGGGATGTGGTCGGGTCGGACCACGCGCCCGTTGCGATAGAACTTAAATAAAAATAAAGGCGTGCAAGTAAAAATGAATTCACTCGCTAAGAAAATTTTGATCAATACCAAGCTCGAAAAAATCTGGGCCATCTTGGCTGACGTGACACGCACGCCCGAGTGGGTGGATGGGGTCAAGGAGAGCGAACGGACCAGAGAGGTTCGTGAAGGAAAGGGAACGCGGTGGCGCGAAAACTGTATCTTGGATCGCCAGCATATCGAAATTGAGCACGAAATGAAAATTTGGGAGCCCATGAGCCGGGCTGTGATCCAAAGCGTTCTTCCCATGAACGGCTCGATGACGCGAACGCTTGTTTTCAGCCAGAAACCGGAAGGTGTTGAGGTCACGGTTGAATTTCTCTGGGATCTCGGGATCGCAGGGATGCTCCTCGGGGAACAAAAAGTCCAGAACATTCTCGACCGGAGTTTTGAGAATACGCTTGCGAACTGGAAAGATCTTGCTGAAAAAAAATAGAAAAATGTTTTTTCCCGTGGAACGACTAACGGAGAATGTCGGCCCCGCAAAGGTTTGAGCAAACAGTGCTCTGATGCAAAAAATCTTTCGTTGTCTGTTCCCTGCTGAGTTAAGCGGACTTTCTAGTGAGCTCTTGCGACAGAATTTCGGCCACAAGATCCTGCAGAAGGGCCAGAAAGGCAGGATTCTTGGCCGCTTGGTAAAGGCTGGGGTTCAGAGTGATGATCCTGAATAAGACAAGCGATACGGGTTTTTCCGGCAATACGACATAAGCTCCACCAGGATGACCGTTCTCCATGATCGCAAAAGGGCGTTTTTTTGCGAGCCGTTGGAAGCGCGGCGTTTTTTCAACCAGCATCGCAATGTTTGTTGCTTCAAACCGATCGATCCCGTGCATAAAAGAGAGGATCTCCGGTGTTTTTGTTACTGGGACGTCCTGAGCCAACGCTACGATATCACCATTGCTGACGGCTTCCTCCAGAAGTTTTACAGCCTCTTTTTCCAAAAGTATTTTAGCGAGGATGCTGATCGAAGAAACCAGCATCGCTTTTTCCCGCCGCTCCGCTCCCTGAGTCAGCCAGCTTCGTACAGTTGTTAGTTGCTCCGAGCGGGGCTTTGCCATAAATTCGCTAACCCGCAACCTTGAGACATTGATCGCAGTTCCCGCTTTGGGTTCCTGGACGATCCTCCCTTTCCGGGAAAGATAGGAGATTTTAGCAGATTTTGATACAGTGATCGCACCATCCAGGAAAAGTTTTTCAGCTTCCCGTACGTCACGGGTTTGCAATAACGCCTCATAACTTTCCGAAAATCTGTTATCGATCCAGGCAATGGCATTCCGAAGCTCAGAAAGGGTCTGCTTTTCAACATGTCCAAGGCCCGGTTTTGATCCTGATGAGACAAAGCCTTGGACTACGAGCGTTTCGCCCATTCTTTCCACGTAAAGTTTCTCGTTCATGGCCGTGCCGTCAAGCTCGGGAGTGATCGTGATATAGGAAATTCCTGCATCGCGAAAACGTTGGGAAAGCCCGTCCGTATGGAAACCGCCCGTTACAATCGCAATATTGCCCGCCAGGGAAGGGTCGTTGACGATCTTGTCGAAGAATATTTCGTCGCGTTTTTCAACCGTATTGTAAAAATCGACCGACAAGGCCATGGCTTCTGAAAAACCAGCACCGGCGAGCTCGGACTCGAGAAGGGTTTTCTCGCTCTTGTAAGTTTTTAGGTCCGCGGGCGTTGCCTGTAACAAAAGGATTTTTTCCGAAAGGTAGAACCGTTCAGCTTTTTTCCACAGGGCATCTTCCTCCGGTGTTCTGACAAGCTTTTCAAGAATGCGACCGGTAAGGGTTCTGATCTGATCCGTCAGATCTTGCAGGGAGAGCTGATCGCGCATTTTGTAAAGAAGCGTTAGTTTCTTGATCTCGGGATAAAGGCCGATTTCCTCGGGGGAGATCTGGCCGCCGCGAATCAGTTCTTCGAGCGTCCAGGGCCTGTCCTTGTATTTTTTGATAATCTGCTGGATCTCATTTTCGAGACGTTCCTTCACAAAGCTTTTTTCCAGGGCTGTGGTGTCTCTGAGCAGGGTGACCTGATCAAGGTCCGAAGTTCCGGCATTTTGGGTTTCGGCGGTTTTCAGCAGAACCGGAAAAAATTTTCCAAGATCGGAAGTTTCCCGGAATTTTTCAAACGCATTTCCAAAAGTTAAAAGTTCCGGCCCCCAAGTGGATTTTTGCGATTCCTTCAAGAATGCGCCGTAAGCCCGAAGCTTTTCGTCGATCTCTTTTACTTTCCCGAGATGAGCCAAAAAGAGGGTTCGGTTCTTTTCATAGAACGTTTTGTCCTCAACCCCAATAAGCATAATAGGTTCTGGGGACATGATCGCAGCATAGACTGGTCCTGAGATTCTATCGTCGTCGAGCAGGGTCCCGGCGAGAAGCTGTTTTTCACGGGAGGTCGGGATACCATGGCTTTTGGGAAGGGAAGTGGAGGCCCAGGCGCCTTCGAGCGCAGCCTTCTCGATGCCAAATACCACGCGGAGACGCTCCAGAATAGCCGCGATGTTCTGCTGGGCTACGGCATGCGCATGAACGTCCTGAATTTGGATGATCGTTCTTGTGCTGTTACCCGTGAAGCGTTCCTGGACTTTCCCAACCTTTTCTGGGACTGCGAGATTCGATAGGCTAAAAGAAGTATCAGTGCCGGTTTCAGGTGTTTCAGATTTCAATAAAATCGGGGAAGTGGTGAACGTAATAATCAAGAAACCAAGAGTAACGAAAAGTCTTTTCATCGGCATAACATCCATTTCTCATTCCTCCTGCAAGGTTGGAGAAGATTTTTTCCCCTATAGGTAGCCCGAAACCCGATTAAGAGCAATATCCTACAACAAATTTTTTTCAAACTCAGGATCTGTGAGCATCTATGAAATCTTGTGAAAAAATTCATCGTAAGAATAAGTCATGATTTTTTAATCTGTTTTAAACTTTAACTTTGGATAACCATGACTTATTGTCCAAATACCAATCAACTGTCCGCTTAATCCCTTGTTCAAGACTAACTTTAGGGAACCATTTTAACGTTTTTTTAGCTTCAGAGATATCTGCCCAAGTGGCTTTCATATTGATTTTATGAAGATCAGAATGTCGAATTCTTGCTTTTTTCCCGAGGTTTTTCTCAATAAGCGCGATCATCTCGTTAATATCATAAGGATCGTTGCTGCCCAGATTGATGATCTTGTAGCCGACTCTTTTTAATGCCTTCACTGAACCTGCCGCAATATCCTCAACGTAAGTAAAATCACGGCTTTGCGAGCCGTCGCCAAAAAGCCGTAACGGCTTGCCTTCGTCGATCCATTTGATGAATCGAAATACGCTCATGTCCGGGCGTCCGGCAGGACCATAAACCGTGAAGTACCGGACAATAGTCACGTCGATGTCATAAAGGTAATGATAAGGGTATGCCATGATCTCAGCCGCCTTTTTGCTGGCGGCATAAGGCGAAATAGGTGTATTGGATGGCAGTCTCTCATGAAACGGCATTTTCTGGCCGGCATAAAGTGATGAAGTAGACGCTAACACAAACTTTTTGATTTTCTGCTCCCGGCACTGTTCTAGGAGATTGAGAGTGCCGTTGGCGTTGGTGGTCATATAGACATAAGGATTTTCCATGCTGTAAGGTACATTCGCGCGGGCCGCAAAGTTCAAGACGGCATTGAACCGGTGTCTTTTGAAAATGCGGCCGAGGGCAACCCGGTTTTCAATGTCGCACTTGTAAAATAAAAAATTGGGCCAACTTTTTAGCCCTTTGAGACGATATTCTTTCATCCGCACGTCGTAATAATCGTTCATGTTATCCAACCCGACGACTCGAATTCCCTTTTGCAGCAACAATTGGCTGGTGTAGGACGCGACAAAACCTGCAGCGCCGGTTACTAAAATCGTTTTCATGATGATTGAAACCTCCTCTTCCCTTGCCTTGTCTTTTCCGCTCAGAGAAAGGAAAGACACGAACAAGAAAGACTAAAGTTTATTACCAATGACCTTTAGCATAAGTATATGTTACCGTTTTTACCGGGAATGAAAAGGCATGAATTAATTTAAGGGAAATAGAACTCTGCCGGGCTGCGAAGCTGGATTTTCGAGACCTAACAAAAAAGATTATAAAGGTGAGGCATGTCGAGCGGAGTTGACTTTCCCGAAGTATCCCGTATATTCCCCCTATGTCTGAAACATCCCCGAAGTTAATTCAAGTGGGCCACAGTCCCGACCCCGATGACGCATTCATGTTTTATGCGCTCGCTCATGAAAAAATCGATATGCAAGGTTTTAAAATTGAGCATGTGATCGAAGACATTGAATCCCTGAATCAGCGCGCGCTCAAAGGTGAATTAGAGGTCACCGCTGTTTCCTGCCATGCATACGCTTATCTTGCGGATAGATATGCTGTCATGCGTTCCGGCGCGAGCGTGGGGGACGGATATGGTCCTATCTTAGTACGGCGTAAAGCTTACGAGGTATCGAGTAAACAAAACTCCGTACAAAAAATCGCTGTTCCCGGAAAGTTAACAACGGCGTATTTGGTTTTTCAACTTTATGAAAAATTGAAATATGAATCTCCGTACGCCGTACACCGTACACCGTACGAGGTGGTGTTTACCCCCTTCGACAAGATTTTCGATGTAGTCAAAAGCGGAAAAGCAGACCTTGGACTTATCATTCATGAAGGCCAGATCACGTTTGCGGAGCACGGGCTGGAAAAAGTCCTGGACCTCGGCGAGTGGTGGCATGAAAAGACGAAGCTGCCGCTTCCGCTCGGGGTCGATATCATTCGCCGGGACTTGGGCCGGGAGACAATCGCAGCATTCTCCCAACTCTTTAGGGAGAGCATCGAATATGCCTTGAACCACAGAAAAGAAGCCTTAGAATACACGAGCCAATTCGGCCGCGGGATCTCGGAAGATCTGAACGACCGCTTTGTCAGGATGTATGTGAACGATCGGACAGTCGATATTGGGGCGGACGGGGAAGCGGGATTTCGCCAGTTGATGGATGAAGCATATCAGCATAAAATTATTCCGCATAAAGTAGCTCTGGAATTCATTTAAAAACGGAACTAGTCCCAAAGGTATTTATGGCCAACGACGAACTACGCATCAAGACAGTTGAGATCGCGAAACAGCACAAGGCGAGCTGGATCCAGCTCGGTCAGCACCTGTTCTCCATTTACAAGAATAAACTCTACAAAGAATGGGGTTATCAGGCGTTCGAGACCTACTGCCAGAAAGAGCTAAGCATTCGGGAAACGACAGCCTCCAAGCTGATCAAGTCCTATTCCTTTCTCGAAAAGGAAGAGCCGCGCATCGTAAAGCCGGACTTTACCGAAGAAGAAACGCCACGCAAGATCCCTGATTATGAGTCGGTCAACCTGCTCCGGCTTGCGAAGAACAACAAGAATATTCCCACAAACGAATTCGCAGAGCTCCGAAATGATGTTTTGAACGAAGGCAAAGAGGTTAAAGAAGTCCGGGCGCAGGTGAAAAAAATTCTCGAGACTCATGCTCCGAAGGATACGCCGGAGATGAAGGATCAGAAAAGAGGTTCGATCCTCAGACGATTGATCGGTTTTTTGAATTCTGCAAAGACCCAGCTTGAGGAAGAAGACCTTGTGCCGGACTATCTTTTGAAGCAGATCGATGTATTGACGCAGAAGCTCGAAGATCAGCTGAATTAAAAACGGGACTCGTTTTAGTTCCTTGCTTCTTCGAGTCCCTAGTCCCGAGTGACAAGTCCCTCTTTGATCGTTTTCTCGTGATCAAAGCTGCTTTTTTGACACGCGGCCATTCCTTCACTTCGCATTCCCGTATCAAGGCGCTGGACCGATCGCTGCATGTTTCGGAATAGAGCATCTCCACGGGGCCGCGGGTGCGGGTGTACCGGGAGGCTTTGCCGTCCTGATGCATTTTGAGACGACGGTCAAGGTTGTTGGTGATGCCGGTGTAGAACGACCCGTCGCAGCATTTCAGGATATAAAGAGACCACTTGTCTGCGGTCTTTTTTTTGCGGCGGGAAACCTTCCTTTTTTTCTCAAGTCCTTCGAGCATTCTTTTATAGGTTGGATGCATGTTTTAAAAGATCGGTACTCGAATTAACGAGAACCCCAGACGAGTTCCGAGGGGCTAGCCCCGAGTCCCTTTTTTTTTATTTTTAAACCGATGATGATACTTCACGGTCACAAAGACGACCCCGGTAAAGAAAACGACGTTTGTCCAGCCGAAAGCTCGAAAGGCAAAATCCGAAGAGGTCAGAGCTGCGGGAGACATGAGAAGGATGCAAATCCAGACTCCGAAAAGCCAGACCAGGCTGATATCATCGGCAGACTTCCGTTTGACGATCCGCATGATGAGCGGGATATTAAAAAGAGGCAGAAGAGCCCCCGCCCATGCGCTGATCTTATAAAGAATATCCATAATGTTTTTTCCTCGTACCTCGACCCTATTGGTTCGAGGGGTTAGCTCGGCACTGTGGTGAGTGACAGTTGAAATTGGCTGTTTTCAATTTCAACAGAGTCGAACCACTAGATCTCAAGTTGTCTCGGGAATTTAGTAAGATTCCTGCAGCCTTTTTTTGTCACGACGACCACGTCTTCCAGACGTACACCGCCTACGCCTTTGTAATAAAGCCCGGGTTCTACAGTCATGACTTGTCCCGACTTCAGAACATCCTCTCCTACGCCGATGCGAGGCGGTTCATGAATGTCGAGACCGAGTCCATGGCCCGTGCTATGAAAAAATCCCTGCATGCGGCCGCCTTTAATCCCTGTTTTGAAGCCGAGTTGTGTAAACCTGGCCCGAATAGCTTCATGAACTTTTTTACTGGCCATTCCGTGACGGATCATTTTTAGAGCAATATCCTGGCCTTCTTTGACCGCCACGTACATTTTTTTGAGACGGGGAGCGGCCTTGCCCCGTACCACGGTGCGCGTGAAATCCGCGTGATAAAGCGTTTTCTCACTACGCGGGAAAATATCCATAACAATCGGCTGATGAGCATAGAGGGGACCGTTGCCCCGGTGGTGTGGGTCAATACTTTGCGCTCCGCAGGAGACAATTGTATGTTCGCCCGCGCAGCCTTCCGCCAAGAGTGTTTGATGAATCATCGTCCGAAGAATTTCGCTCGTGAGGATTTTTCCTGAAAAATAAAGCTTATTCTTCCGGATCACAGATCTTTTAAGGACCTTGATGGCTTCTTCGGCAGCTTTTTCCGTGGCGCGTAACGTCCGGGTGATTGCCGCGATCTCGGCCGGGTTCTTGGTCAGCCGCTCTTCAAAAAAAAGTCCTTTTTTATACTGGATCTTTAAACCGTGTCTGCGAAGGGGTTCATAATAGCAGACCGGAAAATTCCCCGGGACAAGAACGCTTTTGACCCTTTGTTTCTTCAGGAAATAAAAAACCAGCTCAATGAACGGACATGTCTTCTTGTGCTTTTTCTTATATTCCGCGGCAAGCCGGGAGGTGGAAAACACCGCATGGACGCAGGCCTGTTTTTTTGCGCGGTCGATCTCAAGGTCACTCACCAGGATATATTTTCTGCCACGGGTTTGGATGAAAACGAAAGGGTCAGGTGCGACGAATTTTGTCGCATAGTAAAGGTCCGCGTCCTTTTCGCTCGAGGCGATGATTAAAAGATTTTGCTTGGGCACAAGGTAAGAATATCACGCTAAGGTTTGGGCTTCAATCTGCAAAACGCATGCAGAGGTACGGCGTAAGGAGTAAGGTGTACGGTGCAAGGCAGTTATTTTTTCGCCGTACACCGTACGCCTTCTGCCGAATAGTTTTTATTCATTGACGATATTCGGGAAAGCCGCTAAACTTCGTTGTCTTTTCCCTCTATACAAATCAGCCAAGGCATTCATAATTTAATGGAAAAGCTTTCCGTAGAACAACTTAAGGCGAAGGCGAAATTGGTTCGTCGCCACATTGTCGAGATGACCGGAGCTGCGGCTTCAGGGCATCCCGGTGGTTCCCTTTCCGCTACCGAAATGCTGGTGGCCCTTTATTTCAACCTCATGGATCACAATCCCCAGGACCCACAATGGCCGGACCGCGACCGGTTGATCCTTAGTAAGGGGCACGCTTCACCCGCCCTTTATGCTGCGTTGGCCGAATCCGGATATTTTGATCCAAAAACGCTCACGGATTTTCGCAAGCTTGGCAGCCCGCTCCAGGGGCACCCGGATCGCCGAAGACTTCCGGGCGTGGAAGCTTCCACCGGGTCGCTCGGACAGGGTCTCTCGATGGGAATCGGTATGGCGCTTGCGCGGCGTCTTGACAAGAAAAATTATTATACCTACGTCATCACAAGCGACGGGGAGATGAATGAAGGACAGACCTGGGAAGCGGCTGCGATGGCTGCGCATCACAAGGTCGATCACCTGATCGCATTCCTTGATTACAATAAATTCCAGCTCGACGATTCCACGAAGAATATCTGCGATATGGAACCCGTGGTTGAAAAATGGAAAGCTTTCCGTTGGCATACGCTTGAGATCGACGGGCATGATGTGAAACAAATCCTGCACGCGGCGGAGAAGGCCAAGAAAATCAAGGACCAGCCGGTCATGATCATCGCGCACACGGTCAAGGGCAAAGGCGTCTCCTTCATGGAGGGGAACAACGCTTTTCATGGTGTCGCGCCGACGCGCGAACAAGTTGAAAAAGCTTTAAAGGAATTATCCTGATGCAAAAAATCTTAGGCAAAGCCACGCGTGATGCTTACGGGGAGACGCTTGTCGAGATCGGCAAGATGAATTCGGATGTGGTGGTTCTCGACGCGGATCTCTCCAAATCCACGAAGTCCGCGCTCTTTTCCGAAAAATTCCAGGAGCGATTTTTCAATGTCGGGATCCAGGAAGCGAACCTGGTGGGAGTGGCTGCGGGGCTTGCCTCTTGCGGGAAGATCCCCTTTATCTCCAGCTTTGCGTCGTTTCTGGTCAGCAAGGGTTTTGATCAGTTCCGCATGAGCGTTGCGTTTTCAGAGCTCAATGTAAAAGTAGTCGGTTCTCACGGCGGTATTACGGTCGGGGAAGACGGTGCCTCGCAGATGTCGATCGAGGATATTGCTCTTATGACGAGCCTTCCGGGTTTTGTGGTGATGGTCCCGAGCGATGAGATCTCCACACGAACCTTGGTCCTTGAGACCGCGAAGCATCTAGGTCCCGTGTATATTCGCACAGGCAGGCCGAAAGCACCGGTCGTTCACAAAGCCGGCACGGATTTCAAGATCGGTAAAGGAGTCCGGTTGCGTGAGGGTAAGGATCTGACGATCATCGCCAATGGTTTGGAAGTTTTTGAAGCGCTTGAAGCGGCGGAGCGTCTCGCCGAGGACGGCATCAGCGCAAGCGTCATTGATATGCACACCGTGAAACCGCTTGATACGGACCTTATTCTGGAAGAGGCTAGGCGAACCGGTCATATTCTGGTCGCGGAAGAACATCAGATCTGGGGCGGCCTTGGAAGCGCGATCGCGACTTTTCTCGCGAAGAAACATCCTTGCAAGATGGGTTTTGTGGCCATTCAAGACACCTTTGCCGAATCCGGCAGAGCGGAAGAACTTTTGGAAAAGTACGGTCTCACCCACCCCCATATCATCAAAGCCGCAAAAAAGATTCTGGGTCGTTAAATCACTATTAACCGTCATCGCGAGC
>Ga0265297_10005211_pt1 | contig 20169 bp, 10 predicted proteins | sample Munlanlwell13791_FD_192502 | JGI IMG/M metagenome (GOLD analysis project Ga0265297, IMG submission 192502) | Leachate microbial communities from a municipal landfill in Southern Ontario, Canada - Leachate well 137-91 | ecosystem: Engineered > Solid waste > Landfill > Unclassified | place...
TGGATTAGCTGCCGATGGTCTGGCCGCCAGCGCCTTAATGGTAACTCACATTGCAGCAGCGGCTGCAGCACTTACCTGGGCATTATTAGACTGGTTTATCGACAAACGTCCGACCGTAGTAGGTATCAGTACCGGTGCAGTTGCCGGTTTGGTCGCTATTACTCCGGCTGCCGGTTTTGTGGGAGTTACAGGAGCATTAATTATCGGAGTTGCAGTTTCATTGGTCTGTTTTGCTATGGTTGCTTATGTAAAACCAAAATTAGGATACGACGATTCACTGGATGCTTTCGGCGTTCACGGTATCGGTGGTATATTGGGAGCTATTTTAACCGGTGTATTAGCAACACCTGCCATTCAATCGGCATACAGTGGTGCAGCTTACGGTAACTTCCACCAACTTTGGATTCAATTGTTGGCAATCGGAGCAACAATACTTTATTCAGGCATTGGAACGTATTTATTATTCAAAATTACTGACAAATTGATTGGTATGCGGGCATTGGATAAACACGAATCGATAGGGTTGGACGAAACCCAACACGGTGAAACCGCTTACACAAACTTTGATTAAAAATAAATATTCAACTTTGTTCGTTTAAAATCTTCGGGTTTTAAATTCATTTCGACTAATAAACAGTCAATTCAGAACAATTTCCCTGATCTGAAATTTATATTAATTTGACAGGCTATTTCTTAATGAAATAGCCTGTCTTTTTGTTTTGAATAAGCACTTTGTTTCTTTCTTACATGTAATATTAGCAATTTAATATCCGGATTTGAAAATAAACTTACATTTTATTTGTCAATACTAATAATAAAACACTTCACTTTTGTCATCATACAAGGATATATTCCTACATTAATGTAACTTTTTTTCATTTATATATGTCATTTTGCATTGCAAGAGAACAATTATTATCTACTTTTGCACTCGATTTTTTACGATTGATTCAAAACATTCGTAATATTATAGACAACTGGTTTGTTATATTAAAACGGGAAAGAAACAAAGTCTTAAAGCGACCGAAACAAGAAACAATATAAATCACTAAAAAACAAAGGATCATGAAAAAAATTGAAGCAATTATTCGCAAAGCGAAATTTGAAGACGTAAAAGAGGCATTATACGATGCCGGTATCGAATGGTTTTCGTATTGGGACATTACCGGATTAGGAAAGTCGACCGAGGAACAAGTTATCAGAGGTCAGGTATTTCAATCCAATTACATCCATCGCCGAATGCTGTCAATAGTGGTTCGCGATATTAATCTCGAAAAAACGGTTAATGCAATTCTTAATTCTGCATGGACCGGCGAAACCGGAGATGGAAAGGTTTTTATTTATGATATTGAAGAAACTTTCAGAATTAGAACAAAAGAGTCGGGACCAGATGCATTGTTTAATAAATAAAGATATCGGAAAATAAACAGATGAAGAAATATATATTATTTATTGCTGCATTTTTAGCGTTAACTATTTCAAATATATCGGCTCAAACAAAAACTACAGGAATTCCAGTGATAGATTCAGGTGATACAGCCTGGATGATAGTTGCAACCGCATTCGTATTATTAATGTCGATTCCCGGGTTGGCATTGTTTTATGGCGGATTGGTTCGTCGAAAAAATGTTTTGAATATTTTCATGCAGGTATTTATCACAGTAGCTGTTATCAGTGTTGAATGGGTGATACTTGGTTACAGTAATGCATTCGGATCAAATTCAATTGAATGGTTAAAACCTTATATTGGCGGGTTTGACTGGGCATTTCTGAATAACATAAGAATAAGTGATTTAAGCCCTTATTTCATATCTCACTCACAATTAGCCGCCGATGGAAGTAAGATCGGAACAATTCCCCACATTGTTTTTATTATGTTTCAGGGGATGTTTGCCGTGATTACACCCGCATTAATTATTGGAGCTTTTGCTGAGCGTATTAATTTCAAAGGGTTTTTGGTTTTCACCATCCTTTGGTCAATTTTCATTTATAACCCGGTAGCACACTGGGTTTGGTCATCCGATGGATGGTTATTAAATTTAGGTGTTCTGGACTTTGCAGGAGGAATCGTAGTACATGTAAATGCCGGTGTTGCTGCTATCGTTACCGCCATTATGCTTGGAAAACGCCGTGATTACAAAGGCCATGCGATACCTGCACACAATATCACTTACGTGGTAATGGGTGCCGGACTGCTCTGGGTGGGTTGGTTCGGATTCAATGCCGGTAGCGGTTTAGCTGCCGATGGGCTGGCTGCAAATGCGATGATGGTAACTCACATCGGCGGTGCAGTGGCCGCTATCACCTGGGTATTAATGGATTGGATTATTGATAAAAGACCGACAGTCATTGGTATTAGTACAGGTGCAATTGCCGGATTAGCCGCTGTAACACCCGCTGCCGGATTTGTAGGTGTATCCGGTGCTATAATTATCGGAATTGTTGTTTCAGTTATTTGTTTCTTCATGGTTGCTTATGCCAAACCAAAATTTGGTTACGACGATTCATTGGATGCATTTGGCGTTCATGGAATCGGAGGTTTTATCGGTTCAATATTAACAGGCGTGTTAGCCAGTCCGTTCATCCAATCAGCTTACAGCGGTGCAATCTATGGTAATTTTCATCAATTATGGATACAACTACTGGCAGTCAGCGTTACCATTTTGTATTCCGGAATCGGAACCTATCTTATGTTTAAACTGACGGATAAACTTGTAGGAGTCCGTGTATCCGACAAACATGAAGCTGCCGGTCTGGATGAGACTCAGCATGGTGAAACCGCATACACAAATTTCGATTAATTTCGGATGGGAAGAAAAAAGGAAGAGGTACTGTAAACCGGTATCTCTTTCCTGACCCGATAGATTTATCATTTTGGCTTTAGTGTGCACTTTTTGTGACAATTGAATTGAATAATTTAATACAATCCGCTTTCAGTATAAAAGGCAGATTACAAAAAATAAAGTTTCAAATAAAACCGCATATTATGTTCGTACTTTTGCTTATCTTTGTTGGATTCTCAAAAATATACATTATGAATTGATCAACGTAAATTCAACAATAAAATATGCACTTTAAAACTATTATGCCAATTATTATTTCATTTTAGAACCAAAAGGTAAAAATATATTACATATTGAAACTTAAATACTTTTATTTCATAAAAAAAAGGAGAAAACGAGGTTAAATCTGACATTTTTATTATTTTTGCAACGTTTTTATAACATTCCGTCAGAATATAACCCTGTTTTACAAATTTTAGATAAAAAATAACCCTCAAAAAATACAATTATGTCATCATTGAGATTTAATGCAGTAGAAGAAGCTTTTAAGAAAAAAGCGCTAACAGTTTGTCCTCCATCCAAGTTTACCTCCGATTATTACGGAAAATTTGTATTTAACCATGCAACAATGGAAAAATATCTTTCAAAAGATACATTGAAAGCACTGAAAGATGTAATAGAAAAAGGTGCAACTCTTGACCTCAATATCGCGAATCAGGTAGCTGCCGGAATGAAACTTTGGTCGACTGAATTAGGAGCAACACATTACACTCACTGGTTTCAACCCCTGACTGACGGTACAGCTGAGAAACATGACTCCTTTATTGATTATGCAGGTGCTCCGGGTGAGGCAATCATTGAAGATTTCTCCGGAAAATTACTCGCTCAACAAGAACCTGATGCTTCTTCTTTCCCAAGCGGGGGAATTCGCAGCACATTTGAAGCCCGTGGTTATACTGCCTGGGATCCAACATCCCCTGCTTTTATTATGGATGATACATTGGTAATTCCAACCATTTTTATTTCCTATACAGGTGAATCACTTGACTTAAAAGCTCCTTTACTGAAAGCGTTAAGTGCAGTTGATAAAGCAGCTACTGCAGTATGTCAACTATTTGATCCAAAAGTAAAAAAAGTTATCTCATTTTTAGGTTGGGAACAAGAGTATTTCCTTATTGATGAAGGATTATATGCAACCCGTCCCGATTTATTGTTAACCGGTCGAACTTTGCTGGGACATGAATCTGCCAAAAACCAACAATTGGATGATCATTATTTCGGTTCTGTTCCAACCCGTGTTTCCGCTTACATGAAAGACATTGAATTTGAAGCCTATAAATATGGAATTCCTGCTAAAACCCGTCACAACGAGGTTGCTCCAAACCAATTTGAGTTAGCACCTATCTTCGGTGAATGTAACTTATCGGTAGATCAGAATTTATTAATGATGTCTATCATGAAACGCATTGCCCGTCGTCACGGATTCCGTTTATTATTGCACGAAAAACCATTTGCCGGCATCAACGGTTCAGGTAAACATAATAACTGGTCATTGGGAACAAATACAGGTGTTGGTTTATTTACTCCCGGAAAAACAGCTGAAGAGAATCTTCAATTTGTAACTTTCCTTGTAAACACTTTGATGGCCGTTTATAAACACAATGCTTTATTGAAAGCATCGATTATGACTGCTCAGAATGCACACCGTTTAGGTGCTAATGAAGCTCCTCCTGCAATTGTATCTGCTTTCCTGGGAACACAGCTGACTGCAATTCTTAACAAATTAGAAAACAGTTCAACTGAAGAGGCCATCATTATTGATTCTAAAAAGAAATTACATTTAGGAATTCCAAATATCCCTGAAGTATTCCTTGACAATACCGATCGTAACCGTACTTCTCCGTTTGCGTTTACAGGAAACCGTTTTGAGTTCCGTGCAGTGGGCTCTTCAGCAAACTGTTCTTCGGCCATGGCTGCCTTAAATGCTGCAGTAGCCGATCAATTGACAGAATTTAAAGCGGAAGTAGATGCTAAAATAGCTGCAGGAATAACAAAAGAAAAAGCAATTTTTGATGTTATTAAAGTTTACATTAAAGCATCAAAAGCAATTCGTTTCGATGGAAACGGATACAGTGATGAATGGAAAGTGGAAGCAGCTAAACGCGGCTTGGACTGCGAAACAAGTGCACCCAAAATTATCGAAGCTTATACTTCGAAATCAAGCATTGAATTGTTCACAAAAACCGGTGTATTGACCGAAGTTGAATTACATGCCCGTAACGAAGTGAAATGGGAAACCTATATTAAAAAGATTCAAATTGAAGCCCGTGTATTAGGTGACTTAGCTTTGAACCATATTATTCCTGTAGCAACCCGTTACCAATCCATACTTTTGGATAATATCTATAAAACTAAAGCGGTTTTCTCAGCGGATAAAGCAACCAAAATATCTGCACTGGATATTGCATTGGTAGAAGAAATTGCCGAACATGTTTCTATTATCAAGAAGAATGTGGAAGATATGGTGGTTGCCCGTAAACTGGCCAACGTAATTGAGCATGAAAAAGACAAGGCAAATGCTTATCACGATCAGGTTTTACCATATTTTGATGTTATTCGTTACCATGTCGACAAACTGGAATTAATTGTAGACGACGAAATGTGGACATTACCTAAATACAGAGAATTACTATTTATCCGATAGTTTGAAGGTTTACATCATCTTTCAATAATTTAAGATAGTGGGAAGCCCGAAACGGGGTTCCCACTATTTTGCACTAAACAATACAAACAAATTAACACAGCAGATTAGCTAAGGGAAAAGTTTTTATGCATAAAAAAGAAGAAGCTATGACTACTAATAACACGAGCTCATTACCCAACAAAGACGAGTATGAGCAGCGATCACTATATTCACCCCAGAACGAACACGATGCCTGCGGCGTTGGTCTGGTATTAAATTTAAAAGGCGAAAAATCACATGAAATTGTAGAAAGTGGTTTACAGGTTCTGGAAAATATGGTACACCGGGGAGCCGAGAGTGCCGACAATAAAACCGGTGATGGTGCCGGAATTTTAATCCAGATACCACACGAGTTTATTTTACTTCAGGGAATTGCCGTTCCCGAAAAAGGAAAATATGGAACCGGACTCGTTTTTCTCCCAAAAGAGCAAAAAAAGGCTGAACTTTGCCTGAATGTCATCAAAGAAAGCGTTGAAAAAGAAGGTCTCAAACTAATCGCCATTCGAGACGTCCCCGTTAACAGTGAAATTTTAGGTGAAATTTCCGCTTCAAACGAACCACTCATAAAACAACTTTTCATTACCGGATCAACTTCGCAAGATCAACTTGAGCTGAAGTTGTACATTGTCCGGAAGAAAATTGAAAATTCTATTGCCAAATCAAATATCGCCAAAGAGCGCAGCTTCTATATCGTAAGTCTTTCCACCAAGCAGATGATTTACAAGGGAATGCTTACATCATTGCAATTACGTGAGTATTTCCCCGATTTATCCAATCCGAATTTTACAAGCGGTATTTCACTGGTTCACTCCCGTTTCAGCACCAACACTTTCCCAACATGGGATTTAGCGCAACCTTTCCGTATGATTGGTCACAACGGGGAAATAAACACGATCCGGGGAAACAGACAATGGATGGAATCCCGTGAAAGTGTCTTAAAATCAGATCAACTTGGAAATTTACAGGAATTATATCCGATTGTTCAACCGGGCATGAGCGACAGTGCCACGCTGGACAATGTGCTGGAATTCCTCGTAATGTCGGGCAAAAGTTTACCTCATGCCATGGCTATGTTGGTTCCCGAAAGTTGGAACAAGAAGAATCCTATTTCTGACAGCTTACGGGCATTCTACGAATATCACAGTACTTTCATGGAACCATGGGACGGACCTGCAACACTTTTATACAGTGATGGCCGGTACGCCGGTGGTATGCTCGATAGAAACGGTTTACGCCCTGCACGCTATCTTGTCACTCACGATGGTTTAATGGTCATCGCTTCCGAGACAGGAACAATCGATTTTGAACCATCGCGCATCAAAGCAAAAGGCCGTTTAAAACCCGGTAAAATGCTGATGGTTGATACCGAATTAGGCCAGATATATTACGATAATGAACTGAAAGAAGGTCTTGCAAAAGCATTTCCTTACCGTAAATGGCTGGATCTCAATTTAATTAATCTTGACAATATCTCTTCCGGACGTAATGTAAAGAATGATATGAGTAATTATCATACCTTGCTTCATGCATTCGGATATTCAAAAGAAGACCTGGAAAGACTTATACTTCCAATGGCGAATGATGGTTTTGAACCTACCTCTTCCATGGGAAATGATGCGGCTTTATCTGTATTTTCAGATAAACCCCAACGATTGTTCAACTATTTCCGTCAACAATTTGCTCAGGTTACCAATCCTCCTATCGATCCGATTCGTGAAGAGTTGGTCATGTCCCTGACAGGCTATATTGGTTCCGTACATCAGAACCTGTTACAGGCTGCACCCGAGATTTGCAAGATGGTGAAACTGAAAAGTCCGGTTCTTACGAATTCGGAATTCGATATTCTGAGCAATATTCAATATAAAGGTTTCTCTACTATTTCATTACCTATGCTTTTCGATCCTAAATCGGGAGCTGCAGGGCTTGAGAAAGCGATACAGGAATTGTGTCTTTCGGTTGAGAAGGCTGTGGACGATGGTCATAACTACATTGTGTTGAGCGACCGCGGAGTTGATGCTGCACATGCACCAATCCCTTCTCTTCTGGCTGTTTCGGCGGTGCATCTCTATCTGGTACAAAAAAGAAAGAGGATGCAAATTGACATCGTGGTTGAATCAGCCGAACCGCGTGAAGTTATGCATTTTGCTTTATTATTCGGATTTGGTGCCAATGCCATTAATCCTTACATGGTCTTTGCCATCATCAGCGATAAAATAAAATCGAATGATATTCAGATGGACATGGAAACAGCTAAAAAACATTATATTAAAGCTGTAAACAAAGGTCTTCTGAAGGTTCTTTCAAAAATGGGTAACTCTACTTTACGCAGTTATCGCGGGGCGCATATTTTTGAAGCAATTGGTATTTCAACTCCATTTTTAGATAAATACTTTAAAGGTATTTCCTCCGCTATCGAAGGAATTGATATGGAAGATGTTGCCAATGAAGTATTAACACCTTTTACAGAAGCATTTTCTCCTGAGGAAGGAAGTGATCCTTCCATACTGGTAAATCTCGGTCATTATGCATACCGTAACGATGGTGTACGGCACGCGTGGAATCCCGAAACGATTGCCCGTTTGCAAATTGCAACCAAAACAAATAGTTTCGAGAAATACAGGGAATACTCAAAAGCAGTTGACGAAAAATCAGCACCTATATTTATTCGCGACCTGATGGATTACAAACGTAATCCGATTGATATCAACGAGGTAGAACCTGTTGAAAAAATCACAAAACGCTTTGTTACAGGTGCTATGTCATACGGTTCAATCAGCCGTGAAGCACACGAAGCATTGGCCATGGCCATGAACATAGTGGGCGGACGAAGTAATACCGGTGAAGGTGGTGAAGATCCTGAACGTTATAAAAAACGCGATGATGGTCTTAGCACCCGTAGTGCCATTAAACAAGTTGCCTCGGGTCGTTTTGGTGTTACTTCCGAATTTTTAGTAAATGCCGATGAAATTCAGATAAAAATTGCCCAGGGGGCAAAACCCGGTGAAGGTGGTCAGTTACCCGGCCATAAGGTAGATAAAATTATTGCCAGGACCCGTCACTCTATTCCCGGAATTTCGCTGATTTCTCCACCACCCCATCACGATATCTATTCGATTGAGGATTTAGCACAACTGATCTTCGATTTGAAAAATATTAATCCCACGGCAGTAATAAGTGTAAAACTGGTTTCTGAAACCGGGGTTGGAACGATTGCGGCTGGTGTTGCAAAAGCCAAAGCAGATCTTATTCTCATAAGCGGTGCCGAAGGTGGAACGGGTGCAAGTCCGTCAAGTTCCATTAAGCATGCCGGTCTTCCGTTGGAGATTGGGTTGGCTGAGACTCAACAAACGCTGGTTTTAAATAATTTGCGCGGACAGGTTCGTTTACAGGCTGATGGTCAGTTGAAAACAGGTCACGATATTATTATTGCAGCTTTACTGGGAGCTGAAGAATATGGTTTTGCAACCAGTGCTCTTTTGGTACTCGGCTGTGTCATGATGCGGAAATGTCATTTAAATACCTGTCCCGTCGGCGTTGCTACCCAGGATGAAATATTGCGCAAGCATTTCGTAGGAAAACATGAATACCTTGTCAACTTCTTTCATTTCCTGGCACAGGATGTTCGCGAACATCTGGCTCAAATGGGTTACCGTAGTCTTGACGAAATAATCGGACATGCCGAATTACTGGAACGTAAAAACGTTGAAGGAACTCCGAAAATCAAAAAAGTGAACTTGTCGAAAATAATGTTCGTTCCGGGGAAAAATTCGGATGTAGCCCTTCGCAAGATAAAAGATCAGGATCATAAACTTGAAACGGTTCTGGACAGGCTATTGATTAAGAAATCTCTTCCGGCTCTCGATTTGTGCATGCCTGTTGAAATCAACAGCAAAATAACCAATACCGACCGTACGGTGGGTGCCATGCTTTCGGGCGAAATTGCCAAACGCTATGGTCAGACAGGATTGCCGGACGATACGATTAATGCAGTATTCCACGGATCAGCCGGTCAGAGTTTCGGTGCATTCCTGAGTAAAGGAGTATCTTTCAAACTCGAGGGAGAAGCAAACGATTACCTTGGTAAAGGACTCTCGGGTGGTAAAATTGTGGTGGTTGCTCCCAAAAACAGTACGTTCAAACCGGAGGAAAACATCATTGCCGGTAACACACTGTTATATGGTGCTACTTCCGGTGAGGTTTATATCAATGGTGTTGTAGGTGAGCGTTTCTGTGTGAGAAATTCAGGTGCAATTGCCGTTGTTGAAGGTGCAGGTGATCACTGTTGCGAATATATGACCGGAGGACGGACAGTCGTACTCGGGCCAACCGGACGAAATTTTGCCGCCGGTATGAGTGGTGGTGTAGCTTATGTATTGGACGAAGAAAACAATTTTGATTTTTTCTGTAACATGGAAATGGTTGAACTTTCGCTCATTGAAGACAGCATGGACAATAAAGAGTTACACGGATTAATTTCCAGCCATTATAAATATACTAAAAGTACGCTTGCCAAACAGATTCTGGACAACTGGAACCTATATGTGGATAAATTCAAAAAAATAGTTCCGATTGAATACAAGAAAGTTTTGCAGGAAGAAAAAATTGAAGCGATCAACCGGAAAATTGCACAGGTCGAACGCGATTATTAATTAGTTGATTGGTTAATTAGTTGATTGGTTAATTAGTTAATTGGTTGATTAGGGAATAAGGAAAATAAACAATAAAATTAGTACAAACAATTTATATGCTGCCAAAAAGTCTTCCCTATCGGAGAGATTCAGAGGAGCAAATTAAAATATGGGAAATCCAAAAGCATTTATAACTATAGCACGTAAAGACGCTGGTTACAGACCGGTTTTTGAGCGTGTATCAGACTTCGGAGAAGTAGAACAGACTTTGAATCGTGAAGACAGAAAACTTCAGGCTTCACGTTGTATGGACTGCGGTATTCCTTTTTGTCACTGGGGTTGTCCGCTTGGCAATAAAATGCCCGAATGGCAAGACCTTATTTACAAAGGACAATGGAAAGAAGCGGTAGAAAATTTACACGAAACAAATAACTTTCCGGACTTTACGGGTCGTATCTGTCCTGCACCCTGTGAGAAATCATGTGTACTGGCTTTGCATGATGCACCGGTAACCATACGCGAAAACGAAGCGGCCGTTACCGAAGTGGCCTTTATAGAGGGAATGATTAAAGCTCAACCTCCGAAAACACGGACGGGAAAGAAAATTGCAGTGATTGGTTCGGGACCTGCCGGTCTGGCTGCAGCACAACAATTGAACCGGAAGGGACATACCGTCACCATATTTGAAAAAGACAATGCCCTGGGCGGTTTGATGCGTTACGGTATTCCAAATTTTAAACTGAATAAAAACGTTATTGACCGTCGTCTGGCCTTATTGGAAGAAGAAGGAATTATATTCCAACCGAATACCGAGATCGGGAAAGACATTTCTGGCAAAGAAGTAATGAAAAAATTCGATGCCGTATGTATAGCTGTCGGCGCCGGTCAACCGCGCGATATAAATCCCGAAGGTCGTGATTTGAATGGTATTTATTTTGCCATGGATTTTCTGGGTCAGCAAAACCAACTCATAATGGGTGAACCTGTTTTGGATAAAGATATTATATCTGCCAAAGGAAAGCATGTACTTGTCATCGGAGGTGGAGATACCGGTTCCGATTGCGTGGGAACTTCCATTCGTCAGGGGGCTGTCAAAGTCACTCAAATTGAAATTATGCCCGAACCGCCGGTAGGTAAAAATCCGGAGACTCCCTGGCCGTTTTATCCGACAATACTTAAAACCACCAGTTCACATCTCGAAGGCTGCGAACGTAAATGGAGTTTAAATACCAACAAGTTTACCGGCGAAAACGGAAAAGTGACCGAAGTACTGGTGGAAGAAGTGGAATGGATCAAAGAAAACGGACGTATAAGCATGAAACCTACCGGAAAAACCGAAGTCATTAAAGCCGATTTGGTACTTCTGGCTCTGGGTTTTATCCATCCTATACACGAAGGCTTGCTCGACGAACTGGCTGTAAATTATGATGCACGCGGCAATGTGGCTGTCGATAAAGAAAGCAAAAGCAATGTGGTCAAAGTATTTGCTACCGGTGATGCTGCTATCGGAGCCAGTCTGGTTGTTCGCGCCATTGCACTGGGACGGAAAGTTGCCGAAGATATTCATCATTCGTTGATTAGTTATTAGTGATTGGTTGATTGGTTGATTAGTTGATTAGTTGATTGGTTGATTTGGGAATTAGGTGTCCCGATAGCTTTCGGGAGGGTGATTGGTTAATTAGGAAATTAGTTAATTAGGTAATTGGTTATCCCGATAGCTATCGGGTAGGTAATTAGGTAATTGGGTGATTAGTTTATTGATGTAATATTGTTTTTTTAATTGTGATATAAGTTATAAACGCATTTATTAAAATCTATTATGGCTACTAATTTTGAATCCCTGGAGGTTTGGAAAACTTGTCGGGAATATAGAAAACAGATTTCTAAAACAGTCAGATTATTCCCGATTGAAGAAAAGTACAGACTAACCGATCAATTAATAAGAGCCAGTCGATCTATAACTGCCAACATTGCAGAAGGACATGGACGCTATCATTTTCAGGAAAACATTCAATTCTGTCGTCAATCACGCGGATCATTATCCGAAACACTTGATCATCTGATATGTGCTTTGGATGAGAATTATATTACAGAACAACAATTAAACCTATTACGAATACAGTATGAAAATTGTATTAAATTATTAAACGGATATATCGGGTTTTTGCAAAAACAAAAAGAACTACAAAAACCAAAATAACTAATCAACTAATAACTAATCAACTAATAACTAATTAACTAGTAACTAATAACAAAACTTTAAAACTAAAGATAAAATGTGTGGAATTGTATGTGCATTTGATTTAAAACAATCGGCTCAGACTCTTAGGCCTCAGGTATTGAAAATGTCAAAACGTATCCGGCATCGCGGGCCGGACTGGTCGGGAATCTTTTCCGATAATAAAGCCATTCTGGCACACGAAAGATTATCTATTGTTGATCCGGAATCGGGAAAACAACCGCTTTTTAGTAAAGATGGGAAGTTGGTACTGGCCGTAAACGGTGAAATATACAATCATCAGGAAATCAGGAAGCGGTTTGAAGGAAAATATGATTTTCTGACCAAATCGGATTGTGAAGTAATTTTGGCTTTATATCGTGAAAAAGGTCCCAACTTCATGGAAGACCTGAATGGTATCTTTGCCTTTGCCCTGTACGATATTGAAAAAGATATCTTTATGATTGGTCGTGACCATATCGGTATTATCCCGCTTTATCAGGGTTGGGACGAAGCTGGTAGTTATTATGTCGCTTCCGAATTGAAGGCACTTGAAGGTTACTGTAAAAGAATTGAAGAGTTCTTACCCGGTCAGTATTATTATAGCCCCGATGGCAAGGCCACTCAATGGTATAGTCGTGACTGGATGAACTTTGCTGCAGTGAAAGATAACCCTTCAAGCATTGACGAATTACGCGATGCGTTGGAAGCAGCTGTTGAACGTCAGTTAATGTCGGATGTTCCTTATGGTGTTTTACTGTCAGGGGGTCTGGATTCTTCCATTATTTCTGCGGTAGCAAAAAGACTTGCCGGAAAACGTATCGAATCGGGGAATAAAGAAGAAGCCTGGTGGCCTCAACTTCACTCCTTCGCCGTCGGACTGGAAGGTTCGCCCGATTTAATAGCTGCCCGCAAGGTAGCCGACCATATCGGAACCATTCACCACGAGATTCATTTCACGGTTCAGGAAGGCCTGGATGCCGTTCGTGATGTGATTTACCACGTCGAAACATACGATGTAACCACCATTCGTGCCAGTACCCCCATGTATTTATTATCCCGGGTAATCAAATCGATGGGTGTAAAAATGGTTCTTTCCGGCGAAGGTGCCGACGAAATTTTCGGCGGTTACCTCTATTTCCATAAAGCACCGAATGCAGAGGAATTCCATAAAGAAACCGTACGCAAACTGGATAAATTACATCTCTACGATTGCCTGCGTGCCAACAAATCATTGGCTTCGTGGGGAGTCGAAGGACGTGTTCCGTTTTTGGACAAAGAATTTATGGATGTGGCCATGCGCCTGAACCCCAAAGATAAGATGTGCGGATTGAATGGAAAAATGGAAAAATGGATTCTCCGGAAAGCCTTTGAAGAGTATTTACCTGAAAGTGTTGCCTGGCGTCAGAAAGAACAATTCTCCGATGGCGTGGGTTACAACTGGATCGACTCGTTGCGCGACCTGACCACCGAAATGGTGACGGACGAACAGATGGCAAAGGTCAACGAAACCTACCCCATCAATCCACCCATGAACAAGGAAGAATATTATTACCGGACTATTTTTACGGATTTCTTTCCTTCCGATGCCGCTTCATTATGCGTACCATCCGTTCCATCGGTTGCCTGTAGCACCCCGATTGCACTGGAATGGGACGAAGCATTCAAGAACCTGAATGATCCTTCCGGACGTTCGGTAAGCAGCGTGCACGAACAGGGATATAAGTAAACCCCCTAACCCCCTAAAGGGGGAATAAAAAAGGCTGATCTGATTTATTTCGGGTCAGCCTTTTTTTGTGGATTTCGTTTGCATATTCTTCTTTAGAAACAAATAAAGACTGGCACACGGTCCCGATAGCTATTCGGGATAGAGGGCTGCTATAAACTAAAAGGACAAACAAAAATCTATTTTTATTTGTCTACTGAATATTCATAGGGTAACCAGTCTGCAATTCGTTGTTCACCCATCTCCCCTTTCCAGTTTATGCCTTCCGGATCGAAATACCCTGTATTATCAAAATAAACTTGTTCTAAAAAAAAAGCAATGTAACACGAATTAATATTGTAGCTTACATATAAATTCCCGGGGTATTTCATATATTTATTGTCACCATCTTGAAATACAATATCTTTATATGTTAAATAATCTCCGGTTGAATTTTTGATTATGAATCCCGCCGATTTCAATTTATCGGACCAAAGTGCCCTAAAAAGATGCATTCTCGATCCCAGATATGTAAATTTCCTCATTCGTTCATAGAATTGCTCTTTAGCCTGTTCATTGGCAGCATCATCACTGAAAATAATATTACCTCTGAAAAAAGTAGCATTCTTATTTTTATAATACTCAAATTTATCGAGATAATAAGTGATTTTGTAACCTAAAATTCTATTGTCAATTTGGATTGGTTTCATGGCAAAGGCCTTTAGCGTATCCCGGTCAGAGTCATAGTTAAAAGTAATATCATTTTCATTTAATATTAGGCAGTTTTCAGCATAGCCTGTCGTTCCCAGAAATTCTTCTTTAAATAAATCCAGGTTCCTTCTCCTTTTCCTTTCCAACGATTTAGCAGCCACAGCAACTCCATTCAATTCATATGTCTTGGGAGTCAAATATATCATCAAAGGTTTTGAAGTTGAGAAATTATCGAACGTAACAGAATAGTATCCTATGGCACTTATTGTCAATGGCATTGATCTATTTTTGAAAATATCCAGTTCAAAATTCCCATTCCTGTCCGAAGTACTTCCTGTAAATGTTGCATTAAAATAAACCGACGCGAAACAAATGGTATCGTTGGTTTTCTTATCTAAAACAGTTCCTTTTATAATCTGATTATAGGCTACTGTATAGAAACTGATAAACAGGAATAATAAAATCAATTTTCTCATAATAAAGTCATCAATAATTGGAAAAAACCTGTCTGTCAGCTTTTTATAAATATTTGGAATACCATATTCACTCACTTTACAAGAGATTTACCTTATTTACACAAATCACAAATATGTTCCACAAGGGAGTAATTATTTATCGCCATTTCGGTTCGAAGGGCAGTCGTTCTCCATCAGCCGTAGTATGCTCTTCCGGCGAATTTTCTTATGACTGAACAACCATATAAATCATTGTTTCGCCCGTTGAGTCACGGATGCTTCGTTTCTCATGCGGCTCAATCCGTATTACACTGCCTACTTGTATATCAAAACAATCTTCGTCGACCAGAAAAAAGCCTGCGCCTGTTAGAATAATATAAGTTTCTTCGTTTTTTCTGTGAATATGAAAATAAGGTTGCTCCGTTCGTGTAGGAAGCGAATTAAACGAGATCTCGGTACCTGTTACTTTGGTTTCCTCCTTTAAAAATACTTTCCCTTCAATCAGTCCCTTATTCACTGGATGAATCAGTGAATAATTCATTAAATTCTTAAAATTGTCCAGGTTTACGGCAGTATAGGAAGTATTTTCCGATATTTTTTCTATTTATTTCATACAATTATTTTTTATTAGTAATGAATGAGTTGGTCTTACCGGTCATATATAGTTATTCTATATTAGCAATATTATTTTATTATTTTATTGTTTTATTATCCAATCATAGACAGGATCATGTCCTTCTTTAGAGTCTTTAAACCTGTTTAGTTGATATGATCGGGTGTAATTATTTTCAACTCTTAGTTTGTCCGTTTAAAATATTTTGTAGAATAGGATACTGTCAATCCGGAGGATGGAAGTTTAAGATATTTAAGATCGCCATAATGGTTTGGGTTCCCTCCTGTTTCCTCTCCAACAAAAATGACCCTCGCATGTTATTAAAATCCAGAAGAATAAGTTTATCGTCCAAGAATCACGTATATTTTATTCTTTTGTTATATTTTTATAGCCAATAATGCTTTGATTAATTCCGTTCCCTGGCCGGAATTTCCACCACCATTGAAACGCAAATTAAAAATAATCTTGCTAAAATCATATCCTGAAATAGTCTCTATTACTTTTTTCTGAAAATCGTTTAAAGATGGCAACTGCTCTTGATTACCCTTAAATCCTGGTTGTGGATTTTCCCTGCCATTGTATTTATTGTTTTGAATATTATATACTTTTCTCTTTTTCTATGCAGCATCTATAAAAAATGCTCGTTGATTTTAATAGCTTAGCGCAAGGGAATCATACTTCAACATGCCACTGTTTTTTCTGTTAACGAGTGCAGGTTTAATCGAATAGTTTGCTAATTCTCGTTTTTGATTTTCAAGTTGTAATTCAATTTTATCGGTTTTGATATTGCAAAAACACTGCAAAAGCTGGACATCGGGAAGAAATTAAGGAGTATTGCTATTGACAATAGTATTATTAACTATTGTCAATAGTTGTTTTAATTGGAATTTCGTTTATTTTTAAAATCTTATCAACCAATATACTTATGTTTTCTTCATTTGTCAATAAAATATATATTCCATAACTAAACCATGCGATTTGCATGGGAAGAATTTTGCTTTTAACTATCAATAGCAACCAACCAACCTGAGTATACGAATCACCAAATGATGTAACCAATAGCTGAAGTTTTAAGGCTATTTCCAAATCGGACAGTTTAGATGTCTCCTCAGATAGTTGTTCTATGCCTTTAAAAAAGTCATTTTCACACTTCTCTGCATAAAAGTTGATATGATTCTTTGGTAATTCAACTTTTTATAAATTTCAAATCAGTATGCCAGTCAATAGTTCTGTTATTCTGTGCTTTTGAAATAAATGCAATGATCAAGAAGCTTAATGAAATCCTTTTTTCATAATAATATTTTTATTACTGAACTTTCGCAATTAATTTGATTGATTTACTCGAAAAAAACTCATTTGGTAAAATCACTAATATTCGGCAACTTTATGAATATAAACAAAACATAAACAATATCTTGCGACACAAAGATATAGTAATAGTTTCAGAGATAAAAGACTTTTTACTACAAGTGAATAAGCAAAAGAGACTATTTTAAGTTTCATGCGTTCTATGACATTTTTGGACAAACAAATTAGTTTTACTTAAGCTGTAAATTTGAGTAATAACAATTGTAGCAAAATTATATTGCTTTTCACTACTGAATATTTAAAAGGCGGATCGATTAAATTTGAAATAAAAGTGAAACCACCAAATTTTGGATTACTTCCCTTGATATAGTAACTTTGTTGTATCACCAACATAATAACTAAATGAGCAAAATACAAAAATAAATTTAGTCGGACAAACGATTTTCAAAAAAAGAATCAATTTACTGGGTGCTATAGATTTAGATAGCATAGTAAAACATCATTCTGCTGATTCTACTACCACTCTATTACATTTATTTGTAACGAAAAGATGAATTTTCATTTTTTAGTGGGGCACGACTTTCTGTCATACTCCCACTACTTATTTAATACTGTTTCTCCTTCAGAGAACGTCTTTCTACTGAATACAAAAACATCTCCACCTCGTTTGTAATAAGACGTTTTGGAAATTATTATTTATTTTTAGGTTGAAATAACCGATTAAAAAAACCTTTTATTCCGGTTTCTTTGTAGGGATCACAATTTAATTCATTAGAAACAGAATCGGGAATTGCAAAAGGAGTAAGAAATTTTTTTCTCCATACGGAATTATTTTCAATCGCACGAAGTACATGACCGGCTATGGGAAGTGCCAGTGAAGATCCCGAACCGTTTCCACTGTAAAAATGTACTTCGGGCGAACTTGCACCAACCCAGGTTCCCACCACCAAATCAGGCGTATAAGCAACAAACCATGCATTTGTATAGTTTTCGGCCGTACCGGTTTTACCGGCCAGGTCGGCACGAATTCCAAACTGGTTTCTGATGCGTGTTCCTGTTCCCTCGTTGATGGCTTTTTGTAAAATGGCCGTAATCATTTCAGTGGTTTCTTTGTTGAATACTTTCTCAACACGGGCACCCTTTCTTTCGAACAGGACTTTCCCTTTGGCATCGGTAATTTTATTAATCATCACCGGCTCTGTCATTTCACCCTTATTGGCAAAAGCACCGTAGGCACGAACAACCTCATAGAGTGATAAATCAAGTGTTCCCAGAGCTATGGATGGCGAGTCATCATTTGTGCTTGGAAAATGAAGCCTGTCGCAGGTATTCATAAGTTTTTCGTGCCCTGTTTGAAAGTACAAATCCAGTGTAGGCAGGTTCATGGAGTGAGCCAGAGCATACCAAAAAGCCACTGTGCTGTCTTTGGTAAATGTATGATCGAAATTTTGCGGTTCCCAGTTTTCGTATTCAGGATATACTTTTTGAATATTTTTAAGGTAGGTACAGGGAGTAAAATTGTTTTCAAGCGCCGTAGCATATAAAAACGGCTTAAAAGTAGAAGCAATCTGACGGTGCGACAGCACCATATCAAAGGGAAGTCTACTGAAGTCATTACCACCAATCCAGGTAATCACCGCTCCATTTTTCGGGTTGGTAATAAGCACCGAAGCATTCAGCATTTTGTAGTAATACCACAAACTGTCTGTCATCGTCATTTTTCGGGTAACAATACCTTTCCAGTCAAATACTTCGATATCTTTTTTCCCTGAATTATCTGCACCATGCAGTTTAAACTGTTTACTATACCATTGTTTTTTTATATTGTGATTTTGAAGCTCATTATCCAACAACTTTTGCATACTGTACAAATGTTTATGTATGCCTTCGGTAGTCGTTTGCTGAATTTTCATATTCAGGGTCGTGTATATTTTGAGTCCATCTTTTTTCAGGTCATATTCCCTACCCTCTTTCCGTTGAATATCATCCAGAATTTTCTCCGTTTTTTTCTTTACCTGATACACAAAATAGCCGGCCGGAGCTTCAGTATTCATGTTTTCATAGTTTAGTCTTAACGGGATTTTCCGCAAACTATCCGCCACAGTCTTTGTCAGATACTTTTGTTTTTCCATCAAAGTCAGCACCATGTTTCTGCGATCAAGCGAGTTTTTGGGATTAAGACGTGGATTAAAATAGGTATTCGCTTTCAGCAATCCCACTAATACAGCCGACTCTTCCACTTTCAGTTTGCGGGCAGGTTTATTGAAATAGCGGTGTGAGGCAGCTTCCACACCGTAAACATCTTCGCCAAAAGGAACGGAATTCAGGTAAAGCAATAACAGATCCTCTTTGTTGTAAACTTCCTCCATGCGTGAGGCAATAATTATTTCCCTTATCTTGTTCACAGGCAGACTTAAGATGCCATAATTACGGCGTCCATACAAGTTTTTAATCAACTGTTGTGTCAGCGTACTTCCCCCACCACCTTTGCTTTCGCCCCAAAGGATACTTTTAAAGAAAACACGAAAATAACTCTGAAGATCGTAACCGCCATGGGTAAAAAAGCGTTTGTCTTCAGTGGCAATCAAAGCATTTTTAAGATGAGCGGGGATTTCAGCGTTGGATATATTGGTACGGTTTTCGGCAAAGAACCTCCCGATGATAACACTATCACTGGAAATCACCAGCGAAGCTTCTTCATTATTGATTGCTTTCAGAGTCGCCTTATCGGGTAAGGAACCAAATACCCCCGAATACACTGCAAAAAATAACAATACGCATAAAAGAAGTACGGAAGACAGGAAAACCAAAAAATATTTCAGGATTTTTTTAAAAAGCAATATTTTTGGAAGTTCCATATTTCTAATTATTTAAATGAGATAAACCCGTTACTTACTTTATGATTAATTTCTATTCTCAGCAAATCACGACAGTTATAGTAACGAGGAAGAGTGTCTTTTGTTGTTTTTTCAAATCAGTTGATAAACATCGTTGAAAGGAATTCT
>Ga0265297_10005212_pt1 | contig 20166 bp, 20 predicted proteins | sample Munlanlwell13791_FD_192502 | JGI IMG/M metagenome (GOLD analysis project Ga0265297, IMG submission 192502) | Leachate microbial communities from a municipal landfill in Southern Ontario, Canada - Leachate well 137-91 | ecosystem: Engineered > Solid waste > Landfill > Unclassified | place...
ACCAAGAGATATTCATGTCAAAACCGTTGAAAAAGTGCACCCAACATTCCATTGTCGATTTGATGTTGAAAGCAAAGAATATCGGTATGTTATAAATCTTGGCGAATATTCGCCCCTTAAGCGTAAATATGAATGGACGCCAGGAAAAACTCTTGACTTATTTAAAATGGAAAATGAATTGTCTAAACTGATGGGAACCCATGATTTTTCCAGTTTCTGTAAGGGTGAAAATGAATCGACTATTCGAACCATTTATGAAGCTTCAATGTCAATAAGAAACGAACATTTATATCTTACTTTTATCGGTAATGGGTTTTTACATAATATGATTCGTTTGATAGTTGGCGCATTAGTCGAAATAGCCAGCAACCAAACCGATGTTGACATAACTACTATTATTTCCACTAAAAGTCGAACTCACACCCAAAACTTAGCCATTGGTGGTGGGCTATATCTTGTAAAAGTGACATATTAAAAGCGCTTCGGAAGGCCGAAGCGCTTTATTTATAAATAGTTTTATTCCATCGGCTCTGTAGGATGCTTTGCGATATTTCGTTTAAGAACCACCCGACGAATTAAAGCCACAAGAACCAAAATAATGACATTCACCGATACGATTGCAGCGCCGCTTGGAAGATGAATCGAATATGAAGCCCACAAGCCGATAATGACAGATAATTCAGAGAATACAATAGCGATTGCAGTGGTGGAACGGTAACTCCACCCGATTTTCATTGAAGCTGCGATAGGGATAATCATCATTGAAGAAATTAGTAAGACGCCGGCTGACTCAAGCATAACCGAAACAACAAGTGATAACATGATGATAAAAATGATTTGGAACAAACCGCGATTGACACCGAGAAACTTAGCATTGTTCTCATCAAAACTTACGGAAATTATCTGTCTGCCAAAGAAGGCAAAAAGGAAAAAAACTAAAATAGCAGCGATGCCGATCATTATAACCGAATCCCAGGAAATGGTCAAAATTGATCCAAACATATAATTATATAAGGTTCCGGTTTTACCTGAAACTGATAGGAAAATAGCGCTTAGTGCCGTACCCATACTCATGACAATGACCATGGAGATTTCTTTGTAGTTTTTGTAATACCGGCGGAAAAATTCAATCAGTAAACCACCAAGCACTGATAAAGTGATGCCGAAATATAAAGGGTTCTCAGATAAAATAACCGATAGTGTCCCCGGAACGGTTACCGAGAGAAATAAACTAACAGAGATACCAACAAGAGAGAAATGACCTAATGTATCAGCGATAAAGGAAAGTCGTCTAATGACGACAATTGATCCAATTAATGGGGCTATGACACCTAAGATTAAACCGGAAATAAGGGCTCTAAGCATAAATTCTTGTTCAATCAAATCAGAAAAGAAAGAAAGAAACATTATTCTGCCTCCTTTTCTTCAGTTGCTGTTCGTTTACGGAAAGCATAGGATAAATCGGGATTCATTTGCAGAACATGACTATAATTGTAACAATCAAGATACTCATCATGAGTAATCAAAATTATGGTAGTGCCTTCACTATGGAGTTGATTTACCGTCTCATAGAAATACTCAACGTTATTTTTGTCAATTGATGCAGTTGGTTCATCAAGAATTAATAACGAAGGATGATTAAGGATTGACTTTACAATGAAAACCCGTTGAAGCTGACCACCCGATAAAGAACCAATGTTTTCATTAAGGATTTCCAAAATGCCCATTTGGTCAAGCAACTTAAGTTTTCGATTTTCTTTGACTTTGCGAAGTTTGGTTATGCTAAGAAGTTCATTGACGGTAAGAGGAAATTCGTAATTGAATTCATCAATTACTTGTGAGACATAGCCCACAGTTGTCCAGCCTTTAAAATTATTAACATCGTTATGATCAAAGAAAATCATTCCGTTTTTTACTAAGTTGATACCGAGCAGACATTTAATTAATGTCGACTTACCAGTCCCGTTTTTACCACGAATGACTAAAAAACTCCCAGGATTGAGAGTAAGAGATAATTTGTCAAGGACTAGCTTATGCCCATAAGCAAAAGAAAGATTGTTAATATCGATCTGCATATAATCACCAAGCCTTTTTATATATTGTATCATATTCGCTGTATTTGTTTAAATAAAAACTGTAAAAAGCAATCGTTTTGTGAGATAATATTTAAATAAAGCGGGTGTTAAACGTGAAGGGAAAATTCATTACATTTGAAGGCACCGAGGGATCGGGGAAAACTTCGATTATTCGTCGGGTAGCAGACTATTTTATTGCCAAAGGATATATAGTCGTTATGACTCGCGAACCGGGCGGAACACCTATCGCCGAAAAAATTAGGAGTATCATTCTTGATAAATCCCATACAGAAATGGATGCGAAAACAGAAGCCTTGTTATTTGCGGCAGCCCGAAGGCAACATATTGTTGAAAAAATCGTTCCCGCACTGGAAGCAGGCAGCTTAGTTTTTTGTGATCGAGCCATCGATAGTTCCTTGGTATACCAAGGTGTGGCCAGAAAACTGGGTGTCGATCAGGTTTTAGCAATCAATCAATATGCAATCGACAATATAATGCCAGATTTGACCGTGTTGATCGATGTTCGCCCGGAAGTGGGATTGGCACGTGTTTTTAATAACAAAGGTCGCGAAGTAAATCGATTAGACCTTGAAAACCATGATTTTTATCATCTCATTTATAATGGATATCAAGCGTTAATGAAACGATTTCCTGATCGCATAATCGCGGTTAATGGTGAAGGTTCGATCGATGAGGTTTCTAAGGCAACAATTGAACTAATCGAAAAATATATCTAGTATTTGGAGGTCATGCATGTCCTTTTTGAACTTTGAAGATTTAAATGCGTATCAACCACGAGTCGCACAAATGCTGCTAAACAGCTTTAAAAAAGCGCGGCTATCACACGCTTATATCTTTGAAGGACCGCGGGGAACCAAGAAATTGGACGCTGCGTTTTTGTTCGCAAAACGGATTTTGTGTTCTAATCCCACGCTTGACCAAAATCCCTGTGGGAAATGTCATAATTGTCAGCGGATTGACAAAGATGTTCATCCCAATGTTTTTTTAATCAAGCCCGAAGGCGAATACATCAAAAAAGACCAGATTAAACAGATGATTGGCGAACTGGCAAAAACAGCCGTTGAGGAAGGGCCACGAGTATATATATTGGATGAAGCCCAACGGCTTAGATCAGAAGCCGCTAACGCGTTATTGAAAACCTTGGAAGAGCCAGGGCTAGATATCTATGCTATCATGATAACTGATAGTTTTGATGCATTATTAAAAACAATTGTCTCTAGGGCACAGGTTATGCATTTTTCTCCGATTGATAAAGCGTTGATTCGGGCACATTTAATCGAAAAAAAAGTCCCCGAATGTCTTGCGGTGGTAATTCCGGAATACACAAATAATTATGAGGAAGCAATCAAGATATCGGAATCGGAAGAAATGATGGCGATTTTCAAATTGATTCCTGAGTTATATGGGATGGCGTATGAACCGGACAAATCGATGATTTTGCGGTTTCGAGAAATTCGAGACTCCATTTTTGTGGATACGGAGAAGACCGATTTTTTCTTGACATTGATGATTTTATATCAAAAAGATCTGTTAAACTGCAAGCTTAGACACAATACACAAATCGTTTGGACACCCGACATTGAGCAAATCGAAAAATTGGCTAAAGGGGTTTCCCAACAGACAATTGAAGAAAATCTCGAAAAAATGTTAACGTTGAAAACACGTTTAAAATTTAACATCATTGACAGTTTGGCATTTGACAATCTGTTGATGAATCTAGAAAGAGGGTTTAACCATGCAATATAATGTTGTATCCATCAATTTTTCCAAATTAGGAAAGAAATATTATTTTGAAACCGCTAATTTGGATTTACAATTCGGCGATAAAGTAATTGTCGAGACGATTAGGGGTTTAGAACTAGGTTTTGTCGCTGAAAGTCCAAAAATAATTGAAGAATCGGATTTAGTTTCGGCTTTAAAACCGGTATTACGAAAAGCCACGGAAAAAGATTATCAACAATATCTAGATAATCAGCAAGAGCAACCAGAGATATTGGCAAGATGTGCACAACTAATTAAAAAAAATACTTTGGATATGAAATTATTAAATTGTGAATATACACTTGACCGTTCAAAACTAATTATCTATTTCAACGCAGAAGGACGAGTTGACTTCCGCGATTTAGTAAAAGACTTAGCAACTCAATTTCGGGTTCGAATTGAACTGCGCCAAGTTGGAACTCGCGATGGGGCAAGAGTTTTAGGTGGTATTGGTCCCTGTGGACTTTTAACTTGTTGTACAACATTTCTTGGCGAATTTGAAACTGTGTCAATAAAAATGGCGAAAAATCAAAATTTATCACTTAATCCGACGAATATTTCGGGGTTATGCGGCAAGTTGTTTTGTTGTATCAACTATGAAGATGCCAATTATAAAGAATACCGTAAATCAATGCCTAAATTGGACTCATATGTCTTCACCGCCGATGGCAGAGGAAAGGTAATCCAAGTTAATTTTCTGACACAAACAGTCAAAGTGGAATATCCTGATCGGACCATCTCTTTATATCCAGTAACGGAATTACAGTTTAAACAGCCAGCGACGGAAGATGATTTAGGGACGACTGCGGAAAAAGACTTAAAAGAGCTTGAAGGGTAACTGCCAATAGCAATGAAAAGTGAAGAAAACCGCGAAATTGTCAACGATCTTTTGGGTTATGAAGGGTTAAAGATTATCCAACGCCCCGATATGTTTAACTTTTCCTTGGATTCCACATTGCTTGCGGATTTTGTTCGGATTCCTGCTAAAATCCGGACGATTATGGATTTCGGAACGGGAAACGCACCCATTCCATTGTTTTTATCCCTTAAAACGCACAAACCTATTATCGGCGTTGAGATTCAAAAAGAAGCGTTTGAACTAGCTAAACGAAGTGTTGATCTCAACGGACTTGCAAAGCAGATCACGATTATAAATGCCGATATTAATGATCTTCACCATCTTTTTGCGATGAGTTCAATTGATTTGATTACTTGTAATCCGCCGTTTTTTAAATATCGAGCCAATGCCGTCACCAATAAAAACGACTATCTTACCATTGCCAGACACGAAAAACTTGTCGATCTTGAAGGTATATTGCTTCAAGCCAAGCGGCTATTATCAAATGATGGAACATTTTTTATGATTCATCGAGTTGATCGTTTTGATGAGTTGATATTGGCATTGCATTCTCATCATTTGGCAATTAAACGATTGCGGTTCGTTTATCCCAAGCCCGGTAAAGAAGCAATCTCAGTCTTAATTGAGGCTAATGCCTCAGGGAAAACAGGAAGCCTAAAGTTGATGGAACCACTATATGTATATGATGACTTAGGAGAATATTCGCCAGAAATCATAAGCATCTTCCGGTATGGAAAGAAGTGATAGTATGGAACGGCGACAAAACTACCAAAACGATAAGGCAACACTATATTTAATCCCCACACCAATTGGGAATTTAAAAGATATGACCTTTAGAGCCGTGGAAATTATGCAATCGGTTGATATATTATTTGCGGAAGATACCCGAGTGACGAGAAAACTACTAACGCATTTTGCGATTAAAACGGATTTAAAATCGTATCATGAACATAATAAAACCATCAAAACCGAGGTCATCATTGATTACCTGAAAGCCGGAAAATCGGTTGGATTGTGTAGTGATGCCGGAATGCCTTTAGTCAGCGACCCAGGATTTGAAGCGGGACAAGCGGCTTTTGTGGCAGGGTTTAATGTTGTTGCTCTCCCCGGCGCTTCCGCAGGGATTACTGGTCTTGTGATGTCGGGATTTCGAGCTCATCCCCATCTGTTTTATGGCTTCCTAGATTCGAAATCGGGAAAGCGACAAGCGGAACTTAAGCGACTACAGATGATTCCTGATACTTTGATTTTTTACGAAGCTCCCCATCGAATTAAAGATACTCTTCTTGATGTTGAGAAAGTGTTGGGCGATCGCCAAGCCGTCATTGCCCGAGAGATTTCGAAAAAATTTGAAGAAGTAATCCGGGGGAGATTATCTGAACTGGCTGTTTTAGACGATATTCAAGGGGAAATCGTTTTAATTGTCGAAGGTTTCAACGAGACCATTGAAGTAAAAGACTTACGGCCACTATCTGCAGCGGTAGATGATCTGATATCGCAAGGAATGACAAAATCCGAAGCTATGAAAAAGGTTGCTTCCAAGCGCGGAATTACTAAGAGTGTTGTCTATCGTGAATATCTTCAAAACCATGAGTGATAACGAAAAAAAATGATATAATAGCATATTATAATATAGATATGGAGATGATCGAAATGAAGATTGCGTGTTTGTTGGCGGATGGATTTGAAGATATTGAAGCTTTAGGAACAGTCGCCATCCTTCGACGTAGTGGCATACAAGTCGATTTAGTGAGCGCTTTGAATACTCCCACGGTTACCGGGGCTTTCAAAATCACGGTAACTCCAGATCAAATGATGAACGAAATTTCTGACAAAAATTATGACGGAATCTTGATACCTGGTGGATCGGCAGTAAAAATTATGCGCGAAACACCGGCGGTTTTGAAACTAATCATGGCCATCGCGGCGAAAAAGAAATTGCTTGCCGCAATTTGTGCGGGACCATCGTTGTTAGGAATGCTTGGCTTATTAGATGGAGTTCAATATACCAGTTTCCCATCAACGGAAGTTTTTATGCCCAAAGGCATTCGAATGGCGATGCCAAGCGTTATCTCTGGCAATATTGTTACTGGGGCTGGAGCTGGATGTGTGATAGAATTTGCTTATGACATCATCACTGTTGCTTTTGGAAAAGCAACCGCGGAAGATATCAAAAAACGCATGCTATATCGCGTATACGAATAGAACAAGAGGTACATTTATGAAAACATTTTATATAACTACACCAATCTACTATCCTAGTGGGAAATTTCATATCGGATCGGCATACACCACCTGTTTCTGTGATACTATCAAACGATATAAAAAGATGGATGGGTATGACGCTCGGATGCTTACTGGGACCGATGAACATGGTCAGAAGATTGAACAAGCCGCCCAACAAGCTGGCAAATCACCGCTTGAACACGTTGATTATATTGCTGGAATTGCCCAAGACTTATGGAAATCTTTAAAAATCACCAATGATGATTTTATCCGCACCACTGAGTCCCGTCATAAAACTGCTGTTCAGGATATTTTTGAACGGTTGATTGCCCAAGACGATATCTATTTAGGGGAATATTCGGGAGCTTACTGTGTCGAAGACGAAGCGTTTTTTACGCCAACACAGTTGTTACCGGGAGGGTTATGCCCCGACTGTGGACGACCCACAAAAATTGTTAAAGAAGAAACATATTTTTTGCGATTGTCAAAATATTCCGAGCGTTTATTAAAATATATTGAAGACAATCCCGACTTTATCACGCCAGAAACGCGTAAAAACGAAGTAGTGACATTTATTAAATCGGGATTGAACGATTTAAGTGTTTCTCGGACTTCATTTGCTTGGGGAATACCGGTAAAAAGTAATCCGAAGCACGTTATTTATGTCTGGATTGATGCTTTATGTAATTATATCACTGCACTTGGATATGGTTCACAAGATGATCATCTGTTCCAAAAATATTGGATGAATGGAAACGAAGTTATTCATGTCACCGGCAAAGACATCCTTCGATTTCATGCAATATTTTGGCCAATAATTCTGATGGCTTTGGATCTTCCGATTCGTTTTCGTCTTGTCGCTCATGGTTGGTACTTGATGAAAGATGGTAAAATGTCGAAGTCAAAAGGAAATGTGATTTATCCAGAAATGCTTGTCGAACGATATGGTCTGGATGCTTTTCGTTATTATATCGTTAAGGAATTGTCGTTTGGCAATGATACAGTATTTACACCGGAGGATTTTGTCGCCAGATTTAACAGCGATTTAGTCAATGATTTAGGAAATTTACTCAGTCGTTCTATAGCGATGGTCAATAAGTATTTTGGTGGTCATATCCAAAACACTAAACACAATCATGAATGCCTAAAATATGAACAGGAATTGGAAATAACCGCTCAACAAGTATTTACTAAGTATCACGAATACATGGATGATTTCAATGTTGCCAAAGCACTTGGAGAAGTATCAAGACTAGTTGCTCGCACTAACAAGTTAATCGATGAAACTACGCCATGGGCATTGGCAAAGAACGTCGATTATTTACCGGCACTAGAATCAGTTCTATACCATTTGCTGGAAGCTTTACGCTTGGCCACGATTATGTATTCTCCCGTCTTAATTAATTCTCATCCTTTGCTTTTTGCAGCCCTTGGGGTTGATGACTGTGACCAAACATTTCAAAACGGTTATTTTGGTGCTAAAAAACAATATGATGTTGCCCATGACGCAGGACATCTGTTCCCGCGTCTGGATGCGGAAACAGAGGTTCCATATATTAAAGCGATGATGAATGAACAACCAAAAGCCATCATCAAACCGGCAAAACCCGAAATTACGATTGATGAATTTAATAAAATGGAAATTAAGGTTGGGAAAGTCATCAGTTGTCAGACCCATCCCAATGCGGCCAAGCTATTAGTTTTACAAATCAATACTGGCGATCGAAAGCGACAGATTGTTTCTGGAATCGCTGAAGTTGTACTGCCAGAGACGGTTGTTGGCAAGACACTAATGGTCATCACCAATCTGCAACCAGTAAAACTCCGTGGCATCTTATCGGAAGGAATGATTCTTTGCGGCGAACGAAACGGAAAACCAGTATTGCTCGAAGCGCCATGTGATTTAACACCAGGATCAATAATCCGATAACTCGATGGGAAATTATTTGCAGATGCGATGAATTCTTGTTGACTAAAATAGGCCTTGATGGTATTATATTGAAGGTACGTTTTTGTTTATCCCACAAGCTCTTTAATATCAATTTAAGGAGGAAAACAAAATGAATACTTATATGGCAAACGAACAAACGATTGAGCGAAAATGGTTCGTCGTTGATGCCGCCGGACAAAGATTGGGTCGTCTGGCCACGGAAGTCGCAACAGTTTTAAGAGGAAAGCATAAACCAACATTCACACCACATGTGGATTGTGGAGATTATGTAATCGTTATTAATGCCGCATCGATTGAACTGACCGGAGATAAATGGGAAAAGAAGTTATACTATACCCATTCTTCATATGCTGGTGGATTAAAGACTAAAACCGCAAGAGTCATGCTGGAACAATTCCCCGAAAGACTTATTGAACTCGCAGTTAGAGGAATGCTACCAAAAGGCAAGTTAGGCGATCAAACTTACACAAAATTATTCGTCTATGCAGGAAACGAACATAAACATTCGGCACAAAAGCCGGAAGTTATGGTTATTAAGGGATAGGAGGGACCCCAATGGCTAAAACAGCAATGTACCGCGGGACTGGAAGACGAAAATCTTCGGTTGCTCGCGTCATCTTAAGACCAGGAAAAGGTCTCATTACCATCAACAAACGGGCGTTTGAAGAATACATGCCTTCATCGCTTGCGCGGCTTGACATTTGTCAACCTTTAGTTCTCACTGCTAACGAAAACGTTTTTGATATTACCGTCAGTGTCTTTGGCGGCGGTCTGATCGGTCAATCGGGAGCGATTCGCTTAGGAATCACCCGAGCCTTACTGGAAGTTAACCCAGAATACCGCAAGATTTTAAAGCCAGCCGGAATGATCACCAGAGATCCGCGCGTCAAAGAACGTAAGAAATACGGTCTAAAAGGCGCACGTCGGGCACCACAATTCAGCAAACGTTAATTTATTGCCAAAACCAACAAACACAGGGTTCCACATCCTGTGTTTTTGTTTCCAAATGAAATTATATAAATTGATACTTTTTTTCATTTGTAGTAAAATAGAAATGTATTTTTACGGGGTGATAACAAGATGATTTTTGGCAAACATATCAATCACTTTTATTGGAAATATGCTTTATCATTTATACTTGGCATTGTCGCGCTAGTTATTGTTGATTACCTGCAGTTAATTATCCCTGATATAATTGGAAGTATTATCGATGGTATTGAGACAAAGACAATAACCGAGTCTATTTTACTAGATTATGTCATTCGCACCGGCATATTGGCGGTTTCCATCGTCATTGGCCGGTTTTTATGGCGAATATTCATTTTTGGGACATCAAGAAAAATCGATTATGATATGCGAAACGATTTGTTCGCTCATTCAGAAAAACTATCGGAACGATATTATCAAGAAAACAAAACGGGCGGTCTGATGGCTTATTTCACTAATGATCTTGAGGCGGTTCGCCAATCTTTTGCCATGGGAACAATTATGGTTTTTGATGTGCTTTTTCTTGGCGGATTAGCATTTTATAAGATGTATCTGATGGATTGGGGTTTGACATTAATTGCGACGATTCCCCTGATCATGATTTCGCTTTTTGCTGCTTTCATTGGTAGTATTACTCGAAAAAAATTCAAAGCTCGACAAAAGGCATTCGAGAACATGAGTGATTTCACACAAGAGAATTTTTATGGCATCGGTGTTATCAAAGCATTTGTTAATGAAGTTAAAGAAATTCGCTCATTTAAAACCATCAATATTGATAATTACGATAAGAACGTAGCTTTTATTAAAGCGGCGACTATGATGCATGTGGCAATCGAAGTTTTCATTACTTTGATTCGAATCATCATCATTGGTTTTGGCGGATATCTTGTCTATAAAACTGTCGGACTTGCGGATGGCGATCCCAATCGTTTTTCCGTTGGTCAGTTAGCAACATATATTTCCTATTTTGCTACAATGGTTTGGCCAATGATGGCAATCGGCCGACTAATCAATTTACGTTCGCAAGCCAAAGCTTCATTGGAACGAATTAGTGCTTTCTTGGATCAAAAAATTGAAATCGTTGATGATGAAAATACCATTGATGTCTCTCATGTCGAGGGAAATATTGTTTTTAATAATCTGTCATTCACTTATCCCGGAACGCGGGATGAAGTTTTAAAGAATATCAATTTTTCTATCAATAAAGGGGAAATAGTTGGCATTATCGGTCGCACGGGTTCGGGTAAAACAACGCTGGTGGATTTGCTTTTGCGACTCTATAATCTAAAAGAAAATCAGATATTAATTGATGGCTATGATATTATGAAATTACCGATTAAAACCATTCGTGAAGCAATTGGCTATGTTCCTCAGGACAATTTCATTTTCTCCGATTCAGTAAGAAACAACATCGCTTTTGCAAAAGACGAAGTATCATATGAGCAAATTGTTGATATGGCAGAAAAAAGTGATGTCGCTGAAAATATCGAAGAATTTCCCGAAAAATATGAAACAATCGTTGGAGAACGAGGAGTCACTCTTTCTGGAGGGCAAAAACAGCGTGTCTCAATTGCTCGCGCATTAATCAAGGATCCAGAAATTCTCATCATGGATGACTCGTTTTCTGCGGTCGACACTAAAACCGAAGAAATCATCTTATCAAACATCAAAACATTGCGAAAAAACAAAACCACAATTATTATTGCTCATCGAATATCAACTATCAAAGACGCTGACAAAATTGCTTTAATTGATGAAGGCCAAATCGTGGCTTTGGGAACGCATGATGAATTGATGAGTCAATCGCCCCTATATAATGAAATGGTTCTTCGACAACAACTCGAAGAGGCCATCGAAGGGGGTGTTTCCGATGGCAAATAAAATCAAGAATGATTTTGTGGATATTGATTCGATTCGGTTACGAAAAATGAGTGACGGACAGATTATTAAACGGCTGTTTTTCTATGTAAAACCATTTTTTAAACCGTTGTTTTTTGCGATTTTTATGGTTTTGTTACTAGTCGGACTGGATATTATTTCCCCACTTTTGTTCGCTGAAGTCATCAATCAGCTCAGTGCTGAGCAAATAGATGGGCAGACTTTCATAAACATTTTAATTATTGTCGCTATTTATTTTGTCACGATGATTTTTAGCGCTATATTGTCATATAAACAAACAATGTTACTGCAAAAAACGGGACAAAAAATCATCTTCAAAATACGTGAAGATACATTCAACCATATTGAAACTTTATCGATGGCACAATTCAACAAAGTCCCCATCGGTAAATTGGTCACCAGAGTTACAAGTGATACCAACACTTTAAACAGCCTCTATACTGATGTGATAGTAAGCCTATTCCGCAATTCTTTAACAATCGTTGCTGTCTTTTTTACAATGATGTTTTTGGATATTGAATTGACAGCTTATATCTGTATTGTGGTTCCTTTTGTGTTCATTGCTTCATTTGTGTTTCGTAAATATGCTAGGTTGGTATATCGGCGGATTCGTTATCATATTTCTGGGATTAACGCTTTTTTATCGGAACATCTTTCAGGAATGCGAATCATACAAATCTTCAACCGCGAAACATTTAAACTCAACCAATTCAAACAAAAAAATCACGATTTATATCAAAGTAATTATATGCAGACATTCATCAATGCAATTTATCGACCACTGATGTATTTTCTCTATGCCGTTGCTTTGGTTCTTGTTTTATGGATCGGTGGAAAGAAAGCCATGATGGGAACTTTGGAAATTGGTATTTTATTTGCTTTTACCGATTATATTCGTCGGTTTTTTAACCCAATTCAAGATTTGGCTGAACAGTTTGATGTTTTACAATCATCATTTATTTCTGGGGAGCGGATTTTTGAAATTCTTGATACCAACCCCGAAATCATAAATGCTCCTGATGCAATTGAATTGGCTGATGTAAAAGGGAAAATCGAATTTCGCAATGTCTGGTTTGCCTACTTGGGAGAAGATTGGATTTTAAAAGATGTCTCCTTTACTGTCAATGCGAAACAGACCATGGCTTTTGTTGGTGCCACTGGCTCAGGGAAAACAACGATTATGAGCCTTATCGTTCGCAATTACGACATTCAAAAAGGTGAGATTCTGATTGATGATATCAATATCAGATCAATCAAAATTGAATCATTGAGATCAAAGGTTGGTCAGATGCTTCAGGATGTTTTCCTGTTTTCGGGAACAGTTGAATCAAACATTAGGATGGGCAATGACAGTTTATTAGAAACTGACATTTTGGAAGCCGCCAAATATGTCAATGCCGACCGATTTATTGACCGTTTACCCGACAAATATCAAGAATTGGTTCGGGAGCGTGGTAATAACTTTTCGGCTGGTGAACGACAACTGCTTTCATTTGCTCGCACGGTATTGCGCAAACCTTCAATTATGATTTTGGATGAGGCCACGGCCAATATTGATACTGAAACTGAAGAGTTGATTCAAGAGTCATTAAAAAAGATGATGAATATTGGAACAATGATTATCGTTGCGCATCGGCTTTCAACTATTCAACATGTGGATAACATCGCCGTGATGCAAAAAGGAAAAATTGTGGAGATGGGAAATCATCAGCAACTGCTTAAACTCAAAGGTCTGTATTATAATCTTTATCAGCTTCAATACGATAAGCACACAAGAAAAGAAGTTTGAGGACACAAATTAGAACTCGTTTGAATATGATGTGTTTGAAAACGTCACTGATTAGGTAGAAAGTACAGAAATTGATATATACGGCGGATTCTCCGAACGGGAATCCGCTTTTTTTTGAGAACAACGGCTTTTTCATTGAATTTATGTTATAATTTCTATGGTAAAGATATATCACATGGAGGGTTCGTTATGCGACGGGGATTTCAAGTAATAATATTGTTTATTGTCGTCACCTTTATATATACGATGTTACTTGTGCAGACGAATATTGCCTCGATTCTAAAGAATCTTTTAGAAAGCGGAGACTTCTTTATATCAGGCAAATACTGGTTATACATTTTTGAAATCGCCCTGGGTTTATTGGCGATTATGATATCGTGCCGAATCATTCTTAAGCAAACATACGCATACAATAAATCACATTGGATTATCATAATGCTGTTATCACCAGTCATTGGCATTATCCTATACGTTGTTTTCGCTCGAGATTTCACAACCAAAAAATTAAGTAAAACGAGGCCGCTAATCGCTGAAAAGCAATTTCTTAAACTCGAAGAAAAGACTGACCCTCATTTTGAAAAGCATGAAAGTGGAGAAGTGTTTCGCTTCATCGGAGAAACCACGAAACGTTCCATATATGAAAATGACACTTATGTAGAAGTGTTAAATAACGGCGATACTTTTTTTCCGCGTTTGATTTCAGAACTACAACAAGCGGAAGAATATATCATGATGGAGTTTTACATCATAAAAAATGATCAAATCGGAACCCGAGTCTTGGACGTGTTAAAAGAAAAAGCCATGGCGGGGGTCGATGTTTATCTGATTTATGATCACCTCGGTAGTAATAAATATCTTAAAAAAGATTATTTACGGTCATTAAAAGCGGCTGGGGTTAAAATTGGCATTTTCGATCCGCAAAAAATATCACTTTTTAATAGTAATGTCAATTTCCGCAATCATCGAAAAGCGATCGTTATCGATGGTCATATTGGGTTTGTCGGTGGTATGAATTTGGCTGATGAATACAATCATGATTCCCCGAAATTCGGATTTTGGCGGGACACACACGTTTTGATTCGCGGGAACGGGGTAACCAGCATTCAAAACGTGTTCATTAAAGACTGGTATTATATAACTTCGCTGGTTTTGGAAAAACCACTTGATAAATCAGTTGAATCATTTCCTGGCTTGTTTACCGTAATCGAATCGGGGCCTGATTTTGAAATCGACATGATTAAAGATGTATATCTTAAAATGATTGGTTCGGCTAAAAAATCGATTAAAATTGTCACACCATACCTAATTATCGAACCTGAAATGATGTCAGCTTTAAAAATTGCTGTGAAAAGCAATGTGGAAGTATCCTTTTTAGTGCCCGGAATGAGTGATTACGTTACTGTGGGTTTTGCAACCCGGTCTTTCTATGAACAGCTTTTATCATATGGCATCAAAATTTATGAACTGAAAAATCACTTTGTTCATTCCAAAATTTTGATTGTTGATGATGATATCGCCTCGGTTGGGTCAGTTAATTTTGATCCGCGGAGTTTCCATCTAAATTTCGAAGTTACAAGTATTTTTAGTAATCCTGCGGTGGATGTCTTAGTCAAATCTTTTGCTAATGATTTGGAGAAGTCCAATGAGATTATTCCCGAGGTATGGAAAAAACGGGGATTCTTTCGTCGTTTCATACAAGGCTTATTTAATTTATTTAGTCCCTTATTTTAATTTTATAGGAGGCATTTATGGATTCTGATACCATGTTCATTATCATAATCGTTTTGTTTGTCATTCTTTTGGCTGGGATCATATACCTCATTTTCCGAAAAAAGGATATTTCTGGCAATAATAATGAAGAGATTAATCGGTTAAATGCGGAAATCTCCAATCGACTTGGGGATATGAAGGCGACAGTGTCGCAATCAATTTTCGATGCGATTATGAAATTTAACGATCAAGTAAACCAGAAATTAGGCGATAACAATCAAAGGTCGGCCGAAAATATAACGGAGTTTCGGATTGCGGTTAATTCTGAGTTGGGGTCATTTAGAGAAAAGATCTCATTGCGACTAAACGAAAGTTTTCAGGGTCTGAATGAAGTCATCGAAAAACGAATGGGAATGATTAACGAAAAAGTCGAAGACCGTCTTTCCAAGGGTTTTACCGAAACGAACTTAACTTTTCTTCAGATTGCGGAACGCGTTAAAGTCATTGATGATGCCCAAAAGAATATTCAGGAGCTTTCCAATGAAATGATTGGTCTGCAACAAATTCTTAAAAATAATCAAAGTCGAGGATCATTTGGTGAGTATCAGTTGAATCAGTTACTTTACAGTGTTTTTGGGGATAACAAAAAGCTATATGATATTCAATATACCATCAAAGAAGCCAGAGGAAAAAGCGAAACGGTACGTGCTGATGCGGTTGTTTTTATGCCTGAACCTAATGGTATGATTGCCATAGATTCCAAATTTCCATTTTCAGCATATGCCAAACTTTTTGACAATAAGGATTTAACCAAAGAAGAAGAAAATAAATTGATCCAAACCTTTGGTGCTGATGTAAAAAAACATATAAACGAAATTGCTACTAAATATATAATTTCCGGAATCACAGCTGATTATGCTTTAATGTTTGTTGCTTCCGATGGTATCTTAGCCTTATTGCATTCACGACTTCAAAACATAGTTGAGCATGCTCGTTCTAAAAATGTAACCATCGTTTCTCCAACGACTTTAATTCCATTGCTTTCTTCATATCGTGCGGTCTCAATTGATTATGAACGTAGCAAGTATACCGCTGAAATAAATAGAGAACTAATGCAACTAAATAAGGAGTTTGAAAAATTTAATAACGATTGGTTGCGATTAAATGACAATATTCAAAAACTAACTAAACAAAGTTCCGATGTCAACACGAGAGTCGAGAAAATCACAACTAAATTTGGTCGAATCAAAAATGTTGATTTGTTGGAGGAAAACCAAAAAGTTGAATCAATCAGCAATGAAGAAGACGATGGTTTGAACGAATAAATGTTAATAAATATCGCTAAACGGCAACGTCAAACGGTTCAAAACATATTTAGGGAAATAAAACTTGCATTTTAAAAATGATAGTTGTATAATGTATTCAGCATCAAAAATAAATAAAGGAGAAACACATGAACGGAACAGTAAAATGGTTCAACGCAGAAAAAGGCTACGGATTTATCACTGGTGAAGATGGAAAAGATATTTTCGCTCACTACTCAGCAATCCAAGGCGAAGGCTACAAAGCTCTTGAGAACGGTCAAAAAGTAAGTTTTGACGTTACCAATGGCGCTAGAGGCCCGCAAGCTGCTAACATAGTAAAACTGTAATAGTCGACCTAGTTAACCAGTAGAAAAGAGCATTTCAGATAAAACTGATGCTCTTTTTTTGTCCACAGAATTACGATATCACTTGAAAACTCAGAGATTATTTCATATAATTGACTATACGCAGAAGGATGTGAAATTCAATGAAAATATTTAATTCTTACACCAACTCTTTAGAGACTTTTGTCCCGCACCATGAAGGTCAGATTTCGATGTATGTCTGCGGACCAACGGTATATAATTATATTCATATCGGGAATGCCAGACCCGTTGTCTTTTTTGATGTTGTCAGACGGTTTTTTGAAGCCAAAGGATATAATGTTAATTTTGTATCCAATTTTACTGATGTCGATGATAAAATCATACAAAAAGCCAAAAATGAAGGTGTTTCGGAACTTGATGTTAGTAATCGTTTCATTAAAGCCTTTTTGAACGATGTTGAAAACCTTGGGTCGAAGACTGACTATATAAAACCTCGCGTTACCGAGTATATGCCGCAAATTATTGCTTATATTAAAGAAATGGTTGACAAAGGGTTTGCTTATATTGTGGATGGCGATGTATTTTTTAGCGTTGATAAAATCGCGGAATACGGTCATCTATCTAATCGAAAACTTGAAGACTTATTAGCAGGATCTCGTATCGAAGTAAACGATAAAAAGCACAATCCATTGGATTTTGTTCTTTGGAAAAAAACAACTGAAGGCGTTCATTGGGATTCGCCATTTTCCATTGGCAGACCGGGATGGCACACAGAATGTGTTACGATGATTGATGATATTTTTGGGGAAGAAATTGATATCCATGGTGGAGGTATTGACATTATATTTCCGCATCATGAAAATGAAATTGCTCAATCATTGGCATGCAAGGGACATCGATGCGCCAATATTTGGATGCATAATGGTCGACTTAACCTTGAAGGCGAAAAAATGAGCAAAAGTGAAGGTAATGTAGTTTGGGTCAAGGATATTTCTGTAGATCCGTTGGCGTTTAGAATGTTTTTACTTTCGACTCATTATCGTTCGCCAATTGCATATTCTCAAGAATCTATGGGAAATTATGTAAATGAATGGCAGCGAATTAAAAAAACGGTATCCGGATTATTTATCGCTTTGGATTATAATGCAGTTTATCAAGCAAAAATAGAAATAGGCGATTTAGATATTGTGGCATCAATTCAAGCATTCGATGAAGCTATGGAAACCGACTTTAATACCCCTAACGCTTTAACAGCGCTTAATCAAACAATTAAAATAATTAACAATATTATGCGACAAAAACCTAATTATCAGCGAATGAATCAAGGACTCAAAGCCGTAAACTATATGCTTGATATTTTAGGCTTGTCAGTGGCTCAACTGCCATTATCGGAAGAAGATAAAAACTTAATCCATCGCTGGGAAGCGGCAAGAAAAGCAAAAGATTTCTTCTTAGCTGATGCTATTCGCAGTGAACTTGCTAAGAAAAATTTGATCTAATATGAATATGCATAACGGACTAACACTTGCTTATTTAGGCGATGCGATTTGGGAAGCAAAGATTCGGGAATATTTAATGAAATCAGGTTTGACAAAGGTAAATGATTTACATCGAAAGGCAATTAAATTCACATCAGCGATAGGTGAAGCGACTGCCGTCGATCGATTGATATCCGAGTGTTTCTCGGAAACCGAAATTGACATCTTTAAACGCGGAAGGAATGCGGAGTCAACGCACAAACCCAAAAGCGTTGATTTAGGAACTTATCATAAATCAACTGGATTTGAAGCGGTGATTGGTTATTTATATTTGGAAAACGCCACCTCACGTTTGGAAGAAATTATGATGATAAGTATTCACATTATTGAAGAAACATTATTGCGGTAACGGTGATTTTCTCTTAAAAAATCGCCGTTATTTTCAAGAAAAGATCACAATATCTATGGTACAATGAAAGTGGTGATGATATGAGTATAAATATCTTTGGAAAAAATTCGTGTCGGGAAGTATTGTTAACGGAGAGAGTGGTTAATCAGGCTTTTGTAATAAAAAACTCAAATCCGGATTTGCATGATCTTTTAGTAAAAAAACATATTCCAATAACAACCTTGGACAAAGATGCGTTTGATTCGCGTTTTTTTGGTCATCATCAAGGGATAGTATTGGAAATAGAAGAGTACGCGACGTTAACATTTGCGGAAATGGAGAAAAAAATACTTGATTCAAAAATCATAAATCCACTACTTATTATGCTTGATGGGATTGAAGATCCCCATAATTTTGGAGCCATCATCAGAAGCGCTGAAGCCGGGGGAGTGTTTGGCATCATCATCCCCAAAAACCGAAGTGTTGGGATTACTGGCACAGTCGCAAAAGTGGCATCTGGCGCACTTGAACATATAAACATCATTGAAGTGACAAATCTTAATCAAACGATCATCAAACTCAAGCAGCTAGGATTTTGGATTGTCGGAACCGACATGGCGGCCCCAAAAAGGTATGATGAAGTTACTGTTGATGTTCCCTTGTGTATTATCATCGGCAATGAAGGCAAAGGGATAAGTAGACTTGTCAAGGAGAACGCTGATTATACAGTGAAAATCCCGATGGTGGGGAAAACTAATAGCCTAAACGCTTCCGTGAGTGCCGGGATCATTATATTTGAAGTTTTACGGAAAAGAGCGCGATAAACAACCATGAACTTTCGCGATTATAATGATTTTGAAATTATCGATTTAATCAAACAGGGCAATGAAGAAGCGCTGGAACTGATGTTCGATAAATACAAATATCTAGTTGCGAAAAAGATAACTAAATTTAATCTAAGCGATGAATTTGATGATTGTTTTCAAGAAGGAATGATTGTGCTTTATAAATCAGTGCTAAAATTCCATGATGACCGCAATAAAACGTTTATGCGATTTTTTGAATCCAACCTAGAACATCAATATATTTCCATTATTCGTTCTCGCCAACGACACTACAAATTTGTTCGCGAGAAATTGCCGATTTTGGTTGACTATCAAGTCGAGGAAATCCAGGGTGGACTATATACCGAGGCTGACATAAATCAAGCTTTAAGTCAACTATCTCAATTAGAATTCACAATCTTCAAAGCGAAATTCATCCATAATAAACCCGTCAGTTTAATTGCCAGCGAACAAAACATACCGATTAAAAAAGTCTATAATGCGATTGACCGCATTCGTCTGAAAATTAAAATGCATTTGCAATGATGATTTTCTTGACAAAATGGGC
>Ga0265297_10005214_pt1 | contig 20158 bp, 3 predicted proteins | sample Munlanlwell13791_FD_192502 | JGI IMG/M metagenome (GOLD analysis project Ga0265297, IMG submission 192502) | Leachate microbial communities from a municipal landfill in Southern Ontario, Canada - Leachate well 137-91 | ecosystem: Engineered > Solid waste > Landfill > Unclassified | place...
CGATACCATCGATATCGAGATGTCGCTGGCCTACAGGGAAAAGATGAGCGATGGTGCTGTCAGTTCGCCGGCAACGGTTGGCCCGCGCATTTTGGTGGCTGAAGACCGTCCCGACGTGATGGAGATCTTGGTTTATTTTCTGTCCGAGATCAAGGGGGCAGTGATTGAGAAGGCTGGAGACGGCATGGCCGCTATGGGGAAATTTGCTCGCCGGGATGTCGACATATTGGTTACAGACCTGGATATGCCGGGAATGGACGGGTATCAGTTAGCCAAAGAGATAAAACGTTCAAAACCCGGCCTGCTTATTGTCATGCAGACAGATAACGATACTGTGCTGCATCCTCAGAACAGCCGGGATGAAACCAGGGTCGCTGACATTGGGCGGTATGTCGACGTTATCACTTCAAAGGACCCGGATCGTGTCGTTGCGGCCGTGAGCCGTCTTTTGGAATCTATCAGTTCGCCGGCGGCCCGGAAGTTGACTCTTAGGAATCTGGAACGCTACTACGAAGACAACGTGACGCCTCTTGTGAGAGAGACGGCAAGCGGGCTTTTTGCGCCGGTTTATTTTGGCGACGTCAAAAAACTGGTGAGACACTTGCCGCAACAGCCGTATTTCAGGGGCGTGCGCCGCGGGGCGGACTTGGGAAGCGGCGACGGCCGTGTTGTCATGGCTCTGGCCGCGCAGGATTGTTTTGAAAGTGTGACGGGTTATGAATTAGACGACGAGCTGTTCGATTTCAGCGGCCGGGTCCATCGCGACTTCGGCAGCGCAGACGGGATAGAGTTTAAAAAGGAGAACTTCCTTGATGCGGATTTCAGCGGTTTTGATTTCTACTTCTATTATGCCAAGACCACTGATGCCGCCCTGTTAGGTGAAAAGCTGGCGCGGGAGGTCCCGGCCGGAGCGCTTGTGGTGGTCTATCAATATCAACTTGACGGCTTGTATTCTTTCCTGAAGGAAAACGGTTTTGCTGTTGTCGACCGCCTGAGGATCCCTTACTTCAGCGTCGTGGACGGAGAGGTGGCTACGAGTTTCGTTGTCCTGCAGAAGGCTGCTGTTGTTTCGGCTCCGGATGTCCCTTCTGGATTGAGCTCGCCTATTCGGCTTGCGACCATGGGAGACATTGTTTCTTTTGCGTCGCGTCACAGTTATTTCCAGGAGGCCTACTATCATCAGGATAATCCTTCCTATCCGACCGGATGCGGCTGTTTTTCTTATCTGGTAGCAGAGGCCATGTCCGGGGAAATGTTTGATGTTTCCGTGCGCTGGAGCGGCGCACGCGACCATTTCCATCTTTCCATTCCTGTATCCCATCCGGCCGGCGGCCCGGCAGAGGCCATTGTTGATTACACCGCCGACCAGGCGGTCCGGGGAAAGGTCTCGCCGCTTATCGATTTGAGAGAAAACCTGAAAACGAGATTCCCGGATGCCTATCGTCTGTATTGGCCCGACAATGCGCGTGTCATGACGTTCCAGGATATCTGTATGGATAATTTTTACCTGGAGTTTGCCCAGATATGGATGCTGGTGGAAACACTCAAGGAAAATTTGCCTCAATGGGCCGATGCGGCCGCCAGCCAGACGGGCGTTATTTCCTCACCGGCTGCGGAAAATCTCGATCCGGAGCGTCTGCGGAACCGTCTGAAGGCATTCGTTGCCGCCGGCCTGGACCCAGCGACGACGCTGACGATCACCCACGTGGGTTATGGGACGCCTGAAATGCCTGTCCCGGACGAGTTCGTCCGCATGATGGTCGCGGGCATAGACCCTCTCTATGATTCCGAACTGGTCGATCAGAGGGTGGTCCTTTACGCCAGGAAGTTGCGTTCTCCGTATCCACGCAGCGATGAGACGCGCCGGCATATTTTAACAGAGGGCGCTGTTTTTGCGTCTCATTCCATCGGCGGGGTGCTGCATTCCGACGCCAAAAAGCGCATTGCAAGTAATGGGGATATTGCGGTCCTGTCGGGCGCGGAGATGGGCGTGTGCCTCTCGATCACATTCAGCGAGGTGGTGGATATCCTTGATCCCCGTTATTCGAGCACGCGGCACGGCCGGCAGCGCGCGATCATATTTATTCCTGTAGGCGCCACGAACCGTCTCACCAGCATTTTGCGGCTGGATGAGCCGTCTATTAGAGAAAGCCTGTCTGCCGACATTGCCGGCTACGAAAATTATCTGAAAAGAAGCATGCTGCCGCACGATACCTATGATTTTGTCCAGGGAAAGATGGATCGCGATCCTTCGGATGATCCGCGCCTCTTGCTGGTTTGGACGCGCACAGCCGAGGATACCCTGGCCTGGCTGCGCCTGATCCGGCAATATCATGCCGGTGATATCTCCAGTCCTTCAAGAAATATCAATGCACTGAACATGGCCCTTTCTTCCCCCGCCGACCAGAAGCCCCAGGGTCCCTGGCGCAACGATATCCCGACCGACGGCACGCGCGACTTCACGCCGGAGGGCCGCGAGCTGGCGGACATGCTGATGCAGGATGTGGGGGACGTGAAGATTGCCCGGAGAGCGCTCTATGACTTCAAGCGGCGTTATTGCAGCTATATCCCCGAGCACATCAACGAGAACGGAGAGGGGATCCTCACCATCAAGAAGTTCATGGTGTACAAGCGGATGTCCGACATGGAAAACAGGTTCTGGACGATCGTGCGGACCCAGGAAGAGCTCAACAGGCGCTTTGGGCCGGAGTACAACCCTTATCGTTCCTCGCCGGCACAACTTCATTCAGATCCGTCTATTGAGGATTTTGACAAAAGCGGCCTGGCCGCAACTTTTCAGGGGCGCATAGTTGCCTTGAAGGCTTATGCGCAAGCTGTTCATGAAGCGATTCAAAGGATCGAAGGTTTGTCGATGGGCGAGGATTTTCCTTTTGTCGAGGTGACGGTTGCGGGTCTCGCGGGGAGCTTTGCGGCTGGCAGAGGCCGTCTGGGGTTATTCCCGCTTTCTGTCAATTTTGAGCAGGCCTGGAAAATCCTCCGCAGCAAACAAAGGGGCGATACGGATTATCCTTCGGATGTGGATCTGGCTATACGGTACTTTAAGATTTTAGGTGAAAGCGTTTATTCCAGCATCGTCCCCATGGCGCCGCAAGCCCTTGCTGTTCTGGAGGTCTGCCGGCAGATTTATGACCGGCGGCGCGTCCTGATTCACGCGGATGAAAGGTTGGATTCTCTTGTGCCTGTCGGAAAGATTGGAGGGGATGGATTCATCAGTCTGGCGGCGAAAAATGATCCCGAACTTTTAGATCAATTTTTTGTCGAGACCCCTGTTCTCAGTTCGCCTGTCATCAATTTCAACGAACGCCAGATGGTGACCCTGCGTCTTTTGTGTCAGGGGGAATCTTATAAAGGCATAGGCAAGGTTTTGAATCTAAGCCATCAAGGGACGGTCAAGATCATCGTGCATACGGTCCTTGATGCCTTCGGCCTGGAACACGATGTCAAAAAGGTATGGCATGAACTGGTCGGGAAAGCCAAAGAGCTTTTCCCTGACATGGCCGTCAACCCTTTGACCGATACTGAAAAAGATATTCTGGCCATGATGAGAGATGGAAAGACGCGGTCCAGGGACATCGCCGCCGGCAGACGCGTCAGGACAGATGCCAATAAACGGCATATCCGCGCCATCAAAAGGAAGCTGGAGATCAGCGAGAAAGGATTCGGCCCGGCCGTGATGACCATGATTTTAGACAGGGCTGCGGCTAAAGGGTGGATTCCGTCTGCGTCCAGGGCGATCGTCTTTCTTTCAGACGTGCAGATAAACGCCCTGGCCCTTAGGGCCAGGGGCCTGTCTTACGACGACATTAACGCGTCGCTGGGAATAGCGAGAAGCGATGTCTTGTGCGGCCCTGCTTATATCAAACGGCGGGCCGGGAAACAAGGCATGAAAGTTATCCTGAAAAACGGGAGCCATAAAACGCCTTACGCTACGTCTTTGAGCGTTATCCGTTCCTTGCAGCGTCAGGGCCAGCTCGCCGGCGACCTCGATGTCTCCGGACTCCAATTCAAGGTCAAGCAGGAACAATTCGGTTTTGCGAAACTTGAGGTCTTGACGCTCTTGGCCTGCGGCAAAGGCCTTGATGCCATCATGGCCCTGCAGGAGAGGGCTTCCTATAGTTCTTTATGGGCCTTGATCAGGAGTTCTGCTCAACGGCTGGATGTGGATATGGTCATTTCGGACAGGACCGACTTCCTTCCTCTTGTGCGGGCGGCGCGCAAGGCCGGGCTGATCAAAGGGTGCCTGGGGGTCGATGAACTGATCGATACGGTCGAACACAGGATTGAGCGTCTCCTGAACAATGACATTCTGAAAACAAGAAGCATGGTTTTAGAAGAGATGGCATCTGCGGCTCATCAGCAAAAGGATGTGATCACGTTGGCGACGATCGAGCGTTATTACGGGGCTGTCGGTTCAGATTGCTGGGACGACTCGGAGAGCGTCCTTTCTTCCCCCGCCGACCAGAAGCCCCAGGGTCCCTGGCGCAACGATATCCCGACCGACGGCACGCGCGACTTCACGCCGGAGGGCCGCGAGCTGGCGGACATGCTGATGCAGGATGTGGGGGACGTGAAGATTGCCCGGAGAGCGCTCTATGACTTCAAGCGGCGTTATTGCAGCTATATCCCCGAGCACATCAACGAGAACGGAGAGGGGATCCTCACCATCAAGAAGTTCATGGTGTACAAGCGGATGTCCGACATGGAAAACAGGTTCTGGACGATCGTGCGGACCCAGGAAGAGCTCAACAGGCGCTTTGGGCCGGAGTACAACCCTTATCGTTCCTCGCCGGCTTTGGACAAAACCGGCAAGCCGGTATGCGGCCGCGACGTTTTTTCCCCGGCGGAAATCCTCAGGATCGCTCCACCGGCCGGAGACCGCGTGGGATGTTTTGTTGTCGATAATTTCCATTCCTATCACGGCGATATGGTCCGCGACATCGTCGAGACGCAACCGGGAACCCTGTGCGAGACATGGGCTGTTAATGTGGGGAATTGGGACGGCATGGCCATCGAAAAGTCGCTTCTGAAAGAGGCCTTGAGGAATATCCTTGATTTTATACGCAAGTATGCCGATATGCGTCTTGTCGTCCACATGAGTTTCGCCGGCGCATTTTATCTGGAAACGGACATTGAGCATTACCGTCTCTTGGAGCGTATCCGCGAACAGGGTGTTCCCGTTGTTGTCTCTGCTGGGCACCTCGGAAGGAGCCGCGAGGGCGAGAGGCTTGTTTATCGCGCTCCTTTCCCGGCGTGCGTGCCGGGCGTCATCACCGTCGCGTCGCTGACCTCGCTTGCCGACGAGCTTCATGAACATTCTCTGCCGGGCGATTTCGCCATGCCGACGATCGACCGCAATGGCTCGACGTCCTACACCGCCGCCGCGTTTTCCAGTCTCCTGCTTTTTGCCATGGCGACGAAGAACATGAGAGGGGCGGATGCCGTCCGCCTGATGCGTGAGGCGGCTGTGCCGCTTTATATCGGCGATTGGAACCGGGAGATCCTTGCAGGATTTATGGAGCCCGTCACGACGACGCAGGCGGTCCTGCATGCCCATGTCTGGAAGAAACTGGATGCATTGAGTTCGCCGGCGCAAAAGAAGGCGCCGTGCACGAAGGGCCACGAAGAATTGGGGAGGTTCGTTGAGCAGGGTGGGAAGATTGCTAGCTTTCCCGCCTGTTCGCTGGAGGCTTTGGCGTGGCGAGCCGACGCACAACCAGCAATTGCCTCCAGTCCGGTTAACGTCTCCGCACTTAAAGATTGCAGAGATTCTTTAAGCTACTCGAAAATGGTGAATTCATATTCAAATGATAGGAATAATAAACAGTCGTTATCTGAAGATGAAGTAAGGCCAGCCAGGAGGAAATTCCATTGGAAGACATTAGAGGCCGAACCATTCAGCGGGAATACCGTTATTGTCATTTTTGATACAAATACAAATGAGAAACTCAAGGGGATAAAACAAAATATAAAAGAATCTTTAGAAGAGAAGGGGCTTGGCAATAAAATCGCTTTTGTTAATGATGGTTCCTTTCATCTTACCATTTATGATCTCGTAAATCCTGATGATTTACCGAGGATTAGAAACGAGGAGCCAGAGTATGCAAATAAGATCGATGATGAAATAAGAGCCATAGTCGTTCAAGGAATAAGTGAGGCTTTCCAGGAGATTAAAAAGGAAGGCACGCTGGACTCGATTGTGTGGAAAATAAAGCGACTAGGCACTTTCGCCCCATTCTTATTGTTAGCATTAGCATATCCTTATAGCGAAGAAGATATTGAAAAAACTAATGCTATTAGGCAGAAGATATTTGAAAAAACAAAGATTAGGGCACCATTTCCTTTCGTCGCACATGTTACTTTGGGATACCTTGTTAATCCCATGAATGAGGGAGAGTACGCAACATATAAAAAGATCGTAAATTCCGTCACGGAAGGTATTGATTTTGATATTCCTATTGATTTCCAGAGAATGGAATTGAGTAATTTCCCTCATATGAATATGTATAGTAAAGTTTTTGGCGTCGCGAACACAAGTAGTCCCGCTTTGTTAGAAGATTCTGTTTTGGATATCACAGATCCAAAGAGTTCTGAAATTAGCCTAGTCGGTGCAAAAGCAGCCAGCCTAAAAGAGTTAGGTTCTATCCCCGGTGTTAATGTGCCAAAGGGATTTAATGTAACGACGCGCATTTATGCATATTATCTTGAGAAAGTAGGGGCGCGGCCTTATATCAGCGAACTTGAGAAATTATCTGAAGAATGGAAGAGGCTCGAGGAAAGTAGCCCTGACCGTGAAGACTTGACGAATCAAATGCAAAAATTATCCGAGAAGATCAAGAGGCTTATCTTAAATGGAAAAATCCCGGATGAAATACAACAGCTAATATTTACTTCTTATAAAAAATTAGAAATAGTTGGACAACCGGCTTTGGTTGCCGTCCGATCTTCGGCAACCGCAGAAGATATGCCAGGGGCTTCTTTTGCAGGCCAGTATACGACTTATCTTAATCAGCAAGGAGAGGATCAGGTTATCAACGCTATTAAGAAGGTATGGGCTTCTACCTATAACATGAATGCTATTGAATACCGCAATAAACAAAATATGCAACATGGTAAGAATATGATGTGTGCTTTGGTTCTTGAGATGGTGAATCCACTATCTGCTGGAACAGCATTCTCAGTAGACCTGGAAACCGGCGCACCATTTATTAGCGTAAACAATACCTATGGCCTCGGAGAAGCAGAAGTTGCTGGGATTGTATCGTCTGATACCTGGATTGTGGATCCAAGCACGGGGGATATTATTAAGAGAAGATTGGGCGAAAAGGGCAAAAAGATCGTTTATGATGTAAATCAGAAAACCAATGTAACAGTCGATACCACCGATCTAGAGCGCAGACAGTTCGCTATCAGCCAGACAACGGCTAAAAAGATCGCTCTTTTAGTGAAAAGAATTCAAGATCATTATGTGAAAATGAACCCCCGTCTTAGCCATATGGATGTTGAGTATGCCATTGCTTATGATGGGCGGATCATTTTTACCCAGGCAAGGCCTGAGACGGTGTGGGCTTCTGGCAAACAGACTTTGATAGCGGTTGCCAAAAAAGTAGAGGAGGAAAATGCAAGGGTTATGAAAACGGGAAAAACTCCTCTCTGCCCTGAGATTTTTAAAGGTGGCGTTTCGGGAGCTACGGGTGTAGCAAGGGGCGTCTTACGTGTAGTGGCTACTGTCGCAGAGGCCGAAGAATCTGTGAAGGCCGGCGACATTATGGCCGCCCCTAATACTACAAATGCATGGGAGCATGTCATGGGCCGCGCCAGTGGGATTATCACTGAAATAGGAGGTCCAGGCAATCATACGGCTGTTGTGTCTCGGGAACAAAAGAAAGCGGCGATAGTAGGAGCCGTAGGGGCCATGCAGAGTTTAAAAATGTACGAAGGCAAAATGGTTACGGTTGATGCTACATCTAAAAGAGTATATTTAAATAATGTTCCTCGAGAGTTGGAATATTCGCCCGATAAAATCCCCCCTGTCTATGGGACACTTTTTTCGCAGACATTAGATGAATCATGGGAAGAGGCGCAGGATACCATGACGACAGCCATTGATCCTGATGGTACGCGCTGGATTAATAAACCTAACCAACCCGTGCGCATATTCCTTCAACAGGTTTTTGCCAGAAGCCATCAATGGGTTGCAAATCAGTTGAATCCTGGGCAACCTTTTCGGGACAGGATAAGTAAAGAAGGCAGATATCAGGTCAATTTTGAGGATATTTTTCCATGGATGGGGCGGTTGGCGGAGAAATCATTGGATGGTTTTAATAGTTTGAGTTCTATCCATGAAGCTCGAGTAGCAAATGTGCGTGACTTTCTGAAAAAGAGCGAAGAGTTAGTTCTCAATACGGTCTCGGTTAAAGCCTGGATAGATAGTTTTATTACCTTAAATGCATATATGGGGTATGCCTACAATATGTACCGTATTACCGAAGGTCTGTTGCAGGATGCTCTAAGAAAGAAACGCATCCCTGAACCATATCTTTCACAGGTATGGATTTCTATGGCGGCCTGGGTTGGCGAGACGGAAGCGGTTGAGAGAACCAGGGATTATGGGGAACTTTTGGAAGAAGTAAAAAATGATGATACCCTGCGCAGAGATCTTGGGTATGTGGTTAAGGTTCGTCAAGGATTTGATGGGCTTGCAGTAAGCCATCCAGAATTCTACTTGAAGCTTAATAATCACGCATTTAATTATAAGATTATGAAAAATACGGACGATATCTTTACAAGCACGGCTCCTTATTATCTGTTGGCCGAAGAATTGCTTAAAGATGCAGCTGATCAAAGGACAATCACCATTTATAACGCCAAATCTGAGCAATTCTATCCCGATGATGCCGAATTCACAAGGATCGCCCGGCTCGCATTTTTTTCTTCAAAGTTACGGCAAGACGCCCATCATTTTAAAGTGCGTGGTCAGTGGAAATTCGTTGAGGTCTTGCAACCCTTGGCAAAATTTCTGATAGAAAAAGAGAAGATTGCAACTTTCGGAGACATTTTTGATCATACTCCTGAATGGATATTAGAGAAAGTCGGTGAATATGAAAAATCTGGATTACCAGCCGTTGCTGGAAAAGCAATCTTTCATGTTAAACCGTACAAAATTCAGGACCTTGTCGTTGAAAATGATGCAAAATCTAGTCATGAAGCTATGGATGATGCCATGCTTACGAGCATGGGGCGTTGGAGATTCGCGTCGGCAAAATGGGATGAGATGGCCGGGCGATTGATTCTTGCAAATGCCACGCGCATAGAAACAGTTGTGAAGCCAGAGTTTTTAGAACAGGCAGGTGCTCCCCCTAAAGAGATTATTTTATCGACAAGGAAACCGAACAAGCAGGAGCATGATAAAATCAAGGGCCTTGTAGGCAGTCTTAAGATGGATATGGGCAAGATTATTGTAATCAAATTGGATCGGACTGCAGCATTCCACAGAATATATGGATTATATGCGGATGGGGTATCGTTTATTAGAGAAGATATCCTTTCTGACGGAAGCCAAGATCAGGTTTATGAGGCTTTAGATCATTTAAGGTTAAAGTCGACCGGTCTCGGGTATGAAGATTTAAAAGATATTCAATATCACGGGGATTTGCGGAGTCTAATAACAAAGCTCTCGCATAAGACAATAAAGGAGAAACTATTATTTGAGTTATATGGCGAGGAAAAGGCCTTACAGATTATTAACGGAACAACACAAATATCCATTAGGGACGCTATCATAAGTGCGATATTAAAAAACCTAGGCAATCGGGAATTGGAATATCAAGAGCAGGTGATTCGTCTTCAAAAAGATGAGTTATTTTATGATCGGGTTACACGGGAAATGATTAGAAATAAGGTTGGATTTCTAGAAGCCGTTGATATTGTTGATAATGCGAATGGCATTATGTCAAGAGAGCTAAATCAAGGGTGCGCTAGCTCGTTGATTTCATCCCCCGCGTGTAAGGATTTTATCGTCAAGGTATTCTTGGAGTCGATCGACGTGAATGAGGAATTTGACTTCGGCGGCGGCACCGGCGGCCTGATGTATGCGTTTTCCATGCTGGGCTCGCCCCAGACGGAATTATTGCTGTTTAAGGCCGAGTCCAGGCGTGATGCCAAGATAAGCTCCCCGGCACGGCGGGTATATGAGACGCATGAACAAGCCTATACACAGATCAGGCACGCCGTCGTCAACGGCATGATCCCCCGCGGCTTGCCGCTTCTTTTGGTGGATTACCACAGCGACGACGTTTGGGTTCGGGCCGGCGGCGAAGATGTGGGCGTGGCTAACTGGGTTGGGAAGCTGAAAGAGGAGGGATGGATCGGCAAAGTTTTCTGGCTGTATCCCAAACGCGGCCGGGCCTCCCTGGGAGACGGCAGATATCTTTATCGTCAGGGTGATGACATCGCTATCCTTCTGGCACAAGAGAAGTTTCCGCAAGGACTGATTCTTTCTGTCGATTTGGACTATTTCACGACATCTCCGTGCAGCGGCCAGGTCCCTTACGCTGTTGCAGAAGGAGAGGTGGCGGACACCGGGAGGCATATCATTGATTATCTGCGGCAATATCGTGTGGCCATGAGATTGGTGAATGGTTCCTTGTCGCGTCTCTATGCGCAGTGGGATAGAAAGAATGCCGGCGCATTCGGAGAATTCTGCGGGTGGATGGATGACTTGACCGTTGATGTCCTGTCTTCCCCCGCCGACCAGAAGCCCCAGGGCCCCTGGCGCAACGATATTCCGACCGACGGCACGCGCGACTTCACGCCGGAGGGCCGCGAGCTGGCGGACATGCTGATGCAGGATGTGGGGAAGGTGAAGATCGCCCGGGAAGCGCTCTATAACTTCAAGCGGCGTTATTGCAGTTATATCCCCGAGCCCATCAACGAGAACGCCGAGGGGATCCTTACCATCAAGAAGTTCATGGTGTACAAGCGGATGTCCGACATGGAAAACAGGTTCTGGACGATCGTGCGGGCCCAGGAAGAGCTCAACAGGCGCTTTGGTCCGGAGTACAACCCCTACCTTTCCTCGCCGGCGGCGGACAAAACCGGCAAGCCGGCGCGGACGCGCGATCTGGTGGATTTCTCCCAATTCAACAAGATGGATTATTTTGATTTCCCCATCCTTGTCAAAGACACCCCCTGGGCCGAGCGTATCACGCTCTGCACCTCTTTGATCGTCGCCCATCCGTCGGCGATGTTTTTGAGGCGCTATGCCGGCGACCATCCCATCCAGCATAGCTTCGACACAGACATGCTGATCGAAGATTTCGCAAAGACGGTTACGCTGCCGGACACGAGGTTTTTATTCATCCACACCAAGATTTCAGACGAGAGAGAATCTATTTACGAGGTGGTCTATCAGCTTGTGGATCTGGGTATCGGCGAAGACAGGATCGCCACAGAGCCCTTGCGGCAATCGGTCCCCATGATCTCCATCTTTGTGTATCCCGACGGCAGGGTTGTCCTCCACAAAAAAGAAGGAGAACGCCTCCTGGATCCCTTGACGCTCGCGGAGGTCGTCACGTACAGCGATTACCTTAGAGATTTATCAAAGCCGCAGATCGTCGCATACAGGGATGGAGAGCCGTTTTCTCTCAGTTCTCCGGCGGCGGTTGAGATTTCTACGCCATCACGGGAACCTTTCCCGGGTGGATCTTTGGCAATGATTGATCGGATACCGCCGGAACAGAAGCAGATAGAAGAGTGGCTGGCGACTGTGCGCGTATCCCCGGCCCACCTGGAACGCGTCTTGGCCGCCGGTCGGCGGTTTGGCGATGAAGACCAGGCGGAATTAGGCGGCTATGCCGTCGGGCTTTCAGACCATGGCCGCTTGCTGGGCCTTTTGAAAAAATACGCTTTTCCGCTCGGCGCCAAGCGCCTGTTGGAGATCGGCCCGGGTTCCGCGTCTTTCCTCCTGGCGCTTCGGCAAGGAGGCGTCTGCGCGCAAGGCTTGGAGGTCAATCCGGAATTGGCGGGATTGGCGCGTCAGGAAGGATTGGTTGTTGCCGCAGGCAGTCTGCTTGAGCCGCCGGCGCAGATGCTGGAACGGCCTTATGACGTGACATTCAGCCATTATGTGCTCGACGTGCCTTCTCTTTTGCAGAGTCGGATGTATTTTCAGGGCAGGGTTTTCATGACTCCCGAGCTGCAAAGCGAGGGCATCAGGATGTTAGCGCAGATAGCCCGGTTGACCAAGCCGGCAGGAGTGAGTATCCACGAGATCGGCCTGGCTCCCTATTGGCCTTTCATCGCAGAGGACATCCGCCGGGCCGGTTTTTCGATATTGGAAGGCGGCCTGCGCGAGAACTTTTTGGTGTTGCAACGTTCTCCGCAGGTGAGTTCCCCGGCGGTATTGAAAGAAGGCCTTGGCACGATGGGGCTTGTCGGCCTTGGGCGCCACGGGCGGCGCCATCTCAAGACCCTCGTCGAGCTGAATGTAGGCGTGCGTGCCGTTGACCGGACGATTGACGCAGCGATATATGAAAAATTCGGCCATAACGACCTGGTGCAATTGTGCCGGATCGATGCGGCGGAACTGTTTGATGATCCGGCCGTCGGGGCCGTTATCATCGTGACGCCCGGAAACACCCATTACGAGCTTGTCAAACAGGCCCTGGCGGCAGGCAAACACGTTTTGGTGGAGAAGCCCTTTACTGAGACGACGGGTGAGGCGCGGGAACTTGTTGCCCTGGCCGCAGAGCGCCGTCTTGTGTTGATGGTGGGACATAACCGGTTCTACCTGCCGCATTTCCAGCGCCTGATGGCTATGGTCAAGAGCGGCCAGTTGGGCGATATTCTGGCCGTCGAAGGCAAGTATATGCATCCCTATCAAAATGACGACCGGACGCATACGGCTTTAGAAGGCATGGGCTATCACCTGTTCTATATGATCCATGGCCTGCTGGGCCAGGATCGTCCGACACGATTGACAAAAGGCGCCTGTTCGGAGGATTGGGAGAAAGTGGCGCTGGAACTCCTCTACGGGAACGTCCCTGTGACTCTTACGATGGACAGAGATTTTACCCGCAAGGTCGTTTATGTGACCGTTCATGGCAGTAAATTCAGCGCCACCTTTGACTGGTCCCACGAGCCTGCTTTCACTCAGTTGTTCGTTGCATTCACCCAACCGGCGCTCGTTTCCGATCCGGACTCGCCCGATGCGACGTTATTGCGGCAGTTGCAGGGGCAAAATGTCCTTCAGGGTGAAGACGCCGAGCCGTCGCTATATCACGAATTGAAAGTCTTCCTCGAGTCGCTCCGCACGCAGATACATCCTCCGAGCGACGGCAACGCCGCCATCCATATCGTTGAAACCATTGAGGAAATCCGCCTCGCGCTCAAAGGGTCTGATAATTCTTACTCTAGCCCTTCGCTTCGTTCAGGACGTCAGAATTGGAAGGAAGTAAACCTTGCTATTTTGGCCAATTCCTCCAGCCCTGTAGTTGTTAAAGGCAATGAAAGCTGTATCCAACTGGCCAAGAAAATCGCCCGGGATCACTTCGGCGTACGGGATATTGTTGCAGTCCGGCAGATGGTTAATGGGACTGGCAGTAAACACAAACCGGTGCTGATCGAAACATCATCCCGCAAACTCATATTGCGCAGGGGAGGGGCAACGCCGGAAGAGTTGAGATATATTGTTTCGGTGACGAACAGACTGCATGAATACGGCCTCCCTGTCGCCCGCCTCTATCCGAGAATAGACGGTGATTATCAGGGCGCCGATAGATATTTCGTGGAAAAAGGCCGCAGTTTTTACCGGGCCGAGGAGTTCATCGAGAGAGGCAAGAATATCCCGGTCCAGAACGCCACCTTTGAACACTTTGAGGCCATGGGCCGTCTGGCGGCAAGGATCAATAACAGCATGGAAGGGTTTGCGCCAGAGGGAAGCCGTTCGTGGAAAAACCGCATGGAAATTCTTGATGATTTGGCAGAGGCGTTGCGTGGGTATATGAATGAGGTATCGATGATGCCGCCGGCCCAACGGCAGCCGGAACAACAGGTATTTATTGAACATTTCGCGTTCTTTACGCGCCAGGTTGAAAAAGCGCGACGCCGGTATCAAGGCAACGGTTTGGCGGCTGTTCCTATCCATAACGACCTGCACCCGGAGAACGTTAAATTCGATGATACGGGAGAAGTCGTCGGGTTGTTCGATTTCTGCATCTCCCAGTCCGACGAGAGGATCGTCGAGATCAACAATCTGGTGTTGGGCCATAACGCAGCGGCCACCCCCGTGTTTTACGACGGAGAGAAGCTTTTCAGGGTGGTGGCAGCCTATGATGCGGCCGCCCATAATAAGTTCAGCGTCGACGAATTGAGGGCGATCGTCGAGGTGATCCGCATCCGTTTCCTGGAAACAATCTACACGAGATTTGTCCGCCATCATCCGTTCAGGCTGACGAATATCTTCGATTATCCCGAGCTGGCGCCTTTCGCGCTGACGGAGATCGGCATGTTCAGGCAGTTTGCGCGCGAGTTCGCTTACGAGAGTCAGACGGAGGCGTTTGTCAATCGTATCACCGAACGCCGGCTGTTGTCCGGGCACGAAGCCGGTTCTCTTAGCTCTCCGGCCGCTCATAAGATCGAAGGGACGCTGGGGGATCGTCGCATATCCTTTGAAAATATCATCGATCCCGGCATGGACGTGACATTGGTGTCGCAAGAGAATGTTTCCCGGACAGGGAAAGAAGGCGCGTTTGTCTATGATATCGTTTGCAACGGACAGGCTGTCCGGGGCAATCGGGTCCATATAGAGATAGACCCACGGAATAGAGAGATCAATGTTCCTGTCATTTGGACGGCGAATCACCCAGAAAAGACAAGATTCCGGGGCGCGGCTTTGAGCGTGCTTGAATTCTTGCGCCGCGAAACTCTTCGTCTCGGCTTTTCCATTCGCTTTACCGATGTCCAAAACTCTAAGCTTGCCAGGATGATCAAGATATTTTTCGAGGATCTCAGGCAGGCCCAGGAGCACGGCCGGGGTTATGATCCCGAGGCCATCCCGTGGCGAGGATGGTTGAATTGCGATATTATCGGCAAGCCCAAGGCGCAGGTCGTTCTCGACGACGTAACTTCTCCCGCAGCCGCGCCAAAATCCACGACGGTGTTTGATTTTACCCGCCTGGCGCAGGAAGGATTCGAAAAGATCAGTCTCGGCGGCAGGGAATACGGTTTTCTGGCGAGCGAGATGCTCTGCGTCGGAGCGGACGCGCGCTACGTGACGGGCCTGACCGTCGAGGCGTTCGATATGTCGCCGGAACACGACCACCTCATGGATCTGGTGGGGTATGTGGATGTCGGGTTTACTCCGGCGGACGGCTTCATGCACACGGCCTATCATCGCGAAGATTTGTATGACGGTTTATTCGATGCGAAACCTGCAGCTTTGCAGGCGTGGGGTGATGATGCCGCCTCCGTCAAAAAGATGCTGCAGGCGGTCCGGACCGCCGCATTTGCCGGACAAGGAGGGAAATTCCAGGATTGCCATGCGATCGGCGTCGACGAAGGATACCGACAGCGGTCTTTGGGTGGTCTCCTTTATGCGTCAGCCCTCCGGTTGACTATGAGCTACGGCAAACAAAGATTCTCCGTCGTGAATTGCAGGACAGATGACCACAGCCTTTACATGAAATTTATCCAGCCCAGAAAGGGCGGGGTTTCCTCTTCCGATGAAGGAAAGCCCCAGCCGCATAAGAGAGGGGAGTTCTTGCATGCCGGATACGACGACGTCATCAATTTTTCTCTCACCGAAGATGTATCATGGACATCGTCCGACGGTTTATCCTTGATGACGCAGGCGGATGGCCGCCTGGTTTTCCTGGTGACATCGCCGCAGGAAACCGGCGCGTTGGCCGGCGTATCTTCAGCGGCCGCCGCGGCCAAGAAGCATGATTTCCACAGCAAAAGAATAAAACAGACGATGCAGGCCTTCAGAAAAGAGCAGGTTCCGATGCTCTTTTTTGAAAATTTCACGGAGTGGCTCAACCTTCAGAAAGATTATGCCGAGCTCGTCGATCAGGTCAAGGCCTTGCAGGGCCTGATCACCCTGGCCGGCTTGCCGGACTTCATGGGTTGGGCGCAATACTATATCAAGATGGAAGAGGCCCGCAAGGCGCTGGAGATGTTCTGCACGTACAAGCTTTTACATTTCAGCGAGGGTGATTACCTGCGGACAAAACAAATTCTTGGGACATTGATGAGGGCTAATCGGATCGCAGGCCGTCAGCCGCTGCTCATGAGCAAAGGGGAGCAGTGGATCGATCACTACAACGCGTCGATAACGGGTTCCTTCATTTTCCTGGACCAGCCGACGGTTCAAATTCTTAGCGATGATGAATTGGCCGGGGTCCTGGCGCATGAATTAGGCCACAGACAGAAAAAGCATGCCCTTGAATACCTAAGGTTTGTGTTTGAATACGGCTGGCCTGTCATGGAAAGTAAGTGGCCCTGGGAGGCCTTGTGTCATCGTCAGGAATTTCAGGCGGACGCATTCGCCGTGCATGCGGCTTCGCGGGCCGGCTATCGGCCTGAAGGCCTGATCGCGGCCCTGCGCAAGCTCGCAACCCGTTTTCTTGAACAGCCGTCGATCCAACTGTTCCTTAACTATGCAATGAAGGAAGAAGACCGGCAGGATGAAGAAAGCCGTCCGCAAATATTCAGCACGCATCCGAGCTTTGAAGCCAGGGCCGCGGCCATTGAACGCGAGATCGAATTGTTGTCATCGCCGGCAGAGCGGTCGCTGTTCTCTTCGCCTTGGAGGATTCAAAAGATTATGGAAGATTTCAAAAAAGGGAAAGCCCCGGCGTCTTTCGCCAATCATCCTGCGCAATGGCGCGACCTCCAAAGAGATTACACGGATATTATTAATCTGGTTAAGACGTTGCGAGCTCTTATCAGGACGCCGGATCGGCCGGACTTTATGGTTTTGGCTCAATGCTATCTTAAGCTGGAGGAAGTCCGTCGGGTATTAGAGATATTCTGTTCGGGCAGGTTTGTGCATTTTCAAGACGATGATTATGTGCGGGCAAAGATGATCTTGAGCGAACTGGTACGGGTAAACGGAATCAGGGATCATCAGTCATTGCTTATAAAGAGCGGAGGGCAAAAGATAAATGATTACAATGCATCATTGATCGGTTCTTTTGTGTTCGTAGACCAGCCTGCGATTCAGATTCTTGATAACGATGAATTGGCCAATGTCCTGGCGCATGAATTGGGGCACGGAAGGAAAAAACATAAGTTGAAGTATCTTAAATTTGTGTCTGCGAATGGTTGGCCTAACCGTGAACAAAAATGGATTTGGGAAATATTGCTCCAGAATCAGGAGTTTGAAGCCGATGCGCTCGCTATCCACTATGCCATGAAAGCCCGCTTTCACCCTGAAGCGTTGATCAGCGGTTTGACGAAGCTCAAAACATATTTCTTTGACCAAATGCCGTTTCAGCCGACAGAGTATCCCGTATGGCGTGGTCGCAGGCTGGGGCTTGCCACTCATCCCAGCATAGAAGCCAGGGCCGCGGCCATCGAGCGCGAGATCGCGTCGTTGTCGTCGCCGGCCGCGCCTGTCCTGCCGGCCGTCAAAAAGCCGCACGTCCAGGTGGTGGGCGATCATGGCCTCGCTTTTAACATCTGGGCGCTTTCGGGTATCAAGGGCGCCGTCCTGATCCATCTCGACGCCCATGCGGACCTGGCCATCCCTCCGCCAGGCTGGGAGGAATGCGCAGACTCCGACCTATGGGGCCTGCGTTTTGAAGAAGGCAGCTTTATCTATCCGGCCCTGCATTACGGCATCATCGACGAGATTTATTATGTGGCCCCGCTGCATAGCGAAGACCGTCCGTCGGAGAAAGAAATAACCGCCGCCGGCCGCCGTATCAAAGTTCATATTCTGCGGCTGGCGGACTTGCCTGATTTCCGCCGGGAGCAGAGGCCCCTCCTGGTCGATTTCGACGAGGATTATTTTGTCGAGCAGGGCAATATGAAATCAGCGGTTTATCGCAAGGTCACTTCCGGCGCGCCCCGCAAGGAGATTGAATCGGCGCTGGAGCATGATGTCGCGGGGGCCCTGGCGCGGTTATTTTCCGTCAGCGGTGCGGCGACGCCCCTGGTCACGATCGCCGAATCGCCGGGCTGGGTCCCGGCGGATTATGCGCCGTTCATCACCCATGTCCTCAAGGCGGGTATCAGCCGCGCCGTTTCTGTTCCGGCGCCCGTGGACAGCGATGTTTCATTGAGTTCTCCGGCCCTTGTTTCTATGCATCGTTTATCGCTTTCTGCTGCGGCAACGCCGATATCCCGTTTTGGTTTTGACGATGAATTATCGGCCGCGGGCCTGGTGTTTCTGCCGCACACACAGGAAATCCAGGAAGATCCCTATACGCTGGCAGATTTTGACGGCCGCAGAGCCTGGGCAGATCAGCCGGGTATCGGTGAGAGAAAGCGTATGGAGTATATGCCCTGGCCGCCTCGATTTATACCGTAAGAAAGATGGTGAAGAGATAAATAACTGATTTTTAAAGAGTTGCGTGTCTGATAACAAAACTAACAGGGCGACAGGGGGGTGATCTGGCGCATGCCGTGGCGGTTCGTAGCTGTGGATGCTGTTTCCTGGCTTGTTTCGGCAGAACAGGAAGCCCACAAATTATGTTCAAAAATTCTCGGAAAGGAGGTAAAATAAGACTATGCCCAAGGCAAAAAGAAACGACTTAGAGATCGTTCCAAATGATTCTTCAGGATCGGATGACAAACGGACGTTCTGCCGTTTTCTCGTGGAGAAGGTCCCCATTCAGTTCAAGGACCTGAAGATCGGAACACGGGGGGAAGGAGCGTGCAAGGATATCAGCGGCGGCGGAGCCCGCATGGACAGTATCCGTGAGCTGCGGCCCAGGACACCGTTGGAGATGTGGTTCGATTTTCCGGACGGTTTTGAGCCTATGCATCTTCTGGGACGCGTTGTATGGTCGAAAGCGGAAGGACCTCTCTGGCGCATCGGCATTTCTTTCGACAGACAGCGTCTCATGAGTATGGCAAGGATACTGAAAGCGACACAGGCAGGAGAAGGTTGAGGTTGAGCGGGATGGGAGAAGGCGTGGCTTTGGAAAAGTTAACGTTACTCCTCGTGTAAGCAGCTAAAAATTTCTGGATGCACCCAGCCTCGTCTCGGCCCGGCCTTTGGCCTGGGCCAGGTCTCGGCGGGCATCCACAAATTTTTTAGCTACACTCGGAGTTAATCCCACCATGGGTGGGATTAAGGAGGTGTTCAATGGATGAGAAGAGAGGTTCAGTCCGTTGGAACATAATCTTGCCAATTCGCTACATGGGGTTTTTGAAGCACAACGAAGGGTATGCAAGGACGAAGGATCTCAGTACGACAGGCGCATGCGTGGAAACGGTGGAGCAGCATGAGCCCGGGGACCGGATCAACGTCATGTTCCAATTCCCGGACGTTGAAGGGACGGTGTGCATCGAATCAGAAGTGGTCTGGCAGAAACATTCCCAGGGATTTCAGGAGGAATATAACTATTTGACAGGATTGGCATTTAGAAGAATCCGCGATTGCCACAAGCAGTGCATCCTTGATTACGTTATCGACCATCATCCGCAACAACACAGGGAACGCTGGTGGCAGGGGGTCTAAGGGGTAGCCGGGTCAGGGTATAAAGGATTTCCGGAAGGGCTTATAAGCGCACGAGAAGGGATTTTTTGTTTTCCCGCCGCGTCGTTTTCTATCCTCTTTTAGAATACGAAATTTACACAAGTATTTCTTGACTTTTGGTTTGCATATGATAAACTTTTTAAACATATTTTTATCTATGATTGTCAATAGGTTAGGTTAACTCTGCGCGGCCTAAAGCTCCGCCTTTTAGGGCGGAGAGTGTTGTGGCCACTTAGAGTAACCCGAAACAAGCCCCGGCCCTGGCCTTGCCCGAAGGGCAGGCCGACGTCGGGGAATATGGGTTGACCTGCATTTGCGATTCTTCTGGCACAGAAGGTCCCCCGGGTTGACAAAAGCCTGACGCACAGCCCCATCCACAAGGAGAAGAGACAAAGCACATGAAGTACGGACATTTTTCATCTGACGGGCTCG
>Ga0265297_10005215_pt1 | contig 20155 bp, 20 predicted proteins | sample Munlanlwell13791_FD_192502 | JGI IMG/M metagenome (GOLD analysis project Ga0265297, IMG submission 192502) | Leachate microbial communities from a municipal landfill in Southern Ontario, Canada - Leachate well 137-91 | ecosystem: Engineered > Solid waste > Landfill > Unclassified | place...
TTCCTTAATGATCCTATCTTCTAAGGAATGGAAGGAAATGGTTACTAGTTTCCCCTCCTTTTCTAGTAGGTTTAAAGCCTCTGGGAGGGCTTCTCGGAAGTTATCTAGCTCGTTATTAACTTTGATACGAAGCGCTTGAAATGTTCGGGTAGCAAAATGTGTCTTGCTGTGATGATACCATCCTGGTGTCGCTTCTTTGATAATACTCACTAATTGTAAGGTGCTTTTTATCTTTCCCAACTTTCTCTTTTCAATAATTTTCTTGGTTATCTTTCGGCTAAACTCTTCTTCGCCATATTTTTTTAATATCTTTTCAATTTCTTCTTCCTTCCATTCGTTCAATATTTCCTCAGCGGTTAATCCCGTTGAGTAATTCATTATTAATGGTTCATCTTTATTAAAACTAAATCCTCTTTCTGCTTCGTCAACATGATATGAAGACATTCCGATATCAAACAATATTCCATCAACTTTATTAAATCCATTCTCTTCAGCTACTTTTCTAATGTTAACGTATGAATCATTTACGGGAACCAATCTCTCAATCTTTTCTTTTTCTATTTTTTCAAATATCTCTTTATCTATTTCTATTCCCAATACTTTTCCTTTGGGTCCGTTTCCTTCCAGGATTTCACGAGTATGCCCTCCCCCATTCAGCGTACAATCAATGTAATTGCTATTGGGTTTAACATTCAAATATTCAATAACTTCTTTTAACAATACTGGTATGTGCATCTTATATTCCTAATTCTTTTAATCCTTCCGCCATATTTTCTACCTGGGCGTTAGTTGTTTCTCCATATTTCTTCCAAGCATCTTCATTCCAAATTTCAATTCGGTCATATAGACCAGCGATTACAACACTTTTGTTTAAGCTGGCATATTCTTTTAAGTAATCAGGGATAAGGATTCTTCCGAGGCTATCAACCTTAACATCCATTGCACCAGCTAGCATGACTCTGGCAAAACTTCTAGCATTTGATTGTGATAAAGGAAGTTTGCTTAATTTGTCAGCTAATTCATTCCATTGTTTTTGTGGGTACAAAAAAAGGCATCCATCAATTCCTCTCGTTATGACGGCGCCTTCTGATAAAACACTTCTAAATTTAGTAGGGATGGTTAACCTCTTCTTTGGATCTAAATTATAATTGTATTGTCCAATTATCATGATGTTGGTTATACACACGGGTTTTGTGTTTTCCACACTTTTCCCCACTTATTAACACTGTAAGACCATTTTACACCACTCGAAAAGACTTGTCAACCACTCGTCAACATAGCAAATCCCCTTTATTTTAAAGGGTTTCTGGGGTTTATCCACAGGGCAACAAAAAACACTCTTTTGGAGTGTCTAATTAAATATTAAAGGCTTTTTCTTATTTTATTCCCACTAGTCTGTTTTGATAGTCTTCTTTGGTTATCTGTCCGGAAGATAGCAATGAGTTTAATCCGGCATAATATTGTTCTTTGATTTGAGAGGTTGGTATGGCTGCACCGTAAAAACGAACTTCGTCGATAAAACCTTTAAATTCATTGTTTGGAGCAGAATTTCCTTGAGAGTAGCCTATTATAAAAGGGTTAATACTGATATTTCCAGTGATAGAGGTTATATCTCCAGAGTTAACAAGAGATCCATTAAGATATAATTTTTGCAAATTTAAACCCTTGTCCACAACAAAAGTAATATTATTCCAATTTATTCCTGGAATAAATGTTGAAGTTGTCATATCTACAGCATTGGTTCCATCTCTTACTCCTGTAAGTATAGTATTACCGTTCGCCCAAAAATGAAAGCCATTAGTCCATAAGCTATTGCCGTCTAAGAAGCAATTATAATCCGTTCCGCTATCCTTTTTCGCCCAAAAATTAACAGTAAAAGAAGCATAAGAACCTAAATTTCCACAAGAAAGATAACCGTCGCTATTTTTATTGAAGTATATACAGGAACCAGAAAAACAATTGTTACTAGTCTTAATAGTGGGAGCGACCCCACTAATACTGCAATTATGTTCTCCCCATTGATCGAGAATATCATTAGTGGTAACCGCTCCTCCATCGGCTGTAATTCCATTAAACTTCCATTCAGAAACTAAGTTAGCCATCAATGAATTTCTTAAAGAGTTAGAAAATATTTGAGCCTTAGCAATATTAGCTTTTTGTGTTACTCCACTCATCGAAACTACAATCAAGCCAGACAAAATACCGATAATAGCAATAACGACCAATAGTTCAATTAAGGTAAAAGCTTGTTTGATTAGTTTATTCATACTTACAAAATAGTTATGGTAAAGGTAATGGGATCGATTTGAATCTTGCTTCCTTGAGGGATCTCATCTTTTAGTAATGCTCGTGCAATTGTATTTTCTATTTTGTCTTGAGTGATTCTCTTCATTTCTCTCGCACCAAAGACTGGATCATAACTCAATTCAACAATTTTGTTTTTTAATTCTTCGGTAATGATTAACTGAATCTTTTTTGCTTTCAAGTTGTCATTTAGTTTATTCAACTGTATTTGAGCGATCTTCATTAAATCTTCTTTTGTTAAAGATTTAAAGATTATTGTTCCATCAAATCTATTGACGAATTCTGGTCTAAAAATTCCTTTTTCAAAAATTACTGACAGTAGGTCTCTTTTAATTTCAGATACCTCCTTATTCTCTTTTATTGCTTTCAAAATAGTTTGATAGCCTGCATTAGATGTGGCAATGATAATTGTATTAGTAAAACTTACTTTTCTTCCTAAGTTATCATTAACATATCCCTCGTCTAATACTTGAAGGAAAACATTAAGAATATCTGGATTAGCTTTTTCAATTTCATCTAATAATACTAAAGAAAATGGATTTTCTAGTACTTTTGAAGTTAAAATTCCCGGTTGTTTTTCTGAGCCAAGAAGTCTAGGAATATCATTTATTCTTTGGAATTCAGACATGTCAATTCTTATCATCCTTTCTTCTGAACCAAAGTATGTTTCGGCTAGTGCTTTGGCGGTTTCGGTTTTTCCTACTCCAGTTGGTCCCATAAAGAGAAAGCTTCCCATTGGTCCTTTTCTGGTTTGTACACCGGTCCTAGCCCTTCTTAGAGCTGAAGAGATTTCGATAATGGCTTCATCTTGTCCAATGACTCTCTTGTGTAAAATATCTTCTAAACTTAGCAATATTTCTTTTTCCTTACTTCTAATTTTGCCAACCGGTATTTTTGTTTTTTCAGAAAGTATTTTATCAATATGTTCTGGTAAAACAATGTTTGTTTCGGCTTCTCGTCCGCTGTAGACAACGGCTTCATCTAAAAGATTAATTGCTTTTTGTGGGAAAGGATAATTAGAAATATACTTTTCACATAAGGTTACAGTTTCTTTTAATGTGGAGAAAGGAATAAACTTTTGATGTCTAGTTTCTAATTTAAAAACTTCATTTTCTAAAACCTTTAGTGTTTCCTCAGTTCCCATTTCTTCCACTTCTATTTTCTGGAACTGAACAAGAAGTGATGGCTTGTCTTCAATATATTGATGTAAGCCTTTAAAAGAAGTTAAACAGATGGTCTTAAAATTTGAAGAATTTAAATATGGTCCAATGATTCCTGAAATATCGACTATTCCGGCTTTTTGTTTTCCTCCTAAGAAATCATGGAAATCATTGATGATTAAAATAACATTACCGGCATTAGCGACTTCTCGGAAGCATTGATCTAGTATTTTTTCCATTTGCTCAAAGGAAGCGGTTGTCGAAGAAAGTAATATTATATCTAGTTCTATGAAGCGATTATTATTTACGTGTGGTAAAGATTGACCAATTAAACTTTTTTTGATTAAACCATGAATAATATTTTTTCTTCCTACACCCGGCTCTCCAATAATCAAAGCATTGCCAGCATCTTTAGCGGAGAGGATTCTTTCTAGTTGAGCTATTTTATCCTTATGCCCAACAATATCTTCAAATCCCCTTCTTCTAACAATATCAGTCCAGTCAATTGAATAATTATCTAGCGTTGGAGTATATCCTGCCGTCCAGTCTTTACCTAATGATCCTAATTTGAGTAAATTTTCGTAAGACCAGAACTGTTTGTTTTTTTGTATTTTTAAGTAAACTCTTTCTAACCAATAGTTTATCTTTTCAAAATCTTCTTCTTCAATGTCGGACTCAATAATAATTTGTTTTAAATGTGGTTCTACTTTTGCTAAAGCGGTAATAATATCTCCTTCTAAGATATTTTCACTATTTCTTCTTATGGCTATCTTTCCTGCTTCTTCGAATACGGCTTCAAATTCCTCTTTAGTTATTTGTGTTAATGAATCGTTTTTTTCCAATTCTTTTTTTAATCCATTGAGGTCAATCATGAGTCTAGAAAAGATGAAAATAATTCTTTGATTTTTAGTATCTAAGAAAGACTTAAGTATTGTTTCGTAATTGGGATAACTTAATCCATTCTTTCTCGATTCTCTAATGGCTTCGTCTAGATATTTGGCTGATTTTAAATTAAGCGCTTGGGCAAGATTTTCTTTTTTATCTGTTACAATTTTTTCTAAAGATAGTTTTCTATTTGGTTTTTTAAGATAATTATTAAAAAATAAATTAAGGTTCATTGTTAAGACAAAAAGGGAGAAAGTAACAATGATTGCCCCTAAGAGTTGATTAGTGTCTTTAGAGCTAATACTATTAAAGATATAGAGGATTAAAAAAATACCAGAGAATATTAATGAAGCTTTTTGAATTATTTTAAGACACCAGAAAAAAGATTCTATTTGTAGCGCTTCATATATTTCTGTTTTTTCTAGATTGATCATAAATATTCAAATCCATTTATTATTACGACGATAAAAAGGAAAGGATAGACAATAGAGAGAAGAAATATTACTATTCCTAGCACTAAGACAATTAATTCATATAATACAAAAAAAGCAATCAAGAAAAGTCGCATAATAAAACCAATTATTCTAGTGATAATATTAGAAAAGAATACTTCGATATATTTACCAATATCAAATCCCCTACCATAATCCCACAAATATCTTTTCCAAGGAGAAAAAAGAGATCGCAGGGTTTCCTTAATAGAAAAAAAGGTAAATCCAAAAGCTAGATAGTTTTTCAAAATAAACAAAACTTTTTTAGGAGTAATTATTAACTGCCAGTATAGATATTTAATTAAAATATTCATGCTTTTCAGCAAATTTTTATATTGTTATATTGATTATAACTGTTTTAATTAAAATGTCCACAATTTGAAAGCTTGACAATAATTTTTCTATAATTATAATGAATAACATCATTAGAAAAGGTCGGCACTTTATAACAAAAAATAACAATTCTTATCTTTTTTAAAAAAGATAAAGTGTTCACAATTAACCTTTAATAAAAATTATGATTTTTGAAGAAAAAATAGAAGAAAAAGTTTTATCAATGGAAGAGGATCAAGATGAAGAAATTTGTGAGTGTGGCGGAGAGTGTGAAGAGGAAAATGAAGAAATGATGGGAGAGTATGATAGTGATGATATGTCTGATGATGACATTGATGAAGACGATGATGACATTGATGAAGTCGAGGAAGACGATGATGACATTGATGAAGATGATGATGACATTGATGAAGACGATGATGATATGTCTCCAGAAGAATAATTTCTCAATTAACGCCCCGCATTTGCGGGGCTCTTATTGCTTTTTATTTTCAAGATGATATAATCGGGATATAATAATAAAAAAATCTAACATGCAAATGAAGTTAAATAGGTGGAAAATTGCCACTATGGTTCTCGCAGTTGTTTCGATAGTTCTTGCAGTAATAGTTTCTCTTCCCATGCTTACTTCTGCTCAGTCAGCAGCTGACAAAGCAATTGTTTATGTTAATAAATTTATATTGCAAGGAAATGGAACAGCAACTTTATCTAGTGTTGATAAGGAAACTATCGAACATTTAAGAAAAATAACTCTTGACGTCGATGGCAAAAAATATGCTTCTTATGTAAGTGTTGATGGAAAGTATTTTTTTACTAATGAGCCATTTGATCTAACTAAGAATCCAAAAGTAGAAGCTGGGTTAGTAGAAAATACTGGTGTAAAAGTTGAAGGAGGATTTGACGAGGCAATAAATACAGAAGTTTGCTTAGGAAATGGTAAGCCAATAGTTTACTTCTTTGGTTCGACAACATGCCCTCATTGTCAATGGGAGAAACCAATCATAAAAGAAATTGTTGGATTATTTGGAGATGCTATCTCTTATCATGAAAACATTGACACTGAGAATGACAAAGAAGTATTTTCAAAGTATAGCGAAGGGTCAATTCCTACTATTGTAATTGGGTGTAAATATTACAGAGTTGGTTCAGGTGAAAAAGATGGAATAGAAGCCGAAAAAGCAGCTTTAAAAAGTGTTATTTGTAAGACTACAGGAAATTTACCTGCTAGTGTTTGTCAATAAAATCAAGTAAAGCATTTGAAAGGGTTGTCAAAAACTCTCATCTAATTAGGATGAGAGTTTTGTTTATTGTCATTTAGGGTCTTGACAATAAAAAGAAAATGAGTAGGATATATTTGTAAAGGTAATAGTTCATTTTATATTAAATAAGAAGATATTTTTGGTGGCTGATTTTAGAGATATTAAGTATTTTTAAGATCAGCCACCAAGGCATGTACTGACTGTCGAAAATGAGTCAACCACGATTTGGAGGTGGTGGATTATGATTGTCGAAGTTTGTAATCCCGACAACACAAGTATTGCGTCCTGCTGCAAAATCACCTGCTGAAAGCATCCCCTGGACCCGGACTTTATCATGAAGAAGCTTTAGCTGTTGGCGCTGTAGCGCCAAAATAACAGAATGAGGATGTATATCTTTATTCTGATAAGTATTTGTAGACGAGTTCCCGGTTATTAATTCTTGTACGTTTTCGAGATCGGCTTACTCGCTGAGACTGCTTTGACCACTCACTTTAGCAATTAAAAATAAGGGAGAATTGCTTAAAAAAGGTTTGATAGAGATTACCTTGTGAGTAACTTGTGAATTAGCTGTGTTGACAGCTAAAAGTGGCACAAGGGTGCCGAACTGGGATAGTCATCTAACCGAAAATCCAAATGATTAGTAGATTAGTAATCCCTAAAAACCCTCTCCCTAAATGGAAAGATATCTTCTTATATATTTTATTAAATTCGCGTTATACAAAATTGTTGACGCGTTTTTTTGTTTTTAAGCAACAAAAAACTCCGTTTTCACGGAGTCATTTTGTTATCTTATTTTAGCTCTACGGTAGCACCTGCTTCTGTGAATTTCTTTTTCATTTCTTCAGCTTCTTCTTTTTTAGCATCTTCTTTGATCGTCTGAGGAGCTGTAGCGATTGCATCAACTAAATCTTTAGCTTCTTTCAATCCTTTTTGAGTTAAGTCTCTTACAACTTTAATAACTTCAATTTTCTTATCACCAGCTGATGTTAATACTACGTTGAAAGAAGATTTCTCTTCAGCGACTTCACCAGCGGCTACAGGAGCTGCGGCGGCCATCATTTGAGGAGCGGCTGATACACCAAACTTCTTTTCTAATATTTTTACCAACTCAGATAGATCCAAAACTGACATCTTTTCTACTTCTTCAACTAACTTCTTGAACTTTTCAGGAACTTCGATTACTTCTATTTCTTCTGCCATATGTTTATATTTTATTATTTTTTATTATCTTGCTTTTTGATCTCTAATTTCCGAAAGGGCTAATACTAATTTTCTTATATTTCCAGAAAGGACTCCGACTAAGTTTGTGGCTGGAGCGGATAATGTTCCAACTAACATTCCTAGTAACTGTTCCTTGCTTGGTAATTGAGCTAATTTGATAACGTCGGCCATTTCATAAAACTTGTTCTCTAAAAATCCTCCCAATATTTTAGCGTTTGTATTCTCTTTGGAGAATTGATAAACTAATTTACTTGGAGCAATTTCATCTTTATAGCCAAATACTATTGCTACTTCTCCTTCTAATTTCTTTGAATCAAGTTCAATATTTTTGTTTTTTAGAGCTATTTCCATCAAGCTTTTCTTGGCTACTTTCATTTCACTATCTTCTTTTTTAAGATTTTCCCTTAATTTGGCCAATTCCTTGACTTTGATTTTACTAAAGTCCATGAAAACGATTGATCTCTGCTTTTCGATCTTAGCTTCAAGATCGGTGATGATTGTTTGTTTTTGTTCTCTTGTTAATGCCATATATTTAAAAAATCTGTGATTCCACAGACGTGATAACACAATATTACTATTGCTTTATCCTCAACAGGACTTATAAATGCCTGTTTTCTGTGGATTATTTATTTATACTTTGATTATATCTATTTTGGGCTTTTTGTCAACTCACTAACGATAGTTTCTCCGAATTCTTGGGCAAATTCAGCATTTTCTCCAGTTATAATATTGTCATCGATGACAATCGATTTTCTTTCATATATTCCATCATTTTGTTGAATAAGTTTAATAGCCGATTTATCTAATTCAGTTGACCAGACGGTTACTTTTTTACCTGTTAATACGTCAGCTCTAGCTAGAATTGTCGGAGCGATACAAATAGCGGCTAGTAATTTTTTTGTTAGTAGAGTTTTTCGGATTATGAGATAGGATGTTTCATTATCAAGTAATTTTATTGCTCCAGAGCCACCAGCAAAGATTATAGCATCAAAATCATCAACATTTAGATCGTTAATTAGAATATCGGTATTAGCTTCTCCACCATAACTTCCAGTAGCCTTTGCCTTATTGGAAATTGTTTTAACACAAACCCCGTTCTTTTCGAGAACTTCTTTAGTGATAAAATATTCTTCATCTCGAAAGTTTTCTGAAGCAATAATAATGGCCGCTTTTTTCATTAAAAGCATTATATCATTTTTTTATAAAAAAAGAAAAATGGTTAAGCTTTGGCGCTAAAAATTTCATTATGAGTGGAGTAAACGTTTTGCTCCTCCCAAAGGAAATATTTAACGATGCCACCATTTCCTTTTAGTTGTTGATTGTACCATTTAATGAGAATGTATGTGATCCTTGGAAGGCTTTTTTCTTTTTCTGGAAGTCTTGCTTTGTATTCTCTATGGTAAGAGTCTAATCCTAGTATTTTAATTCCACATACTTCATTGTTTAAGAGGATATTAAGTAGTTCGAGTTTTTTTTCGTACTCGTAAGAACATTTAATAATCCTTTCAACTTCAGCGAAAATATTTCTTTTGGGTACAGTCATGGTAATCACTAAGTTGTCAATGCAACTGTAGAAATATTTTAACATAAAAGAAAAGTGAAGGCAATTTGTGGCGATTTGACAAATACTATAGCTATGTTATGCTTATGGTGATAGCAAATGACGATCTTTAAAAAAGGAATGTCTAATGGACAGAGGAATGGAATCATTTTGCAGTCTATTGTAGAGCACAGAATTCCAACTCCAACTAACGGGCAGAGGAGGAAAATCAGAGCAATGACTCCCGAACAAGCTTACACTAACTTTCCAACAAGGAAAGAATATGGGTAAGCTTTTTTATATTTTTATTTCTGGCAATTCTTCGGGTAAAAGTATAGAGGAGAAGAGAATGACAAGATAGCAAGATAATAATGTTAGTACAATATTAATAATCAGATTATTTCCGATCCCTAGGGCTATTTTTTGAGAAACGTCAATAATGATAAAAGATATGCCGGAGATATAAATGAAGAATTTCCAATCTCTCCATCTTTTTATTCTAAATATCTTTTTATCAATTTTATACTTAACAATATAGGCCACTATAATTAAAGCAAGCGAAATAATTGAAAATTGAAAAATTGAAGTTAGTGATATGATTATTTCTTGAGCGGAAAAAGTTATTGTTCCTCCATAAGTTGTGCTAACTTGATTAATCCCCTCATTAATTTCCTGTTCGGTAATTGATTTGTTGGTAAGAAAAGGGATAGCATAGATTGAGAAAAGTGAAGAAATTAAACAAATCGAAAGAAAAAGCAAAAGATTGCGATTAAAAATATTAGATCCTTTTATTATTCTTTGTTGAATGTTCTCCATATTTTTTAGATTGTTTTTTTGTTAAGCTAAGATTCATATTTTTTTAGCTGGTTTAGAGATTTTTTTACAAATTGACCAAATTTGCGATTTTTTTCTCTCTTTTCAACATTAGTCATTTCGTAATAATCAGCTTCCTTTTTTAATTTAACATAGTTCAAGTATTTATCTCTATCTAATTTTTTTGTCTCAACGGCCATTAAAACCGCACAATTAGATTCATGCGTATGAGTGCAATCAGCATATTTACAATCCTTAGATAAGGAAATAATTTCGTTAAAAATATTATCTATACCATCATTTGCATCTATTATTCCTACCTCTCTTGTTCCTGGATTATCAATTACAATTCCACCATTTTTTAAAAAATACATTTCTCTGACTGTGGTTGTGTGTTTGCCTCTGCCTGTTGAATTGCCAATTTCTTTTGTTTTAATTTCATTTTTTCCAAGTAGCGTATTTATTAAAGATGATTTTCCTACACCAGAAGAACCTAAAAAGCAATATGTTTTTCCTTTTGATATGTAATTTATTAGTTCGCCTAATCCCTGCTTGGTAATTATGCTAGTCGAAATGACATCGATATCATCGAATCGATTTTTTATTTGCTTTATTTTTAAGTTTAGTTCTATTTCCGAAATTAAGTCGATTTTATTTAATATGACTGTGGGTTTGATTTTTCCTTCATTTATTAAAACAAGATATCTTTCAAGACGGTTAAGATTGTAATCTCTATCTACTGATTCAACAATGAAAGCTGTATCGATATTGGTGGCAATAATTTGAATATCCTGTTTATTACTATACTTCTTACCAAGTACAGTTTTTCTGGGCAAAATTTCGTGAATAATCGACATTTCTTTATCAAGTATAGATATGGCAACCCAATCTCCAACTGCGGGATAATCTTCTCTTTTTGTAGCATTAAATATTTGTTTTCCAGTTATTTTTGCCCAATATTCATTGTTTATATCTTTTACTCGGTATAATTCTTTGTGTTCGGCAACGACTCTAGCTATTGAATATTTTACTGACTTTAAAAATCTTCGTTTTGATTCAAAAAAGTCAGTATATCCCAAATCCTCAAATTTAATTTTTTTAATTTCGTTAATCATTTTTATATTATACTTCTAGAATGGAAAAATGTCGATTGATATCTAGAAAATTAAACAAAAACCAAGCTCGGTGTGAGCTTGGTTTCATTTGGAGAAATTAGATTCTACTAACGTTTGTTGCGTTTGGTCCTTTTGGAGATTCTCCCTTCTCAAAAGATACTCTGTCACCTGCTCTCAACTCTTCGTAGCTTACGCCCTTGAGTTCATTGCTGTGAAAAAATAAATCTTTTTCTTCTCCATCAACTGTGATGAATCCGAATCCTTTGTCTGTTAGGTTTTTGATTGTTCCTTCCATGATTTAAAGTTTTAATTTAATTAATGTTTTAAGGTTTTACCCTAAAGCTTATTTTCTTGAATAATCTCGACTAAATTATTATTAAGAAACTAACTTAGTAATAGAGTAGCATTCAATGATAAATCAGTCAATGGTTTTTTTAACATCTTTTATATTTTTCTTTTCTTGGGTAGACTTTTGAGATTTTTTACTATTTTTAAATTTATCTACCTGTCTTTCGTATGAATTAACTTTTCCTATATTTCTTATTGGATGTCGTACAAATAATGTCATATATTTATATTGATAATATATTTTCTAAACTATATCATTAAAAACAGAAAATACCTAAATTGTTAGTCGGAGTTTTTTGGTTTTCTTGATTAGTAAATCAAAAAATAGCAGTAATTTGAATTATTTCTTAATTGGAGCAAAACTTTTTCGGTGTAATTTGCAAATCCCAATTTTTTTAATTTGCTCAATATGTTTTTTTGTTCCATATCCTTTATGTTTTTTAAAATTATATAATGGGTATTTTTTATCATATTTAATCATTAGCCTGTCTCTTGTTACTTTAGCAATAATGCTTGCAGCAGAAACAGAAAATATTTTATCATCAGCTTTAATGATTGATTCTTGATTTATATTTAATTCAATTTTTATTTTTCCGTCTAAAATTAAAAAATCAGCTTTAACGTTATTTTTCTTTTCTAAATTTTTAATCGCTTTAATCATTGAAAGCTTAGTTGCTTCTAAGATATTAATCTTATCAATTATTTTTTCCGAAACAATTCCTATTCCCCACTTTAAATTGCAATTACTAGTTAAATTAGAATAAACCTCTTCCCTCTTTTTTTCACTTAATTTTTTTGAATCTTTTACCGATTTTATTTTTCTAATTTCCTTAAAATATTTTTTCGTAATTAAAACGGCCCCAGAAACAACCGGACCAGCTAGGGGTCCTCTTCCGGCTTCATCAATTCCTACTACGTATTTATATCCTTTTTTCCACAAATTTTTTTCTTCTTGGATCATAAAGATATTATACACTAAATTGTGGTTTGTATAAAATACGGTATTTTATATAAAATTTTGATAAATTTAATTTTGTCAAACTTGTATCATCCTTAAATTTAGGATATTATTAATTCATATTAAATTTATTAAAAATATGAGTATATTCAATAACAAAAACAATGAATTAGAGGTTTTGGGGCAAATAGAAATTATTGGTGAAATTAAGAAAGCGGCTAAAGAAAATAGGCCAGCTGATTTTAGTAATAAAATTTTAGCAGATTTTAATGTTATTATTGATAAAATCATGTTTGGTTTAAATCTAGAAAATGCAAAAATACTGGGTCCAGTTTTCCTAGGAGAAATTGTGGTTATCGGTGATCTTAATTTAAGGAATGCAGTAATAAATGGATCATTATATTTAGGCAAATCAGATATAAAACAAAATTTAATTCTTGAAAATGCTCAAATTAATGGGGCAATAAATTTAGTTGGTTCTAAGATCGGAGGAGATATTAATGCGAGAGGATTGATTGCGGTTGGATTTTTATCGCTAGCTAAGACGGAAATATTTGGTGATGTTATTTTGGAAAATGCAGAAATAGAATCTGCTAAATATGATGATTTGATGATTAGAGGGGATGTCTTTTTGGGTGCCTCTAACGTTAAAGGAAGTCTTAATTTAGGGAAAATGAAAACAGAAGGAATGATCGATCTCGATGAAACTAATGTTGGAAGTAATCTTGTTTTGACTGGAACGCAAAGCCAAAAAGGCAATATTGATACGACAACAGTTAAAATAGGTGGAAAGAAGATTATTTAATATATTAGTAAATGAATACTAAGTTTACACATTTACACTTGCACTCGCATTATTCTCTTTTAGATGGATTATCAAAAATAGATGATATTATTGATAAGGTTAAAGAACTTGGCATGGATTCGGTTGCTTTGACTGATCATGGAACAATGTATGGCGCAATTGAATTTTATCAAAAGGCAAAAGCCAAAGGCATTAAGCCGATTTTAGGTTGTGAAGTTTATGAAGCAGTGAGAGGAATGGAAGAAAAGACTTCCAATTTAGATGCTAAACGTTTTCATTTGATTCTTTTAGTGAAAAACGAAAAAGGATACAAGAATCTAGTAAAGATTGTGACTGAAGCTCATTTAAGAGGCTTTTATTACAAACCAAGAGTAGATTTTGAACTATTAGAAAAATATTCTGATGGTCTTATTGCAATGTCAGCTTGTTTGCAGGGGCGAATTCCTCAATTATTGCTTTCAAACAAAAAAGAAGAGGCAGAAGAAACAGCTTTAAAATATGAAAAAATATTTGGCAAGGGTAACTATTATTTAGAAATTCAACATCATCCTGGTATTCCTGAACAAGCCAGAGCAAATCAAATGGTAATCGAATTAAGTAAGAAAACTAGAATTCCTTTGATTGCGACTAATGATTCACACTATGTGAATAAAGATGATGCTGAAGCTCAGGATATTTTAATGTTAATCAATACTGGAGCTGATATCAATAATAAGGATAGGCTTTCAATGATTGATGATGATTTTTCAATTAGAAGTACCGAAGAAATGTCCGAAGCTTTTAAAGAAGTTCCAATAGCAATTGAAAATAGTCAAAAAATAGTTGAGGCATGCAATCTAGAATTAAAATTGGGAGAATTTAAACTGCCTACTTTTGACGTCCCAGATGGAAAAACAGCTGATAATTATTTGCGAGAGTTGTGTTATCTAGGAGTTGAGAAAAAATATGATATTCAGTCTGAGGAATTAAATATTTTAATTGAAAAAGCTAAAAAAGGAGAATCGGTTAAGGCTGAAGATATTAAAGATGAGAAATTGAAACCAATAATTGAGAGGATGGAATATGAATTGTCAGTTATTATTCGTACTGGTTTTGCTGGTTACTTTTTGATTGTTCAGGATTTTGTTAATTGGGCGAAGAACAATAGAATTGTGGTTGGTCCTGGCAGAGGTTCAGCTGGAGGTTCAATTATTGCTTTTTTGTCTAATATTACCAACGTCGATCCTTTGAAGTATGATTTGTATTTTCAGAGATTTTTGAATCCAGATAGAATTAATCCACCTGACATTGATTTGGATTTTACTGATAAAAGAAGAGATGAGGTCATTAATTATGTTGCTGGTAAATATGGCCGTAATAGAGTGGCTCAAATTATTACTTTTGGAACGATGGCTGCTAAGGCTTCGATTCGTGATGTGGGTCGGGCTTTAGGATATCCATATTCATATTGTGATCGAATTGCGAAAATGATTCCGCTTGGTTTTGATTTAAATGATTCTTTAGAAAAAATTGATGAATTTAAATCATTGTATGAGTCAGACAAAGAAGCCGAAAGATTAATTAATTTAGCTTTAAAAATTGAAGGCTGTGCTAGGCATGCTTCAACTCATGCTTGTGGAGTTGTGATTGCTAAAGATCCGTTAGATGATTCAGTTCCAATTCAACATCCAACTCAAGACGAAAATGGAATTGTGACTCAATATGAAATGCATGCGGTTGAAGCAATGGGATTATTAAAAATGGATTTTTTAGGTTTGAAAAACTTAACTATTATTGAGGAAACTCTTAAGAGAATATATGCCGTCCATGGATTTAATGTGGATATTGATAAGATTCCATTAGATGATCCGAAGACTTTTAAGTTATTGCAAGATGGAGATTGTGTTGGAGTGTTCCAGCTTGAGTCTGATGGTATGAGAAGATATGTTAAGCAATTAAAACCAACTGAGATCGAAGATATAATTGCTTTGGTTGCTTTATACCGTCCAGGGCCGATGCAACATATTCCCGAATATATCAATGGTAAACACAAAAGAAAGGAAGTTCAATACATGCATCCATTATTAAAGCCAATCCTAGAAACAACCTATGGTATTCCAGTTTATCAGGAGCAGATTATGCGTATTGCTCAGGACTTAGCTGGTTTTACTTTGGCTGAAGCTGATATTCTAAGAAAAGCGATTGGTAAGAAGATTGAGAAGTTATTAATGGAACAGAAGGATAAGTTCGTTGATGGTATGAAAAAGAATAAAATTGACGAGCGAATCGGTGTTGAATTGTGGCACTGGATTGAACCATTCGCTAGGTATTCTTTTAATAAGTCTCATGCAGCTTGTTATGCAATAATTGCTTATCAAACAGCTTATCTAAAGGCAAATTATCCTGTTGAGTATATGGCAGCTTTGTTAACTGCTGAAGCTTCTGATCTAGACAGAATTTCAACTTTAATTGAAGAATGTAAAAAAATGAAGATTGATGTATTACCACCAGATGCTAATGAAAGCTTTAGTAATTTTAGCGTGGTTCCAGAAAAGAATCAAATTAGATTTGGATTGTCTGCTATTAAAAATGTTGGATATAATATTGTTGAATTGATCATTAACGAAAGAAAAGCAAAAGGACATTTTGCTACAATTGAAGATTTTGTTTCTCGTGTTGATGCTAAAGTTTTAAACAAGAAATCAATGGAGAGCTTAACTAAAGCTGGAGTTTTTGATACAATGAAAGAAAGAAATCAAATTCTTTCCAATTTAGAAAAATTAATGGATTGGGCTAAGAAGAATCAAAAGATCAAAGAAAGCGGACAAAGAGGTCTTTTTAATAACGTTACTTCAGTTAGTTTTTCTAATGGAATTACATTAGATAAAGCGGAACCAATCAATAGCTATGATAAATTAATGTGGGAGAAAGAATTGCTAGGACTATATATTTCTGGACATCCGTTGGAACAGTATCGAGAGATGATGAACCAACAGGCAGTATCAATCAAAAAGATTGTTAATGATCTTAATGGATCGAGTTCGGGACATCGAAGTCCCTTCGAAAAGTATTATCTTAATGGTGAAACGGTTACGATTGGCGGGATTATCACGACAATCAAGAAAATCTTGACGAAAAAAGGAGATCCGATGATGTTTATCAAGGTTCAAGATTTATCGGAAACAATTGAAGTGGTGGTCTTCCCTTCCATGATTGAAAAGAACCCCTTTGCTTTTGTCGAAAATAAAATAGTCTTTATTACGGGTAAGACCGATACGAAAGATGGGATGCCCAAGATAATCGCTAATGAAGTTGAAGTATTATTAGAAGATTAATTAAAGCATATATGAAAGTAAATAAGAAAATAGTTTTTATCCTTCTGACCATTCTTGTCGTAATATTATTAATTACAATACCATTATTTTTAAAAAGTAATAAGAATACGAACTTGGAAATTAAACCAGAAATTATAAATGTAAGTGAGGCTACCGATGAAAGTAAATATAAAGAGGTGGCTACTAAGTTTTGTATTGATCGATTGAAAGCATTATCTAGCATAGCTAAAGAAGGTCAAAAAGTTTATAATAATACCGAATTAGAATATTTATCTTTTAATTTTGATCAAGACTTAGACAAGGAAATTCTTGCTTTGTGTGATATCGATACAGTAGTTGATCGAACAAATGGTTCTGATTATATGGCTTTAATTATTTTAGATAAGCAAGAAAAAGAATATAAGGTGATATATAGCAGTGATTATGAAGTTTTAGCCTTAGAAGATGCTTATCCAGAAGGAGGTTACTTTAGAGATCTAAAGATTAATGATATAAATAAAGATGGTATTGATGAAATAGTTTGGCGAAGCGGTACAAGTCTTGTATTTACAATGGTAAATATTTATTCTCCAAAAACCAATCAATACTTTAATAAAACGAAAGATGATAAAACGGGCAAGATAACATTTTCAGATAATTTGACGCCAGAGTTACAAGCATTCAAAGATTATCTTAATAATTATTCAATAAATTAAATATATGGAATTAGAAAATATAAAACATTCGCTTTCTCATATTCTAGCCGGGGCAGTAAAAGAACTGTACCCTACTGCCAAATTTGGCATTGGACCAGCCATTGAAAATGGTTTCTATTATGATATTCAAGTTGATTTAAAAGAAGAGGACTTAGTAAAAATTGAGAAGAAAATGAAGGAATTGATTAAAAAAGATATTCCTTTTATTAAAAAAGAAATCTCCAAAAAAGAAGCAATTGAAATATTTGCTGATCAGCCTTATAAATTAGAATTAATCGAAGAATTACCTGATGAAATTGTTTCGATATATATTTCGGGTGATTTTATTGACTTATGTAAGGGTCCGCACATTGAATCAACCAAAGAAATTAATCCTAAAGCTTTTAAGCTTCAAAAGCTTGCTGGAGCATATTGGAGGGGTAATGAAAAGAATGCGATGTTAACTAGAATTTACGGACTAGCTTTTGAAAGTGAAGAAAAGTTAATCGAATATTTGGTAATGTTCGCGGAAGCAGAAAAAAGAGATCATCGAAAATTAGGTAAAGAGCTAGATTTATTTCATATCGATGAAGAAGTTGGTATTGGTTTGGTTCTTTGGCATCCCAAAGGAGCAATTCTTTGGAGGATTATTGAAGATTTTTGGTTTAAGAAGCACTTAGAAAATGGATATGATTTAGTCAGGACTCCACATATTGGAAATAGAAGATTATGGGAGCGCTCTGGCCATTGGGGCTTTTATTCAGGTAGCATGTATCCCCCGCTAGAAGTTGGACAGTCTCTTGAAGAATCTAAAAACAAAAATGAGGTTAAAGAATCAGAACAGTTCTTATTAAAGCCAATGAATTGTCCTTTTCATGTTTCGATATATAATAGTTCCCCTCGTTCATACAGAGATTTGCCTTTGCTTTGGGCAGAAACAGGAACGGTTTATCGATTTGAAAAGAAAGGAGAGCTTTCTGGTTTAACTAGAGTTAGAGGTTTTACTCAGGATGATGCTCATATTATCTGTCGTAAGGATCAAGTGGAAAATGAACTAAAGAAAGTAATTGATTTTATCCTTTTCATTTATAAATCTTTTGGATTTAACTCAGAATCGGTAAATGTTTATCTTTCGCTTAGAGATCCAAAAAACAAAGAGAAATATGCGGGAAGTGATGAGGGTTGGAATTTTTCCGAATCTGTCTTAAGAAGGGTTGCGATTGAGAAGGGACTTAATTTTAAAGAAGAAGAAGGAGAGGCGGCTTTTTATGGACCCAAATTAGATTTTAAAATTAAAGATGTTTTAGGGAGAGAATGGCAATGCTCTACTTTACAATTTGATTTTAATTTACCCGAAAGATTTCAAATGGAATTTACTAATGAAAAAGGAGAAAAAGAGCAACCATATATGTTGCATCGAGCATTATTTGGTTCATTTGAAAGATTTATCGGTCTCTTGATTGAGCATTATGCTGGAGCATTTCCTTTTTGGTTATCCCCTGTTCAAATTAAAATTCTTCCAGTTGGAGAATCTCATCATGAATACGCCAAAATTGTTGCAGAAAGGTTAAAGGATTATCGAGTTAAGATTGATGATAATAATGAAACAATTGGAAAGAAAATAAGAAATGCGGAAATGGAAAAGATTCCTTTCATTCTTGTTGTTGGAGATGTGGAAAAGGAAAATGGAACTGTTAGTGCTAGACAACGTGGAAAAATAGATTTAGGAGTAATTTCAATTGAAGAACTTATTAAAAGAATTAACAATTAATGAGCAAATTAATCAAACAAGCATTTACATTGATTGAATTACTAGTGGTAATTGCCATCATCGGTATTTTGTCTGGTTTGATTGTTGTTTCAATGAGCGGAGTAACGCAAAAAGCTAATATTGCTAAAGCACAAGTATTTTCTAATTCACTCAGGAATTCATTAATGTTAAATTTAATTTCCGAGTGGAAGTTTGACGGAGATTTAACTGATTCGTGGGTAAATAATGATGGGGCGTGGTCAGGAACTACAGCTCCCAATACAATAGCTACTTACAAGACATCATCTGAATGTATTTCCGGACAGTGTTTTAGTTTTGATGGAGTAGATGACTGTGTAACAGTTACAGATAATGTAAGTTTAAATGTTACAACAACTTTTAGTATAGAAATGTGGATTAAAAGAAGCGCCGTTTCTACGGACATAGTGAGTCTTTTGAGGAGGGATTCTTCAGATGCTTATGCCCTGTATTCTAGTGCTGGCTCAACAGGTATTCTTGTTAGATTTAAAGATTCTACTGCGACACATCGTATAGGAAATGCGAGCGCCGTTTCTACTGGACAATGGAATCATATTGTAGGACTATATGATGGTCGTTATTTAAAATTTTATACAAATGGAATTTCTGGTACACCCAACGATATTGGAGCTTTTACTGTTGCAGCTGGATCAGGTGATTTAATTATTGGGAGAAATGATGCTAGCGTTAATAGATATTTTAATGGATTAATGGACGGAGTAAGAATATACAATGCGGCTGTTCCCTCTTCTCGAATTAAGGAAAATTACTACCTAGGTTTAAATAATCTTTTATCTTCAAATCAAATTAGCATTAAAGAATACGTCGAAAGAATTAATTTAATCGCAAATGAATAAATTTATTAAACAAGCCTTTACATTGATCGAACTATTAGTAGTAATTGCCATTATTGGTATTTTATCCGGTTTAATTGTTGTTTCGATGAGCGGAGTTACCAGTAAGGCTAATATTGCTAAGGCTCAAATATTTTCTAATTCATTGAGAAATTCTTTAATGCTAAATATTGTTGGAGAATGGAAATTTGACGGATCAACTGGCGACAATCTTGCTGCCACTCCCAATGATGTTTTGGATTCTTGGGGAGGCAATATTACAACTGTTCCTGTATCTCCCAATACTCCAACT
>Ga0265297_10005216_pt1 | contig 20152 bp, 19 predicted proteins | sample Munlanlwell13791_FD_192502 | JGI IMG/M metagenome (GOLD analysis project Ga0265297, IMG submission 192502) | Leachate microbial communities from a municipal landfill in Southern Ontario, Canada - Leachate well 137-91 | ecosystem: Engineered > Solid waste > Landfill > Unclassified | place...
CCACTCCGCATAAAAAAGTCGTTTTTTAAAGTTTGGGGTTGAGAAGAATGGCGGGCAGAAACGCAAAACCTGTATCTTTGCATCTTGCAGAAGGAAATCCGAATAAATTAACAAAGGCAGAAATTGCCCGAAGGGAAAAAGCAAATATTAAACTTGGCAGCGATAAACTGACGTGCCCGGCGTATGTACTTCATGACACTGTCGCTTACAAAAAATGGCGTGAACTCATGCACGATTACAACAAAGCAAAAGGGGAAGGCATAGAACTGGTTAAGTCCTCCGATGCTGGTATCTTGGCCCGGTACTGCAAAACATTCAGCGAATATCTTTCCCTGTTGGAATGTAGGGACAAAATAAGCCGAATAGACATTGACTATGAGGAGGCAAGCACCATTAATGAGGCTCTTGAAATGAGGTTCGGTACTCAAGGCGCAGCAAAGTTATTCGCAAAGATTGAGTATATATATTCAGTTGCGGGTCTGTTAAACATTGAAATAGCAATCAACAAAAAGGGAGACATACTCACAAAATTAGAGGACAGGCTTTTCCTAAATCCTTTGGCAAAAATTAAGAATATCCCGAAGAAAGAGGCTCCTAAAGCGGACCCATTAAAAGAAAGAGGTTTTGGCAATGTTTAGGATGTGTTAATATGTCGCTACTTGACGAGCTAATCGAGTATTCAAACAACATTGTTGACGGCAAAATAGTGGCCTGTAGAAAGCATCAATGGGCTTGTATGAGATTCCTCCGGGACCTTGAAAATCAGGGAACGGAGGTTTTTTCTTGGGTATTTGATGCAGAAAAAGCTAATCGTTATCTTGATTGGATGCGCCTTTTTAAGCACCGGAAAGGACCTTTGGCCGGACAATCTAAAGAACCGCATATCATAGAAAAGTTTGTATATGGCAATATTTACGGATGGGTACATCAGGAAACAGGGCTCAGAAGGTTTAGGCGTTCATACGAACAATATGGGCGCAAAAATGCTAAGTCTCAGGATAAAGGAATCCAGGCGCTTTATGAAATATCAGCTTTCGGGGAACCGTCCGCAGAGGCATATGTAGCGGCAACAAAAAAAGAGCAGACGCGTTTTGTGTGGGGTGAAGCAAGTTGGCTTTACAAAAACTCTGATTATCTGAAAGATAAATTTGTAACAAAGTTTGATCAAGAGTTAATGCAAGTTGTAATAAGTCATAAAAAGAGTGACTCATTTTTTTCCCGGCTGTCAAAGGATGACAAAAAGTCAGGTGACGGGGCAAATCCGCAGTTTATGGTTTTGGATGAATACCATCTCCATGATACAACAGAGTATTATGACCTTGGCACATCAGGCATGAAAACAAGGCAACAGCCGTTATTGTCAATTATAACGACGGCAGGTTTTGATTTAAACAAGCCTTGCTATCGGGTTGAATATGATTATGTCAGCAAGATACTCGATCCTGATAATCCAATAGAGAACGACCGTTATTTTGTGATGATATGTGAAGCAGACATAGACGATGACGGGATAATGGTTGATGCCATAACAAGCGACGCAGCCCGGCTAAAGGCCAACCCCATCATTGGTAATACGACAGTAGGCAAAGAAGCGATAACGATTGAGATTGCAGAGGCGCAGGACAAGCCTGAGAAGATGAGGGATGTCCTGACAAAGACGTTCAATGTATGGATTAATCAGCGTGCAGCTGGTTACATGAATATGGCAAAATGGAAGCTTTGCGGGACAGGGACAGGCAGGCCATTACCTGATATAAAGGGCAAGAAAGTATTTGCTGGAATCGACCTGGCCGCAACGATTGACTTGACGAGTTTATCTTTCGACATACCACTGCCCGATGAAAATTATGCGGTGCTTTCTCATTCGTTTATGCCCCAGGAGACATTTAACTCAAGGATGAAAGAGGGAAAAATCAGATTCGACCTATGGTCTAATGCTGGATGGCTAACGATTACACCAGGCGCAGAAGTTGATTACCATTTAATTTTAGAATACCTGGAAGAGATATACAGCTTTTATGAATGGATAAAAGGTGAGGCGTGTTTTGACAGAGCACTTGCAACCTGGCTGTCGCATGAGCTTGACAAGTTGGGATTTACTCCGGTAGACATACCGCAGTCTTATAGCGGATTAAGCCTTGCAACAAAAGATTTCAGGGCAAAAGTATATAATGGCAAAATATATCACGATCAGAATCCTGTTTTGGCATGGGCTGTTGGAAATGCAGTACTCAGAAAAGGCCCAAGCGAAAATATAATGCTTGATAAATCAGCGGCACTGGACAAAATTGACCCTATTGCGTCGCTGATTAATGCTCATGTACGGGCGATGGTACATGCTGAAAAAGTCTCAATATACGAAACGCGCGCCTCATTTAGGCTATAGGGGGAATTCACTTTGAAACAATGGCTGAAAAAGCACCTTAAACTACCTCGAATAAAGCCAAAATTACCCTACATAGATGACGAAAAAGCAGAGAGTATTGCCAGAGAAACAGGATTAATCCTGTTTTTTTGTTTGTTTGCTGTAGGGCTGTGGTGGATAGATCGTTCTCTTTGCTTCATTATTTGCGGATTAATGGGGATGTGGTTCTGTTTCCCCAGGGCTGGGCGGTGATTAAGTGGGCTTACTTAGCAGGATTGCTGTAAAAAACATAATCTCCCTTGGTGAACTCGACCGCCTCATGGATGAAGCCTTCCACGGTACTCCGACAACGGCTGGCGTAAGGGTAAACGAATCAACAGCCATGAAACTGATCGAGGTGCAAAAATGCGTCCGGGTGCGGGCTGAGACAAGAGGCTGCCTCCCGGTAAGCATTTACAAGCGTCGCAAGGATGGCAAAGGCCGGGACGAAGCAAAAGACCATTCCTTATATGAAATACTCAACGTAGCCCCTAACAGTGAGATGGATTCGCAGACATTCTATGAACGCATGGAAATATATTTCTCCCTTTGGGGCAACGACGTTTCAATCATTACCCGAAACACCAGCCGGAATAAAAATGTTACCGAACTCTACCCGGTGCCTTGGTACAATATGCGTGTTAAGCGGGATGATAATCAAAAACTTTACTACGAATACTGGGACAGGGGCAAGCCCGAGATATTCCCTCCCGAAAAGGTCTTCCACGTCAAGGGCATGAGCTTTGACGGGCTGGTCGGCATATCAACCATTGGCATGGCAAGAGAGGCTGTCGGGCAGGGCTTGGCTATGGCTGAGTTTGCTAATCGATTCTTCGGCCAGGGGATGAACTTTGGCGGCATTTTAGAAGCTCCTAACGCCTTATCCCCGGTGGCCAGGGAAAATATGCGGCTGGCAGCTAAAGAAATGGGCGCAGGGCTGGCCAACTCCTGGGAGCCCTTTCTTTTAGAAGAGGGTACGAAGTGGAACAGAATTCCAATGAGCTTTGTCGATGCTCAGTTCCTCGAAATGATGAATCTAAACAAGGAAGACATTGACGGCCTGTTCAGGGTGCCGCCTCACATGGTGGCAAATCTGCGCGAATCAACTAACAATAACATTGAGCATCAGGGATTAGAATTTGTCATGTACTCCCTGCTGCCGATAATAACCCGGTTTGAACGTATGGCAAATTGGCGGTTGCTTACTCCGCAGGACAGGGCGGCAGGGTATTATGTCAAAGTCAATGTTGATGCCTTGCTCCGTGGTGATGCAGCTAGCAGGGCGGCTTATCTTAACACTAAGCGTCAAAACGGTGCCTTGAATGCCGACGAATGGCGGGCGCTTGATGACGAGAACCCAACCGGCACACCCGGAGGAGGAGCTTATCTTGTTAACGGAGCGATGATTAGTTTAGAAACAGCAGCAGCGCAACAGCCGAGGCAGACACAGGCCAAAGACGGAGGTGAGAACATTTGAAAAAGTTTTGGGATATAAAGAATCAAACTGAAATATCGGCAGACATTTATCTCTATAATGAAATAGGCAAAAGCTGGTGGGGCGAAACAACCAGCGCAAAGAGTTTCAGGAAAGAGCTTGATGAAATAGGTAACGTAAAGACGCTAAATATATACATCAACTCTCCCGGTGGGAACGTCTTTGACGGTATGGCGATATACAATCAGCTAAAGCGACATAAGGCGTATAAAACTGTTTATGTTGATGGCATAGCAGCTTCTATTGCTTCCGTAATTGCCCTGGCTGGTGACAAAGTTGTTATACCAAAAAACGCTTATTTTATGATCCATAAGCCGTGGTCTATTGCTTGGGGTACTGCTACCGATTTTCGTAAAATGGCTGACAGCCTGGACGTTATTGAAGATGGTATTTTGAACGTCTATGAGGGACATTCAGCCTTGACACGGGATGAAATAAAGCAGTTAATGGCCGATGAAACATGGATGACCGGAGAAGAGGCCTTCGGGTACGGTTTCGCTGATGACGTCGGTGAGGAAATACAAATTGCCGCATCGGTGGCTCAATTGGAAATATGGAACAAGTTCAAGCATCCACCAAAAATTGAAACAAAAACAGAAACACCGGAATCAAACCCTCCTGAGAATAACGGGAGGGTTTTTGATTATAGCCGTGAGGCCAAAATACACGAACTAAGACTAAGGAGGAACAAGAGAAATGGAAATTAAAGACCTGTATGCGAAAAGCGATGCTTTGATGTCAAAAATAAATGGCCTCAAGGCAAAGGAATCACTGACAGAGGCAGAAGACGTTGAGTTTTCTAATGCCGTAGCTGAACTTGAGAAAGTTGAAAACGACATTGAAAGGCTTCAAAAAATCGAGAAGATTGAAGCAAAGAGAGGCGCCCCGGAGAATACCGGCTGGCGTCCCAGTTATGCCGAGCCAAAGAAGCACGACGAGCCATACGCAACCCTGGCAGAACAGCTTTACGACGTCATTCAAGCTGGTATACCGGGAGGCCAGGGAGTGAGTGATCGTTTACGGCAAGTACAGGCGGCCACTGGTGGATCGTCTGGGGTACCGAGCGAAGGCGGCTTTATGATTCAGCCGACATTCGTCCCTGGGCTGATTCAGACGGCCATCGAAGAGGATGACATTCTTAGCAAATGCATACAGATCGAAATCGGTGAAGGGTCCGACCGTGCGGAAGTAACGCTGATCAAAGACCGCAACCGTGGAACTGGGTACCGTTGGGGCGGTGTCCGTGTTTACCGCCGCGCCGAAGCCGACACCGTGACTGCCTTTAAGGTTGACGATTACTCCACTTGGGAATGTAAACTCGAAGATTTAATGGCTCTTTCATATCTGACAGAGCGGCAGATGCAGGATATTCCCCAGCTTGCCAGCCTAATCAGAAACAATGTGCCGAAGGAGCTTGCTTTTGCGCTTACTGAGGAAATGTTTACCGGAAACGGCGTCGGGCATATGCTTGGCATCTTGAAGGCGGCCAGCCTTGTTACTGTGCCTATTGAAACCGGGCAGACGTTAGCAGACACTCCCTTGCTGGCACAAAACATTACCAATATGTGGGCAAGGGTGCCAAAAGAGAATAGGTCAAAAGCAATCTGGCTGTATAACCAGGAACTGGAACCGGCATTTGATGGGCTGAACATTTCCGAAGGTACATCCAGCCATCTTGTTTATATGCCTCCCGGCGGGCTTTCCGGGTCTGGCTATGCGTCCTTTAAAGGCCGTCCGGCGATGCCGTTTGAGCATTGCGAGGCTCCGGGAACCCTGGGTGATTTCATGGTTATTGATCCTTCGGATTATGTTATCGTCCGCAAAGGGCAAGTCCAGGAAGCCGAATCAATCCATGTCAAATTTATCTACACCGAGCGGGTTCTGCGTTGGTATATGAGGATCAACGGCAAGCCAAAGTTTACCGAGGCGATCACGCCTTTTAAAGGCACAAAAACACGTTCCAGTTTTGTCGCCCTGGCAGCCAGGTCGTAAATCAAGAGGCGGCGAACAAACCGCCTCTTTTAATACTACAAATTTAAACCAGGAGGTATAAAAACGATGTACGGAAGAAACATTGCTGAGAATATACACGCTGTACCGGCAATCTGGCCGGTAGATTTAAACTCTGGCGCAAATGCTGGGGATTACGTCAGCCTTAAAGATTACCCTGTTGGCGGGGTGCTCATCCAGATTGGCGCATCTGCCGGAACAATCGCAGTAACAATGCTTCAGGCGACGGCTGTAGCTGGTACAGGTGAGAAGACACTGTCTTTTACTGAAATGTTTATGACAGGCTGTAAACTGAAATTGACCAGCAAAACCGGGACTTTTACCGTGGGCGAAACACTTACCGGGGCCGGTGGTGCGTCAAGCGTTGTCTATGCTGACTGCGGTACATATTTACTGCTGCATACCGTGAATGAAACTGCCTTTGTTGACGGTGAGACTGTCACAGGCGGAACTTCGGGATATACGGGCGTGGCCGACGGAATCGGTATAGATGAAGACATACTTTTAAGCAAGGCTGTGACCAGCGACACGTTCACAATTCCCGACCGGGCAAATAGGATGTATTTCATTCCCTTTGAGGCCATGATGCTTGATGTAGCAAACGATTTTGACTGCATCAGGGTTCATCTAGCCCAGGCGACAGGCGCTGTTATCGGTGGGGCTGTGTATGTGCTTGATCCGAACCAAAAAGGGCGCCCGATGCTGACTGCAATCTACGACTAAAAGGCCCTTCGGGGCCTTTAATTTTACCATAAGGAGGGCATTAAATTGGCTGATAATCCACGAAATATTCTAGGATATAACAGTGCGAACAATTTGTATTCATCTACTGCTGTCACTGCCAATGCTGATGGTTCCATGATTGAGCGTCAAGAATACATGCAGGGCCTTTTAGCGGGGCTAACTGTAGGCGATATACTGCTCCAAGGCACGGTTGACGCTGCCGCTTCCAGTACGACAATTATTCCGGTCGCAGGTCTGGCCGGTTATGGCAACGACTTTTTCAACAACCAGTTTTATCTTCAGGTGCTTAAAAACGCTAACAGCGCCGGTAATGCACCGGAAAAACAGGTCCGTATGATTACGGACTACGCAACTGCAACCGGAACTTTTACCTGTGATGCTTTCAGCTCTGCGGTGGAAGCCTCAGACGTTGTTCTTATCTTACACGAATCACAAGTAGCGATTGGACGGGATGACAACAATAACACTTATGCCAGTTCAAACGTGGCGGCTAATGAAAACGGCAGCGTATTAGAGCGGCTTGAGGCGATCAAAGATCAGATTACTGCTGTTGATGACTTTGTTGATACCGAAGTAGCGGCGATCAAGGCAGTCACCGATGTAATACCTGATGCCGGGGCACTGACAACGATCAGCGGAAAGATAGACGCTATTGATAACTATATTGATGAGGCTAATCTTGAAAAGCTAACAGCCAAAGCAGATGGCGGCACTCATGCTTATCCAGACAGCGTGGCCGATGATTCTGTAGTTGCATATCTCGCAAGCAAAGCTGATCCAGCAGACATGACAAGCTACAATAACACAACCGATAGCCTTGAAGCTTTAAGCGATAAAATTGACACTATCGACGATTATATTGACGGCGCTAACCTTGAGAAGTTGACCAGCGCGGCAGACGGCGGCAGTCACGCTTATCCTGATTCAGTCGCACAGGAATCGGTAATTGCGTATCTAATGAGTAAATCGGCAAATCCGGTTACAACAAGCTTTGATAACCAAACTGATTCTCTTGAAGCGATCAGCGATGCTGTTTCCGGGCTTAACGATGTTAGCACAGCAGAGGTAAACACAGAAGTTGATAACGCCCTTAACACAATCGTTCCTGCGTCACCTACTGCCGGAAGTATTAATGACATTCTATCTAAGGCAGCCGGCGGGAATACTTTCGACAAGGCAACTGACAGTCTGGAAGCAATCAGCGATAAGGTTGGCACACCTGTAAATGCTGGCGGTACTGCTACTGTCGGGGCAATCTTGGGCGATTTTGCAAACGTCAGCCTTGCTTCGCGTTTGGGTCTTGCAGATGGAACTACTACAGAGAGCATCCAGGGTAAGCTCGGTACCGATACCGAACTGGCAGACCGTAGTTTGTATGACATTCTTAACGGTGGCGGCCCGGCGGCAGCTGCTGCGGCTGCGGCACCGGCAAACGATAAATCGTTATATGCTGTTGCCAGTGCAATTTACAATCTGTCTGTTCCAGCAGCGGCCACTGGTGAAACAGTCATTGACGAGGGCGATTACGACTGGACAGCGGATTACCCTGCTCTGCTGACGATTGCTCCGGCGGCAGGTTCGGCCCTGGCTGATGTTGTGGTACATTTAGACATGGATAAGGTTACTACAGGTTTTGCAACCATCTATGGCGCGCAAACGCTATCGGTTTATGTCGAGCGCAAAATTGACGGTACGAACTGGCGGCGTGAACTTATCGTTGAAACTGCACTTGCAGGAACTGGCGCTGATGTTCGCGATATGAAAATAAATGTTGGCGATATAGGCATTACACAGCAGGCCAGGATTACGGCGGCGCTTTCTGCTGAAGTAAGCGGCACTGCTGAAACAGAGATACCTTATGTAGTGTATTACAAGGGGCTTGCTGCTCCTACGATTACGCCTTTAGCAGCAACGCCGTAGTAAACAATAACGACGGGGCGGTCACTCATGGCGGGTGGCCGCCTCTTGTCACCACAAAAAGAGGAAGGTGAGATAAATGGCACTACATGCAAACGTGGTAATTGTATCAGGCATAAGGCGATACGAAGGGACGGCGGCTGCTCTTGCAGCGTCAACTTTTGAGGGCATCCCAGCCGGATCTACGTTTTTAGAAACCGATACCGGAGTAATATATGTCCTCGACAAAGCATTAGCACTACAGCCGAAATACGAACAGGTCAAAATTGCGGCAGGTACCGCTATTGTCGGCAAAGTTGGCATTGACCAAACAACAGACGGTACCACCAATAAAGTGCAAGCCCGTAATGCGACGGCAGACAATTTTCAGGTAAACGCTAACCTGCAGGTCGGCGATGCTGATAATGCGGTTGGAAATCCTGCATTTGTTCAGCTAACGGACAGTAATGTTGAAGAAACCATAGGCGAGGATATACCTGATAAGGCTGTCTTGATCGGTGCAGAGGATGCAAGCGGCGATTTACAGGCGGCACAGATAGATGCAAATGGCAATATTTATATTAATCCTGCTCCTTTGGATGAGGATACGGATAAAATTGACGTTGCGAAAATGTCAAAGGGCGGTATGGCTGTTGTCCATAGTGCCATAACTGGCACGGCAACAAGCACGGAGCAATCAGCGGACGGTTTTAATTCTCTGCTTATAGAGGTGGAATTAGATGCGGCTCATAACTGGACGTTTAAATTGCAGGGTAGCATGATTAGCGGTGGTACGTTCAAGGATTGGTACGAACTGGCGAATACTGGTGTTATGACGGCTATGAGCTATCAATGCAATGCCTCCCGTGGATTTGTCTTTAAGGGCATCCCTGACTATTACAAAATTGTAGCAACTGAAGACGAGGATGGCGCAACTGTAACTGTACGCTGTCAGCCTCTTAATCTGTAGGGGGTGCTGATATGACCACAAGATCAGTATTGCCGCAAAACTACGTCAGAAAAACAGGTACGCTCTTTGAGGATTTTGAAACCCTTGGCGATTGGAGTTTGCAATCTGGCACAGGCACCGTTGAGGTTGACACAGAGCATTTTATAACAGGTACAAAGTCACTGAAAATAACTGAAACGGGTGCCGCTGGGGTAGTTGTTGGCTATCAAAAAACAATATCGCAGAATTTTCGCAACTGGGATCGGTATTTAACGGCTGATGTTTATATACCCCATGATCCGTATTTGTATGTCCAGAACGTATATATCAGGATAGCATCGACAACTAATTATTCAAAAACGATGTACGGGAATTGGAGCTATACTGTATTAAAAAAAGGATGGAATAGGCTCACGCTCCATCCTGCTGATTGGTTAGTTACGGGCAGTGATAGTTTTGAAAATGATATGGTGCGGCTATGTGTGCGTTTACTGCCCAGCGCAAGCGCAGGCGGGCCTGTAAGCATAAGCATAGATAATTTAAAACTTGGCGAAAGAACGGTGCCGAAAGTAGCCTTTACTTTTGACGATATACACAAAAATTCCTACGATAACGGTTGTGTCTACATGATGAACAGGGGATTAAAAGGAACATATTATTCGACAATGAACGAACCCGATCAGGCTAATCGTATGACAACGGCAGAACTCACAACAGCTTACAATGCTGGCTGGGCTATCAGCAATCATACGACTGATCATACATCACTATCTACACTTAGTACTGCCGCAGAGATAATTTCAAAAATACAGCCGATGACAGACTGGCTTATAGCGCATGGATTTACCAGGAGCGCACAACATTTAGCTTTTCCAAGCGGTGAATATAACGATCTGGTTTTAGATACTTGTGCAGGGCTTGGACTGAAAACCGTCCGGTCAACGACACATGAGTATAATCGAGCACCGTTTTATGACGGCTTTCTTAGTGAAAAGCCGCTTGATAGTACTGTCAGCCTTGCAACGGCAATGAGCCAGATTGACTATGCTATAAAGTACGGCTGCACGGTGATTTTCCTGGCGCATGAAATTGATACGGTTGCCGGTACTGGAAAATGGGCTACAGCAGATTTCCAGGCACTTGTAGACTATGCGATTGCCAGGAAGATTGATATTGTGTCGATTGATGAGCTTTACGAAGGGCAGTTTAATCCGAGGTATAGATCGCTAATTGCGGCGTAATTTAGCTAACGAAGTAGCGAAAGTTAAAACTTCAACCTCCGGAGGGGGTTTTTTAAATTGCAAAAATACGCATTAACACTTGTGACCGGCCCAGCAGTGGAGCCGGTTTCGCTTTTGTCTATCAAAGAGTATCTGCACGCTAATAGCGGCAGCCTAGCCGACAATCTCACGCCAACCCAAAGCATACCGCCCGGCAGCCATAGTATAGCCGCCGCCTATTCCCTCGAAGGCGCAGCGGCTGAAGTGCTTGGCTATAACTCCCTGGTAGTGCTTGACGCAGGAACAAACGGCACAGGCGGCACAGTAGACGTAAAACTGCAGCATCGGGACGATGCGGCGGATGCTTGGGAAGATGTGACCAGCGGGGCATTTGCGCAGGTGACAACGGCAAACGACAACGCCGCTTACGAGAAGCAGTACACAGGCGACAAGCGGTGGCTTCGGCCAGTGGCAACGGTGGTAGGGGCGGCCTGTAGCTTTGGTGTGAGCATTATTTTAGAGGCGCCGACGTCATCGGAGGATGACCTGTTGACGGCACTAATCACGATGGCACGGGAATACTGCGAGGGGTTTTTAGGGCGGCAACTCATCACGGCAACCTGGCAGATGTGGCTTGACTACTGGCCTGACAAGGATTATATCCAGATATTATTGCCGCCACTGCAAAGCGTTACAAGCATCAAATATTACGACACGGCAGACACAGAGGCCACTATGACAGCCTCTGACTACTTCGTTGACACAAAAAGTCAGCCGGGGCGGGTGTCTCTTGCTTACGGCTGCTCCTGGCCGTCAACGACGCTGCGCCCGGCAAACGGTATTTGTATTGAGTTTGTCGCTGGGTATGGTGATACTGCCGCAGATGTCCCAGCGATGGCGGTAAACGCTATCAAGTTGAAGGTAAAGCTTGAGCATGAGTACCTGACGCCAGCCGAAGCGGAGCAATATCAAAAAGCAGTAGAACGGCTGCTCTGGATGGACAGGATTGTATTTTTGTAGGGGCGTGATGTGATGGATAGCAGGAAACGCGATCAGCGGATTACGCTGCAGATGCCGACAATTAGCCGTGACAGCGACGGAATAGCATCTCCGTCATGGGTTGACGTTGCAATCGTCTGGGCGGCCAGGGCGCATAAAAGCAGTCGGGAATTTTATGCAGCGCAGAAGATAAACTCCGAGACGCAGGAAGTGTTTAACATTCAGTATCGCAGCGACATTAACGAGACGTGGCAGGTTGTGCACTGGGGGAAAACCTATGATGTGTTAGGCGCTCCCCCGGACAATAAGCGGACGGAAATTAACCTGCTCTGTAAGGCGGTGTCGTAATTGGCAAATACGATAAGCATTAATAATTTAGCTACTGAAATAGTACTGGCGGTCAAGGAATACACAGAAGATGTGACAGAAGCGATTGAAAAGGAATTGGACAGTACATCGAAAATTGTATTGTCCGATATTCAAGCCGGATCTCCTGTCAAAACTGGCCGATATCGCAAAGGGTGGAAGCGCAAAAAAGAAAGCGAAGGCGGCACAATAAAATACATTATTTACAACAAGGACAGGCCCTTTTTGGCTCATTTGCTTGAATTTGGGCATGCGAAAGTAAATGGTGGGCGTGTCTCCGGAAAGCCGCACATACGACCGTCATATGATGCCCATGTCCCCGCAATGCAGGAACGCATTGAAAAGATCATTCAGAAAGGGGGCTAGCCTATGACCCTTGCCGAACTCAGAACAGAATTGTTGACGCTCGGGATGCCGGTAGAATACGGCGGGTTTGCCAGACCCCCGACTCCCCCTTATTTAGTTTATGTTTACGCCTACTCGGGAGACGTGATGGCCGATGACCAAAACGCTTTTGATGTAGGAAACTGGCAGATAGAGCTTTATACGACCAAAAAAGATCCCACAAATGAAGGGCTCATAGAAACACTGCTTAAAAATTTACGCCTCCCTTACTACAAGGTTGAGGCGTTTATTGATTCCTTGGGTCTGCGTCAAGTGGTTTATGAAATCCAGATAATAGGAGGATGAACAAATTGGAAAATTCACAAATTGGCCTTGATCAATTTTACTATGCAGAAGTTCTGACCGACACCGTTGACGGCTGCACTTATGATACACCTGTAGCCATTACGGGCATTATAACAGCCTCCGTAAAGGCTAACGGCAGCATTGAGACACAGTATGCCGATGATGGCCCGGCGGCAAATGCGGCCAGTGTCGGTAAGCAGGAGATCGACCTTGAGTTTACAAACCTTGCTCCCGCTGTACGGGCGGCTCTGTTGGGGCACACTGTCACGTCAGGAGTTATCGAGGAAAAGGCAAGCGACACTCCGAAAACAGTCGCAATTGGTTTTCGGAGTATGAAATCAAATGGTGCGTACCGTTATGTATGGTATGCCAAAGGGCAATTTGCAGTGCCAGATGATTCCTACAAGACTAAAGAGGCAAAGATTAACTTTGGCACCACCAAAATGACGTTTTCCGGCCTGCGCCGTGACTACGACAGCAAGTACAAGATATGGGCCGACGATGACGACGATGCAGTTGCAGCGGGCACCATTACCGCCTGGTTTGACGCTGTGCCGATCACAATTACATCGCCGGATGCCCTGACGCTGGCGACATCTCCAACTGACGGAGCTAGTGGCGTAGCAATCAACGTATCGCCGACCTTTACTTACAACAACGCGATCCCGGAGGCATTTGCGACGGGTGATTATGCGGATGACTACTTCTATTTGATTGACCCCAGTGACGGCAGCAAGATAGCCGCCGCGCTGACAATTAATGCGACTTGTAAGATTGTAACCCTGAACCCAGACGAAGACCTGACGAATGATACTGAGTACATTCTGGTTGCGTCTGGCCTGGTTACAGATATTTACGGTCAGAAACTGGCAGCTGGTACGAGGATAGCCAACTTTTCCACAGTAGCACTTTAAATAAAAAATAAAACAATAAAAGCAGGGGCGGCCATAACAGGCCGCTTTTGTTTTTATATTTGGAGGGTTTTAAATGGACACCCCATCACTCATCATAGACGGAAAAGAATATTTTATGCCCGAGCCAAAGATAAAGCTTTGGCGCAAATTCATCCGGTATTACGAAAAGTTCGGCGAAAGAAGCAACTCCGAAGAGGCTTATACGGAGATGCTTGACATCATAGCAACCGCCTTTAACAACCCCGAAATAACTCCTGAAGTTGTCGAGGATAACGGCAACCTCAAAGACCTAACTATTTATTTTGACTACATCAAATCCAAAGTCACCGGCACCGCAAACGCAAAGGCTGGGCAAGTCCCAAACGTAAAGGCTCCGTCAAAGACATAAGCCATTTGACGGAGTATCAGACCGTCATTTATTTTTGCCTCTCTTTCTGTAGGGCGTTTAACAAGCTCCTGCGGGAAATTGATGAGGAAACAATTGAGGATATGTTTGACCTGCTTATCGTCGCTAATTTGACTGACGAAGAGCAGGACAAAGCGCCCAAGAAGATATTTATCGACCAGACTGACTTGTAGAGGTGAGAAGCAATGGCAGAAACGATCAGGGGAATTAACGTCGTTATAGGCAGCGATACAACCGGGCTGGCAAAAGCATTGTCAGATGTAAACAAGCACGCCAGGGACATACAATCCGAGTTAAAACAGGTTGAGAAACTGCTTAAACTTGATCCCACAAATACAGAGCTTATTGCACAGAAACAAAAACTCTTAGCTGATGCCGTTGCAACAACCTCAGCAAAGTTAAAAGTGCTGAAAGAAGCCCAGGAGCAGGTCAACGAGCAGTTTAAGAAGGGCGACATAACAGAAGGGCAGTACCGCGCATTTCAGCGAGAAGTAGCGGCCACAGAACAGCAGCTGAAGAAGCTTGAATCGGAAATATCAAAGCAGTTCTCTTCATGGGGAAATGTAGCCGAGAAGCTGAACGGCGTCGGCAAAGGTTTTCAGTCAATCGGCGAAAAAATAGGCTCTATCGGCAAGTCAATGAGCGCATATGTAACCGCTCCAATAGCAGCAGCCGGGGCAGCCGCCGTAAAAATGGCCTCCGATATGGCAGAGAGCATCAACAAGGTGCAGGTTGCCTTTAAAGACCAGGCTGCCGGAGTTGAGCAGTGGAGCGGGACAACTTTAAAAAGCTTTGGTATTGCAAAAGGCTCCGCTCTGGACATGGCCGCAAAATACGGTGACATGGCTACCAGTATGGGTTTGAATACTCAGCAAGCGGCAAGCATGAGCGAGAAAATAGTTGGACTTGCGGGTGATCTGTCGTCGTTTAAAAACATCAAGCTTGACATTGCTGATACTGCCCTTACAAGCATATTTACCGGCGAGACTGAAAGTCTGAAGCAACTCGGAATCGTCATGACACAGGCAAACCTTCAGGAGTATGCACTCAGTCAGGGTATAACCACACGCATACAGGACATGACACAAGCAGAACAAACGCAACTCCGCTATAACTACGTCATGGCCATGACCGTCAATGCTCATGGCGATTTTATACGTACACAGGACGGCGCAGCCAATCAGATGCGTATATTTGGCGAAAGCATGAAAGAGGCAGGGGCAACAATCGGGGCTAACCTGCTTCCTTATGTGACGCAAATCGTCCAGTATATAAACGACTTGGTGCAAAAATTCGGATCTCTCAGTCCGGAGATGCAAAAAACAATCCTTGTTGTTGCCGGATTGGCGGCGGCAATCGGCCCGCTCATGGCTGTCATGGGGCCAATAATCACGGTGATAGGTGGTATTATAACAGGGCTTGGCGCAATGACGGGGGCAATGGCGGCGGGTGCTACAGGTGTGGGTATTTTGACGACTGCATTTCCTGTTTTGGGTGCGGCAATCACAGTTATAACCGGCCCTATCGGTATCGCAATAGCGGCAATCGCTGCATTAATAGCGATAGGGGTTCTGCTTTATGAGCACTGGGACGAAATAAAAGCCTATGCTGAAGAGGTATGGGATGGCATAAAAGACAAAATAACCGATATTTGCGAGGACATCAGCGATTTTGTAACTGATACCTGGGAGGATATAACCGACACTTTCGCAGACGCATTTGACGATATAATTGACATCGTCCGCGACGAATGGGACATCATTAAGACAGTTTTCGACGCAACTCTAACAACTATCAAAACAATACTAAAAGCCGCCTGGGACGTGATAAAGACTATCTTTGAGGCGGCGTTTTTAATAATTTACGACATTGTGACCGGTAATTGGAGCGATATCGGAGACGTTTTTAGCGATGCGACAGAAAAGATTAGGGACATTGTTGATGATGCCTGGGAAAAAATCAAAACCATATGGTTAAACGCCTTCAACAAAATTGAATCTGACGCATATGATATTTTTGAAACAATTAAGACAATCTTTTCTAATGCCTGGGAATCGCTCAAAACAGGCACTATCAATGCCTGGAATGGCATTAAAACGGCCATTGAAAACGCATGGGACAGTATCAGGACATTTTTCGCAAAACTTCCCGGGGAAATGCTGAAGCTTGGTAAAGATATTGTCCAGGGCATGATTGACGGTATCACGGGCATGATAGGGAGCCTTGAAACAGCAGCATCGAATTTGATCAAACGGTTGGTAGGCAAGGCAAAGAAGGACTTGGACAGTAGTTCCCCCTCCGGCGTGTTTAAGTCCATCGGCGAGGATGTAACCCAGGGACTTGCAGACGGTATTACAGATTCAACGGATACCGCTGTATCTGCTGCGTCTGGTTTAGTCAGTGCAATACAAACACCCTTTGCCAACTTGGGCAGTTACTTTACCGGAATCGCTACTACATCGCTGGAAGATCTAATAGCCGGAATAAAATCGAAGATCCCCGAAATTGCAGCAGCTGCGCAGGCGGCGGCTGAAGCCGCTATGATTCCATGGCAGGATATACTTGATGGCGTATATGGAAATCTGAATCCGGACGGAACATATAATACGGATACCCCCGCTGGTATGTGGCAAGCTGCTGGTGGTAGCATAGATGAGTATACGGCGCTTTATCAGGAGTATCTCCAGAAAGCTCAAGAAAATGGGTGGGGCTGGTTCTACATTTATTATGGCGATACCTACCTGTACTTTGATCCTGCGGGTACTTTCTTGGGGGCATCAAATAATGGAAATGGCCCTCCATCCGGTTATAGTGAGCCCGATGAAGATCCTGGAACGGGTGGAGTCCCTACAAACGGGGATAATCCAGATTATTACTACAGCCCAGGTGGCGGCTATCAAGGGCCTGGTTACTACGGGCCTTTTTCTACATCTCCGGAATGGCGGTTTTACTCCTCAGAAGATGGCTATAACAGTGGTGAAGGAAGCTCTCCTCCGGCATATATGCAGAGTGGCGGTATAACCGCCCGTGAGGGCCTTATATATGCGCATCCCCAGGAAGCGATAATACCGCTACCGAAGCTGTTACCGATGCTGACTGAGGCTCTTACGGGAGCGGTCAACATACTGGCCGGCTCGTCGTCGCAAAACAGCTTTATGAGCAATACAGTTCAGGTCATCAACCAGGGGACAATAGTCGGCAGTAATGGTATGCAGGAGTTTGCCGACATTGTGTCCAGGCGTATTGCCGGCAGGTACGGATTATCCTCCGGGGGGGCGTGGTAATGGGGACTCAAATAATCATCACGCCTCCAGGAGGCACAGCACAGGAGATAAAAGTATACAGCCAGTGCCAAACGGCCCTATCGGCAACCAGCCGGTCAGGGTCGTTCTCTTTGACGTTTCCGGACGTAACAGGCAGTATGATAGACGCTTTTCCTATCGGCAGCGATGTACAAATTATACAGGGAGATCACCTTTTCAGGGGCTGGGTAGTCAATCCGGCAAAGGCGATTTCCGGAGCAGTGAAAAATATCCAGCTCGAAGGGCTGTGTTATACCGGCCGGACGCAGAAAATACTCGTATCAGAGAGCTATGTTGACCAGACAATTAGTTATATTGTAGATGATTTATTTACGAAGTACATGCCTTGGGTAGACAGAAATAGCATCGTTGCCTGTGGCAAAGTAGTCACCATTGCCTTTCGGGACGAATTTTTATTTGACTGCATGGAAAAGCTCTGCGAGTTGTCCGGTTATGAGTGGGTCATATTTGAGCTTCTGCCGGAAGAGATTGAGCAGGACACGGAGAACTCCGGCTGGGCTGAGGTTGTTGAGGTTGTCTCACCGATCACAGACTTGGCGGCGTCCAACTGGGGTGAGTTGGTGCAGTGCAATGTAGCATTTCCCCCGCTGCCCTCAGACACGCTTTATCCATCGGAAACACTATATCCACAATAAAGGGGTGAGAACATGGGAGTTGTATCGGTTCATTTCTTCCCTCTGGGGAGCCGGATCAACAGTAATGTAATCAAGCCCGGAACATATAAACGAGGCACCGCAAAGCTCACTCCCGACAGTAAAAAACTCGTTAATAAACTGACCGTCAAAGGCGGCAAGGCGCTGTCCGAGGAATACTCACAGGCGATCACCGTCGGCACAGTGCCTATTCACCTCGATTATTCGCCAAGGGCCCCTATAACCGTGACCATCGGCGGATCAGAAAAGACGCTGGGAATACAAAACATTCATGAGCCCGGAACGTATGACTTCCTGCTGAATGCTGCCGAAAAGCTGCTTATTCCCGATCAGTGCACAACCGGCACTGGGACTATATCATACCTGTACGAATACCCGATCAAAATCATTTTGGAAGAGCCCAACAGTCAGGAGCAGTACGGAGTATTTGAGGACATCTACCGGGTTGATTCCGACGACCGGGACACGGTTTTAGGGCTCGGCCTACAGTACCTGTATAAATATTGCCAGCCTGTTATTTCCGGAAGCATTGAGCCATTTACGGGGGTATACAGGCCAGGGGAATACATACTGACGCAGATCCCAGACCTAAACATTGATACCTACCTAACGATAAAAGAAGTCTCTTACAGCAGTATTCCCGGGAAGTCTCAGGTTGACATAAAACTGCAACTGGAAACCCCGGAGCGCGATGTGTCGGACGTGCTGAAAGACCTGGCAAAACGGCTTTCAGTGCTTGAGCGGGCGTCGCTAAACGACGATGACAGCCCGGTTGAGATTTACATTGCCAGGGAGCAGGTCTGGCAGTGGCTTGAGACAATCGTATTATCTGCACCTGTTGAAGCTCAGGAACGGCAATGGTGGCGGGAAGAATCTTCTCTGGTGGCTCCCGTGCCCGTCGACGAAACAACGGAGTGGGAGGAAGAATCAGAATCAACGATTCACGCCTGCCCTTTGCCCGGAGATACAACTTATCCATCAGATACAACATACCCCTGTTAGGAAAGGAGTGAACATTTATGAATGAAAAAACAAACTGGATCGGTCAGTGGGAGGTAATTGCCCACGATAAACAAGGCAACGAACTCTGGCGGGACAAGATTAAGCCCAACATGATTATGGACGTCGCCTTAGACATGGTTGTTAATATGCTTCGGGGCACTGTGACAGACGGAGAAATAAAATATGTCGCCCTGGGTAGCGATACGACATCACCTGCCGAAGATCAGACCACGCTTGTAGCCGAAGAATTTCGGAAGGCTGTCACAAGCCAGAATCCGGATCCGGTAACGGCGGGCAAGCTTTATACTGAGCTTTACGTTGCCGACACCGAGGCAAACAGCTTTAAATGTGAAGAAATCGGTTGGTTCGCGGGAGCGGCGGCAACAGCAAGCGCAGACACCGGTATCATGATTGCCCGTGTCCTGTACTCCCGGCAGAAAGCGTCAACGGAATCGTGGACTATCCGCCGGACAGACACAATCAGCCGTGGTTAAGGAGTGATAAAAATTGGCTTTAGGTGACTACTCTAAAACAACTTACGTTAACGACAGCGCTCCGGGGCTATCTGCTACCCGGTTAAACAATAATGAGGACAAGACAAAAGAGCTTGACACCGCAATGGCCTCACACAAGGCCAGACACACCACCGGCGGCGATGATGCCCTTACCGCTGCAAACATCGGGGCGGCGGCGGCATCGCACACCCACGCACCGGCAAACATCACCCCGCAGGGAACGGGCAGCACGCTTGATGCTGACACCCTTGACGGGTCACATCTTAGCGCAGTTATAACGGCTGCTGTGGCTGCCGCCTTGCCCTCCGGCTTAATACTGCTCTGGCACGGTTCGTCGGCGTCAATCCCTTCCGGCTGGGTGCTCTGTGATGGCAATAATGGCACGCCTAATCTGCGAGATAAGTTTATCGTAGGAGCCGGGACAACTTACGCCGTAAATGATACCGGCGGCGAGGCGACTCACACGTTAACTACAGGCGAGATGCCCGCTCATGCTCATGGAGGGACAACGGGTAACGAGTTGGCCCATACGCACAGTTATAATTTTCCCAGTACCGCCGTTCAAG
>Ga0265297_10005217_pt1 | contig 20152 bp, 19 predicted proteins | sample Munlanlwell13791_FD_192502 | JGI IMG/M metagenome (GOLD analysis project Ga0265297, IMG submission 192502) | Leachate microbial communities from a municipal landfill in Southern Ontario, Canada - Leachate well 137-91 | ecosystem: Engineered > Solid waste > Landfill > Unclassified | place...
AAAATATCCTGGATTTTTTTCGCGGTTTCGTGATTTTTTGAAGCGGCAACCACAAGCGCGGGCATTCCTTTTGCCACCTCAATCGCAATAGTGGGACCGGACAAAACAGCAACTTGCACACTCCCCAACTCCTGTTTCAAAATTTCGGTCATTCTCTTCAATGTTTTTTGTTCTATTCCTTTCGCCACACTGATTAAAACTTTTTTACTCAAAGATATTTTTGTTTTTTTCAATTTCTTCGCGACATCGCGGAAAAACTTTGAAGGTATGGCAAAAATCACAAATTCAGCGTCTTCCACGGCCTTAGCCAAATCACGCTCAAAAATTATTTGATCCGGAATCTTTATTCCTTTTAGATAAATTCTATTTTCCCGTTTTTTGCTTAATTCATCCAAATAATCCGGAAAGTTGCTCCAAACCTTTACATTGTGCCCGTTTTTTGAAAGCAAGATCGCCAACGTCGTTCCCCACGCTCCATCACCTAGCACGGTTATTTTTGTTTTTTTAATTGTTTTCGCCATATTTATTGATTAGAATAAAGAATTATGAATCAAGAAGTATGAATCTTGTTGCGGACTACCGTCCGCTTTTACTAAGATACTGTTTCCATCTTAATTACCATAATACAATTATACCTTTAAATAGAAGAAAGAATCAAGAATATCCTGATAAAAAGCGGTTTACCGCTTCAAAGCGCTAATTACAAACTACAAATTACGAAGTACTCAATGTTTAGGCCTTTGAGGCCTAAACATTAGGTTTTGCGGTGGGAGCAAATGTCTTTGAAGTCGCAATATTGGCAATGCCAGCCCGGACTTGGCTTAAAATTGCTTCTTTTGATCCTTTCCGTGATATCTTTTATCTTATCAAGCGTTTTTTCCGCGTCCCCGGGTTTTGGCTCAAAAGAACAAGTGGTTCCGTCTTCCACGTAATAATAGGTCAAGCGCTTTGTCTTTAAACCAAAAATGGTTTCCGCGGCAACGTGGTATATTGAAAGCTGAAGCTTTTCGTCCGTACCTAAGGACTTTTTGGGGACCCCGGTCTTGTAATCGATAATTTCAACCATCTCATCGCCAATATCGTCTATCCTGTCGATCGCGCCGATAAACTTGTCTCCGTTTATTTTCAAGGAAAACGTTTTCTCCAACGCCGGTTCGTTCGCTATTAATAACACTTTAAATCCATTGCCCGTAAAATCTTCAAAAAATCTTTTTAAAACTTCTTTTCCTTTTTCAAAATATTCTTTTTTACCGTGGGCGTCGTGCCAATCGTCTATCCATTCTTTTTCGTATATCTGCAAAAGGTCATTCAATCCCAAATTTACCTTTCCATCCTTTTCTGTGCTCGGGAAAAGGGATTTTTGCTCTATCGCCAAATTTCTTGAAGCCATACCCACAAACTTGTGCAAGGTATTGTGGATCGTCTTTCCAAAACTGAAATTGGCCCGGCCCCGAACCGGAATTCTTAAGATCTGAGCGAATTTGTATTGCAAGGGGCAATTTGTAAAAGAAGCGAGTTGGGAAAAAGAAAAATGGTCGGGCAAAAATTGTTTCACGTTCCCATTTATCCTATCTGTTTCGTTCGATTCCATTTTAAATCCGTTGTTTATGGATTTGCCAAAGCAAAAATTGGCGCCACGCACAAACTTTTGTTTTGCCAAGGCTTCTTCGCTGATCAATTTCGCTTCCTGTAAAAATCGGGAAGGTTTTTTTAATTGCTTGCCGCCGTAATCGGCCGCCCAGGTCAAAAACAATCCCCGCTTCGCCCTGGTTAAAGCAACGTAAAACAGTCGCCTTTCTTCTTCCAGATGAAAATCACCGCTAGGGAGTATTTCTTGTATCAGAGCTTCGGGAATTTCTATGGGATCGCTCCTTTCGTCCGAGGGAAACTTTCTTGTCACGAGGTTAACAATAAATACGTACTTGAATTCAAGGCCCTTCGCGGAGTGCACGGTCATTATTTTTACCGCATCATAGTCCTCGTTGATAGAGACTTTCAGTTCTCCTTCTTCGCCAGCATCCAATTCCATTTGCAGATTTTCCACAAACGCCATTAACTTACCGTCGATTTGGGAGTCCTCAAAATCTTTGATCTTTTGATAGAATTGGTAAAGCAATTCCCAATTGCGCAAATTTTCTTCCGTTGTGTCCGCTAATTTTTTATCATAGCCAAGATCATTTATCATTTCCACAAAAATCTCGCTCGCGTTCTTCTCCTTCGCCAGATTGAAATGCTTTTTTAACGAGCGAACCAGAATCTCCAATTTTTTCAAAGTTTGCCCGGTCAGTTTGTTCAGTAAGTACGAGTCTTGGATCGCTTCAAACGCGGGGATACCTTTTTTATCGCCATATTGGGTAATTCGCGCCACTTCTTCCGGAGTAATTTCCAAAGGAAGCATCCTTAACACTCGATAAAAACTCGCAGAATCATAAAAATTGATCACGGTTTTGAAATAGGAAATGACGTCCAAGATCAAGGGATTGGTATAGAGCCCTTTTGAAGAAATAAACTGGTAAGGAATATTTGCCCGATCCAGTGCCCGACTGAAACTGTTTGCCGACTCGTTTGTTCTTGTTAGGATGGCAAAATCAGAGAAAGAGGCTTTGCCGTCAATCTCTTTAAGTTCCCAGATCTTATTAATAACACCTCTTATCTCATCGTCCCCTGTTTCAAATGCCAACAACTCGATCGCTCCTTTTTTATCCTGATTGCTTTTTAGTTTTTTCGTTATTTTTTGAAACGCTTCCAAATTTAACCCTTTTTCTTTTGCTTTTTCTTGAAGATCCTTTACTGTGTTCAGCTGATATTCCAACCGATTGGGATTGTTGAATTGGATAAATCCGTAAGCCAAATCCAAAATATTCTGGGGCGAACGATAATTCTCCACCAAAACTATTTCTTTTGACTTCGGGTAATCGGTTTTAAACATAAGCACGTTGTTGAAAGACGCACCTTGAAAATGGAAAATGGAATTATGTACAACTATTCCTTGAGCCAAAAAATTATGCGTCTTATCGATTTCCAAATCATAAACAAAATCTTCCTTAAGCTCTTTTTTAATTTCTATTATTTCGTCGTAAACGATTGTATTCCCTCTTCTTATCGGCAAATAATGCCCTAATACTAAATTCTTTGCCGGAATTATTATGGCCGGATCATTGTGCCTTATTTTAGTTTTCGCATCCAATCCAACGCCGACATAAAATTTTGATTCGATGAATCCTCCGGTTATTTCTTGAAGCCTCTTTGCAATTTTCACCAACTCTCTAATATCGCTATTTATTATCAAAAGCCGTTTGCCTTTCTTGGCTTTGCTCGTTGCAAAGCCGGCTTTTTCGATTTTATCAATTACATTTTTACTGGAAGTTTCGATCCTTAAAACATGGTAAACTAAAGGATTTTTTACTACCACTTTTTGTTTTTTTACCGCCTCTTTACTTCTGTATCTACGCGAGCACATTAAAATATTAATTTTAATTCTTTCTTTCTGTCCTCTTGTTACCGCTCCGAGGCAACTATGGACATAATTGATATCAACATTCAAATCATTCGCCAATTTTAAAACATTTTCACTAACATCTATTTCCTTATATAGTCTTTCTAGCAAATGATTCTTAATTATCACTCCTTTTCTTTCACAAAAACAACCCGTAGGTATGCCGTATTTTAATGACCACAAAGTCTCATAATATCTCGCTTCTTCATCGGTCGCAAACGCCCTAAGTGCGATTATTTTATCAGCAGACCTTTCAAATTTTAACCTGCCGGCCACATTATCTGTTTTGCCGATTCTCCAGCCGATATCGTCTCTAAACATTAAATATACGTAATGATAATTACTCTTTTTCATTCGACTTGAAGAAGGAATGGCGCAAAACATTTTATGGTTATCTGTTACGGTTATTTTGTTTCCGCTTCTAGTAGTTACTGTTATAAAATCAGTCTTTTTTTTGTTTTTGAAAACATTTTTAACAATGGAAGCTCCCATATGCCCCCGCCCAATTCCCGTTAAGAGAACGTCTCCCTTTTTAATATTTTTTATTTTTTCTTCTTTTATCGCTTCTTTCTCCCACTTTTCCACAAACATATCGCCCGGCAGGCATTGGTCGTCGTCCGCCACGGCGGTTATATTATTTTTCGGTGCCGCCAGTTTTTTCACCAATTCATATTGCACAAGGTTCGTGTCCTGGAACTCGTCTACCATTATATACTTGAATTGGTCTTGGAATTTTTTTAAAATTTCCGGGCGGCGTTCAAACAACTTTAGCGTGTAATTGATCAGATCGCCGAAATCAAGGCAACTGTTGTCCAATAATAATTTTTGATACGTGTGGTACGCCAGAGCCACTTCATGGACGCGTTCGTATTCTTTTTGCTTTAAAACAATTTCATCTTCATCATTATTGCTCGATCTCTTGCTTTTTTTAATTTTAACGGACGATTCCCCTGCCACGCGCGTATTATCAAAACTTAATTTCAAGGAATCGGCGTAATCCAAATAATCTTCCGGATAAATGCCCTCGTTCTTACACTGATGAAAATGCCTTATTAGGGCTTGAATAAATTTGGTCGGGTTGCCGAGTGGACGATATTCTTTTAAAAAATTGAATTTTTCAAAATTTTTCCTGACCAAAACCCAGCCGCCACTGCTATTCAGGAGCTTGTAATTAGTGGGTAGCCCGGCGTAGAGCCCGTAATTTTTTAAAATTCTGTCGCAGAAAGAATGAAAAGTGGAGATCCAAAAATCATAATAACCGAACGGCAACAAAGCTTCCACCCTGTCTTCCATTTCCCTGGCCGCTTTATCGGTAAAAGTAAGGGCCAAAATTTCTTCGGGCTTTAAACCTTTTTCTTCGATCAAGTAAGCAATTCTGTTCGTAATAACCGTGGTCTTTCCGGTGCCCGCTCCGGCAACGATCATCAGCGGACCGTTACCGTATTCAACAGCTTGTTTTTGTTCTTTGTTTAGTTTGCTCAAATCCATATAGGCTATTATAGTCCAAAAATAGGATAAAAAAAAGAGTATCGTTGATACTCATTTAAAATAATTAGCTACCCATCGGGCGAGCTTGCGAACGTCGTGCGGACAAAGATTGTGCGCGGAAACAAACTCCGCCAAACTCGAAATGTTCGCGGGAACGCAAATAATTTCGCGCAATTCGGGCTCTTTAGACAGCTTAGCAAACTCCATTATCTGTTCCGCGGTGTCCGGGAGTACAATCTCTACCGATATAAGTGGCTGTCGAGATCCCGTCCGGCTATACAGCAACTCCGAGAGCTTAAGCGAAGTAAATGAATTTATGCCCAATTCCTCCTCTAATTCACGCACTACGGCTTTTTTCAAGGAAAGGTATTTCTTTTGGACTCCTTTGACGATTTCAATATAACAATCTTTGGTCGGATCAAAGTAACCGCCGGGCAATAAAGTTGCCTTATACTTGTCAAAAGCAGTATCACCTCGTATGCCAAAGATGATCGCTCTTTCGGGATAACGCGCGCTCGGTGCCGTTAATGATACCGCGCCAAAAGAAAGCGGCAAACTGTAATATCTATCAAGCGAGGAAGAGGTTGGCAACAACCTTTCCGGACGAAGATATTGCGTGCCCACAAAATCAGAAAATTTACTCGGCCTTGTCCATATGAGAAGATGCCGTTTTTTAATCGCTAGATTCGCTCGCATTCCAAAATTTTTGACACTTGCCATTCGCCCATTGAAGCTATCGGGACACAACTCAAGGTGCTCTTCCCAAATTTTTGTTGCTTTGGACCCATATGCTCTACTTTTACCGTCATAGCATATTGTCACGTCCGAAAAGTCGGGAGCGATAAGTTGGCATTCGTTTTTTCTGTCTTCCAATCCCAATACCGTAAACGCCTTTGCTAGGTCCATTTTAATCACCCTAATGTTCCTTTGAATGGGCAATGAATATAAATTTGCCGATGATACTGTATAATTAATCCTATGCTCTGTCAATATTCAAAAAATATTTTCTTTCGCTCGGAGAAAACTTCTCAATCGCGTACCGAAGCGTTACGCGCGGCATTTTTTTCGCGTATTTTTCCAAAAACAGTGTTTCCGCTTTTTTATCGCGTTTGCCAGCCTCCCTGAGCATCCAACCGACCGCTTTTCGTATCAAATCGTGCTCATCCATTAATAATATTTCCGCTATATTAAACGCATCGTCCAATTCTTTATTTTTAATAAAAGCGAAGGTTGAGAGTATCGCGATCCTTTTTTTCCAAACATTATTCGATCTCGCGAGCTTATACAAAATACTACGGTCTCTATTTAACAAATGCTCTCCGACAATTTTCGGTGCCGACAGATCGACCAAGTCCCAGTTGTTAATGTATCTATAGTTTTTCAAATACAGTTCAAATATCTTTTTTTTCAGTTTTTCGTCAGTTCGCTTGTATTTCTCCACAAGAATCAACAAGGCGGTCAACCGGCATTCGTGTATTTTGTCGTGCAGTAATATTTCAACTTCTTTCAAATCCGTTTCCGCAAATTTCTTTGCCGTTATCCGTTGTTCCGGAACCTTGATGCCTAAAAATATATCTCCTTCGCCATATTCTCCTTTTCCGGTCTTAAAAAAACGGCCCAATAGCAGTGCCTGTTTTTTATTTTCCTTTTTTAATAATTCTTTTTTTATGGCGTTGTCCATTTTATTTCGCGGTCAAAAGATAAATCAAAACTCCAAGGAAACAAAGGCATCCGAAAATAAAAGTGAATTTTGAAAAATTGATTTTCTTTCCGATCTTCATTAAGAATACCAAAGTCAGGATGCCGAAAATAAAACTGAAGATCAGCCCAATAATACCGCTCGCTGAGAACATCGCCGGAGTTTTCAGATACAAGTAGGCGTTCGCGCCCAAAACCACGGGAATGGAAACAAGATACGAGGTCTTTAAGATCTTCTCCGGATCGTTCTCAAAAAGAGACAGGCCAAAAATAGTCGCCCCGGAACGGGAAACCCCGGGAATCGGAGTTATCGCTTGGAGCAAGCCAACGACAATAGCGGGAACGTCGCCACTTGCTTTTATTTTTATCTTTTTCCGCTGGAACCAGGAAGTTAAAAACAATCCGCAACCCATTAAAAACAGCAAAGCCGAACCAAACACAAAATAACCCGCGAACTTATAAACAAAAAATCCCAAAGATCCGCAGATAATCGTAACAATCACGTAAAATCTTACGAAATTTTTATCCTTTAACAAGATCAGATCCCGAACATCTTTCCAAAAATAAATAATGACCGCAAGCAGGGTTCCCAAATGCAAGAAAAGAGCGAAATCGACACTATTCAGTTGGGGCAGAGAAAAATTGGTAAAAAGAGCGACCACTCCCTCGCTTGAGACCGGCAACCACTCAAATATCCCCTGTAATATTCCCGCGATAATATATTCAAACATAATTTCTTTTATTTAACGATTCTTAGAACTCTCGGTTTGCCGAATTGATCATTCAAAAAAACAAAGCTTGAGTATTTTTTCTCCATTGGCAAAGAATTCAAAACTTTAATGATCGGATCTTTCTGCTCGCTGTCCATTTCCATAAAAACCATTCCCCGGTCCTTCAAATAATCATAAACGTCTTCCAAAAATATTTTAATAAAATCCATTCCCTTTTCGCCCGCCATCAGCGCGATCGCGGGCTCGTGCCTTTTCACGTCTTCTCCTAATTCATCAACTCTTTCTTCAGCAATGTAGGGAGGGTTAGCTAAAATAAAATCGTATTTTCCGTCGATTCCGAAAAAAACATCAGATTTTATGACCCTGTATCTCGCGGGATCGATATTATTAAGCTTAAGATTGATTTTTATCTGATCCAAAAATCCATCGTCCGCTTCGGCAAAATCACAAGCCACTTCCGGAATGTTTTTCAAAAGCGCGATCCCGATGCATCCCGATCCCGAAAAAATATCCAGGCAATCGATCTTTTCCGCTTTGCTTTCACCAATGAAAACCTTCATTTCTTCGATCGCGCCGGAAACCCAATATTCGGTCTCTTCCCTCGGAATAAAAGGCCTTTTCCTCAGATCTATTTTCGCGCCCAAAAACTCCACGAAACCTTTTTGATAAGCCAGGGGCAATTCCATATTAAAAATAGTAAACTGTTAAAATGGCGATGATAATGCCGATAAGTCCGCCGGTAATTATTTCAAAAATCGTGTGTCCCAGCACCTCTTTTACTTTTTCCACGTCTTCCGCTTCTTCATCAAGCGATTCGATGATCCTGTTTAAAGATTGCGCTTGCTTGCCGGCCGCCGCCCTGATCACCCTCGCGTCGTAAATTATGAAGAAAGCCAAAATTGAAGCAACGGCAAATACCGCGGAATCAAATCCGGAAATCATACCCACAGAAGAAGCGAGCGCGATTGAAGTGGCGCTATGCGAAGATGGAAATCCTCCGGGCAGAGAATAAAGATTAAATCTGAATTTTTTATCTTTGACAGCTAACACAACAGCCTTTATGGTTTGAGCCACAAACCACGCTAAAATGCTCGCGATCAGGGCCTTGTTCAATAAAACACCGGTAATATATGATGGCATAATTTTGTGTCCTCACTCCCGATCCTATGGTTTTCGAACCGGTTTTGATGGGGGCGCGGACTGTTTTTTTATTAAATCGTCGCGTATGGAAAAAATTTTGTTCCTTTGGCGAAAACCTTTTACAAGTTTCGCTTCAGAATCGGGAACATTGAAATATTGAGACAATACCCGCGTGATCGCCCGATTGGCTTCTCCGTTAATCGGCTTTTCGCGGACAAAAACATCAAATCCGCTTTCGCCTTTACTTATTATTTCTTCTTTTTTTGACGAGGGAAACGCTTTAACATTAATCAACATTTTATTAATAATACCATAAAAAATTTTAAAGATAAAGTTGAAACAAAAAAACCGATACAACCCGAATACGGGTGATCGGTTTTTAAGCTTTTTTTAGTTGATCTTTAACAGTTCCACTGTAAAAATAAGAGTTGAGTTCGCGGGAATCAAATTCATAGCCCTGGCGCCATAACCCATTTCCGGAGGGATCGTCAATTTTCTTTTTTCTCCCACTTTCATACCGAGCAAACCCTCATCCCAGCCATCTATTACTTGTCCCACGCCCAACTGAAATTGATACGGTTGGCCGCGATCATAGCTTGAATCGAATTTGTGCCCATTTTCGAGGGTGCCGAGATAATTAACCGTTAACTTATCCCCTCGCTCCGCCCCCACTCCCGTACCTTGAGCCAAAATTTCTATTTTTAATTGTTGTTCGGGCATTTGATTTGTATTTTGATTATTATCTTCTATGGGTGTATCGCCTTCAATATTATTGTTTACGGTCACGTTGATATTCGCCGGTTTTCGGTTCGCGTTCACGAAAACAAAGATCAGCACGATCGCCAAAACCGCGATCACGCCGATAATTATTATTTCTTTTTTTTCAAGTTTCCGCATAATTACTTTATTTCGTAAGTTATGTTTACGGTTACCTCAACTTTGTTTTCTCCGACAGCCACGGGAACTGCGGAGGGAGTAGCCACGCTGGAATCAAGAGATTTCATAGCTCCGCCCATTCCATAATATGGAAAATTATTGGATTCGGTATAACCGACGATCTGGCCCAATTGCACTCCGAGCCCGCTCGCGATCATTTCCGCTTCCGCTCTGGCGTTTACGATCGCCTGGCTCCTGGCTTGATTTTTCGCGGCGTCTTCGCTCTCCACGGTAAAGTTCAAAGATCCGACATCAGTAACGCCGGCGGTAACCGCTCCTTGCGTAATCGCGCCGATCTTATCCAATTCTCTGATCTTAACTTCTATTGTTTCCGTCGCGTCATAGCCGACAAGATATCTTTGTCCGTCCGAAATCGGCGGATAGATCTCCGCGCCAGCGCCGGCTTTACTATATTCGTATCTCGGATAGAGATTGTAATTGATCGTTTTTATGTCTTTTTCTTGCACTCCCTGCGCTTTCAAAAATTCCAATACCTTTGAAGCTTTTGCCCGATTTTGAGTCAAAGCGCCGTCCGCGCTCTTGGCTTCGGTTGTCACAGTCAGATCAACAACAGCCAAATCAGCCTGCACGTAAACAGTTCCCGTTTTCGAAACGGAAACAGTGGTTGTTGTTTCTTTGCTTGGCCTTTGAGTTTCTTTTATCTTCGCGTTGATCGCCACTAAAAAATAAAAAGTGACTACGAAAAGAAAGATCGCGAAAACAAGCATTATTGCTTTGGAAAGGACGCCGTATTGTTTTGTTTGTTCAGTTAAAGGTGCCATATGTTTACCCCCATCTTTTAGCCTCCCCAAAAAGGTGGGGGTTCCAAAAAATGAAAAATTATTTGTTATTTTACCCCCAGCTTTTTATTAAAGACGGGGGTGAATTTATTATGTTATTTTTGTTCCTGTTTTTATTTCTTTTTCCGTTATTAAAACGGAAAGACCCGATTCGTCTTTGGCGGCCAATATCATTCCTTGGCTTTCAAGGCCCATCAACGATCTTGGTTCAAGATTTGCTATTATGACCACGTTTTTGCCGACCAATTCTTCAGGGTTATAAAATTTTCCGATTCCGGCGATAATTTGCCTTACCTCTTCTCCCAGATCCGCCTCGATCTTTAACAGCTTGTCCGATCCTTCCACTCTTTCCGCGGAAATTATTTTCGCCAAACGAAAATCTATTTTTTCAAAATCTTCAAATGAGATCATTTTCGTCGTAATTTAGCCATACAAATTATATACTTTTTCCACAAACAAATTTATTTAAACGAAGAATTAAGAAGTAAGAATTATGAATTAAGAATTTGGTAGCGAGCTTCGCCCGCCATTTATTAAGATAGCGTTCTTTATTCTTTATTCTTTATTCTATTTATTTTTTTGCCCAGAGCAAATGGATATTGCAATATTCGCGCAAGATCATTTTGTCCAAGGCTTGAATCAATCCCGGACAATCTTTTTCTTGGATTATCATCTCCGGAGCGTCGCCGGGTTTTAAATATTTTCTCACAAGCACATCCCCGGTGTCGGGCGCGATGACCTCTATCCATTCTATATAATGAGTTTCGATCATCGGATGAGGAATGGAGCCTATCTTTATTTTCGCGAAATCATCATCTCTTTCTATCACGGGCAAATGCTTTTCGCCCAATTCTGGATCTGTTGTTTTTTCTTCTTGAGGCTCCATCGGCTGGCCGCAACAAACCAGTTGCCCCCCGCTAGGATGGACTACCTCCACCACGTTGCCGCACACGGCGCATTTGTAAATTTGATTTAATTTTTCCATTTATTTTAAAAAATTATTGTTACGTTAAAGCATTGTTATTTTACCATAAAATTAAAACAATGGTAAATATCTTTAAGTTATTTTACCATTGTCTTAAAGATAAGAAAAGAGCCCCCAACGGGGGCCCTAATTTTAATTTCAGCGATTATTCATCATTTCCGCCGAAGGTCTTTTCTTTCATCGGCCTTGCTTCATCAACAAGGATCTTTCTACCTTCAACTTCGGAATTGTTGAACATATCCTTTGCCTTTGCGGCCTCTTCTTCAGAAGCCATTTCCACGAAACCGAATCCTTTTGACCTCTTTGAAAATTTGTCTATAATGATAGACGCTGAGGCTACTGTGCCAGCCTGGGAAAACATTTCCTTCAAGCTTTCATCGGTAGTAGAGTAGGGCAAATTGCCTACATACAACTTTTTTTCCATTTTACTTTTTTAAAAAATTGATTTATTAACGACCTACTCTCAGCTAACCAACGTAGACAAGAGCCTGGACACTTACGTATCAACAATATGATGGCATATAAGGACTATAAAGTCAATGGCTCGGAAACTTTATAATGATGTGCTATAATTACATTATAAAAATTAAAATTTGAAAATATGAAACTTATATTAAAGATAATAATTGTCTTTTTGATCATCGCGGCGGCCATCCCCGTTTTTATTTGCCGCGCGAAGATCACGGAAGAACAAAGAAAAGATTACGCTCTGAAACAAAAGATCGGGCAGATGCTGATCGTTGGATTCAGAGACACGGAGATCGGCCAGGGTTCGTACATCTCGCGAACAATGAAGGCGTTGAATTTGGGAGGTATTATTCTTTTTGACAAAGATGTTCCGTCCGGCGGAACAATAGCGAGAAATATCGTCAGTCCGGAGCAAACAAAAAAATTGGTCGCCGACCTGAAAAAATACGCGCCCTCTCCCATTTTTGTGGCGATTGACGCGGAGGGCGGATACGTGAACAGATTGAAAGAAAAATACGGATTTACAAATATTCCGAGCGCCGAAACTCTGGGGAAGAACAATAACTTGAGTGAAACAAAAAAACAAGCGGAAATCCTCGGCAAAGAATTGAAAGACCTTGGCATTAATGTTGATTTTGCTCCGGTGGTGGATGTGAATGTCAATCCCGATAATCCGGTCATCGGGTATCTTGAAAGATCATTTTCCGCGGATCCCAAAAAAGTCACGGCCAACGCCGAACAATTTATCGCAGGTTTGCACGAATACAATATAATCACGGCGATAAAACATTTTCCCGGCCACGGCAGTTCCACGGCAGACAGCCATTTGGGAATGGTTGACGTAACGCAAACATACACACAAGGAGAATTGACTCCATATAAAGACATTATTAAGAGCGGATACAACGATATGGTAATGACTGCCCATATCGTAAACACGAATATCGATCCGAATTATCCCGCCACCCTCTCTCCCAAATTTATCCAAAACATCCTTAAAGACCAAATCGGATTCAAGGGAATCGTCGTATCGGACGATATGCAAATGGGAGCCATTGTGGACAATTACGGATTTGAGGAAGCGGTTGTCAGGGCCGTAAACGCCGGGTGCGATATAATCACGATTTCAAATAACATCAAGGAATATGATGAACGCGCACCATACAAAGCCGTGGACGCTATCTTTAACGCCGTTAAAAGCGGACAAATTTCGGAACAAAGAATCAACGAAGCTTACAACAAGATCATTCAGCTCAAAACCAAATATGGTATTCAAAATTAAAATAAAAGATCCCGTGAGCGGATTGAGCCATCTCGCGGGCGCGATATTATCGGTTTTCGGCACCGTGCTTTTGGTTTTATCGGCAATGGATAAAGGTTTGCCATTTAACATCTTCGCGTTCCTTGTTTTCGGCACAAGTATGGTCTTTTTGTACACATCAAGCGCGATCTATCACCTCTTCGGGCATTCACCCGAGGATGTTGATGTGTTTCGAAAGATCGACCACGCGATGATATATATTTTGATCGCGGGCACATACACTCCCATCTGCCTGATTCCCTTAACGGGAACTGTAGGTTTCGTATCGATCGTCGTGATCTGGATTCTGGCGGCCTTCGGCGTATCAACTGTTTTTTTCAAAAAGTTTTGGACGCACGTACCGAGATGGGCGGCCACCGGACTCTACATTTTAATGGGCTGGCTGAGTGCGGGATTGCTCTATCCGCTAAGCAAGACTGTGCCCGTCGCGTTCATTTGGCTCATAGCGCTTGGGGGCCTTTTCTATACCGTGGGCGCGATAATCTACGCTTTTAAAAAACCGAATCTTTTTAAAGGATTCGGGTTCCACGAAATATTTCATATCTTAACGCTCTTGGGGACAATGGCTCACTTCTTCGCAATCTACAAATACCTGGCTTAAAATAAAAAGGGAGGAATTTTTATTCCTCGCTATTTTTTTTGAGATGCTCTTCCAGTTTGAGCATAATTTGAGAAGCATCAAGTAGACATAATTCCTCGATGAATAGGTTCACGGAATCTCCGTGATTCTCGTGCAAGACCGCGGCGATCCGGGCGAAATAATCTCTATCGATCATTTCAAGAACCGGTCTCGGAACGCGTTCAAATACACGATTTTCAAAGGGCTCATCTACGCAAGGCAAAAGCTCCAAATTGGGATTTTCCGCTTGCGCTTTTTTTCTCTTGATCAGAAATAACTCTTGTATCAATTTTGTTTGGGAAACCTCGTTTTTGTTGAACGGAAGAAGTAGTTCGTTCTCGCATCCGGCGTTATCGTCAGGCAAAGTTATTTTTATAATACCTGATTTTCCACCCGTATTGTTGATATCAACGTTATTCGGGTTTACGCCAAAGCTTTTCAACGCGCCATTAATTCCTTTCAAGGAACAAACGGAACGAATGGAGATCATTCCGATCTTTAACTGGCTAACCATTGTAATTCTCCCAAAGAAAATACACTTATAATATAATGCTTAAAACAATTATTGTCAAAAATTTGACAATATAACAACAGGGTATTATTGTATAAACAGCACAAAGAGGTGCGTCATATTGGCAAAAAAATTCGTTCGGTTTATCGCTAAAACGATCGGCCTCGGCATACTGGCGGCAATCTTTTTAGCTTGGGTTATGGCCCTGGGAATGGAAGATTATGCTGAACAAAGGCGAATAAACGCAAAGATAAAAAGGCTCGAAATGGAAGGCGGCTAACCAAAACGGTTAGCCCTATTTATTGCCAAAACAAATATTACAAGCTAAAATGGCCATATAATCAAAATAAAATATTAATATGTCTGAAAACAACAAACATTCTTGCAGCTCAATCCTGTTCAAGTGCATAGATTATCGCTTGCAAAACGAAACAAAACGATGGCTCGCGGAAAACAATCTTGCCGGTGATTGCGATGTCGTTTCCGTTGCCGGAGCAAGCAAAGGCTTGTCCGATGATGAGCCGGCGGTCGTAAAATTGCTACTTGATCAAGTAAAAATTTCGCACGACCTGCATAGCGCGAAAAAGGTCATCTTGCTCCACCACAGCGATTGCGGCCGATACAAAGCGGCATACGAATTTGAAAATGAGGAAGAAGAAAAACTGACCCAAATCACGGATATGAAAAAATCCGAAGAGATCATTAAAAAGCATTTTCCGGATATGGAGGTGCAAAAAGTTTGGGCCCAGATGCTGGATTCTGAAGGAAAGAGTGTGGAATTCCAAATAATCCCTTAATACTAAAAACCGCCCTCACGGGTGGTTTTTTATTATTTGTTTTGAGACCTTTTTGCTCTTATTCTTTCGATGTCGCTCAAAAATTGTTTTCTTAACCGAATATTCTTCGGCGTAATTTCCAGATACTCGTCTTCGTTCATTATACTCAATCCCCTTTCCAGTGTAATCTCTATCGGCGGAATCAATTTTATGGCTTCATCAGAACCCGAGGCTCGCATATTGGTCAATTCTTTTCCCTTGGTCGGATTAACCGTCAGATCATTGCCCTTGGAAACATTACCGATAACCATTCCCTCATAAACTTCTTCGGCGTGTCCGATATAGAGCGATCCACGCTCTTGTAAATTCCACAACGAAAATCCGGACGCCTTGCCTGTTACCATTGAGGCCATTGAGCCCAAACTCTTTCTCTCAATCTCCCCGGCGTAAGGCTTAAATCCGATCACTCGGCTGGTTAGGATGCCTTCGCCTCTGGTATCCACGACAAAATCCGGCTTATAACCCAAAAGTCCTCTGGTGGGTATTTCAAAAACCACGCGAATATGGCCGTCAACCGGTTTCATTTCTTGCATTATTCCTTTTCGCTTTGAGAGCCGCTCAATTATCACTCCGGAAAATTCTTCCGGCACGTCAATGATAACCTCCTCAAAAGGCTCTAATTTTTTTCCATTTTCTTCCTTAATGATCACTTGGGGTTGGGATACTTGCAATTCATATCCTTCGCGTCTCATATTTTCCAACAATATGGCGATATGCAACTCTCCCCGGCCAAAGACCTTGTAATGATCGGTATTGCTGAAATCTATTTTCAATCCTACGTTTACTTCCAATTCTTTTTCCAGCCTTTCGCGCAACTGCCTATTAGTCACATACTTTCCGTCGCGTCCCGCGAAAGGAGAATTGTTGACTAAAAAGTTCAAAGAGATGGTGGGTTCGTCAATCATAATCACGGGCAGCGCTTCTTGTTCCGCGTCCGCGCAAATTGTTTCTCCAATATTTATGTCCGGAATGCCGGCCAAAATCACCACATCTCCGGCACCCGCCTCTTCCGCGTCTCGCCTTTCCATACCGAGGAAATTGATCACTTTAATGATCTTTCCTTTTCTTGCCTCGCCCGCAAGCCCCTTAACAAACACATCATCTCCCTTTTTTACAACTCCCTCGTATACGCGGCAAATAGCCAGCCTTCCCAAGAAATTATCATAAGCCAAATTAAACGGCTGAGCCCGCAGGGGCATTTTTATCAATTCGTCCGAAGACGCGGACGGAACTTTTTCCAAGATCAGATCCAAAAGCGGCGTTAGATCTTTTGAATCGTCCGCCATATTTTTTTTGGCAATTCCGTCCCGCCCGTTCGCGTAAATAACCGAAAAATCCAATTGTTCGTCGTTCGCGCCGAGATCCAAAAACAATTCAAAGACCATTTCCTTCACTTCTTCCGGCTTGGCCGCCTGTTTGTCAATCTTGTTTATAACCACGATCGGCTTCAATCCCAATTCCAAAGATTTCTTAAGCACAAATTTTGTCTGTGGCATCGGTCCTTCCTGAGCATCCACCACCAACAACACCGAATCAATGGAGCGCAAAACTCGCTCCACTTCCGAACCGAAATCAGCGTGGCCGGGCGTGTCCACGATATTAATTTTTGTATCCTTGTAAAAAATAGAGGCATTTTTGCTATATATGGTAATTCCCCTTTCTTTTTCAAGGTCATTCACGTCCATACTAAACCCCTCTTCCGCCGCGCCTGTTTGTTTTAACAAGGCGTCGGTCAGGGTGGTTTTGCCATGGTCAACGTGGGCAATGATCGCGATATTTCTTATTTCCATAGTACAAAATTAAAAAATCTGCTCCGAAAAGCAGAAAGCTTTTTTGTTTTATTCTGTTAGTGAAATGATAATACAATTCAGCCAAAAAGTCAACATAAATCTTATTGACAAGCTTGAATATATCGTCTATTTTATAATGTGGACCTTTGAAAATTAAACATTGATTGTTTTGATTTCAAAGGCTTTATTTTTTTCTGACTCAAAAATGGAGGAAAACATCTTGGAAGAAATTACTGAAACCGTCAAGGGAAAACTCTTTGTGGTCTCCGGCATTGACGCCGAGACCCAAGCTCATCGCCTGAGAGACTATCTCAGCGATCGCCACTTTGTTGACATAATATCTCTTACGGAACCAAGCCTTAAGGATATTCGAATAATTTCGGCCGCGCTCAAAAACGGAAATATGGTGGTCGTTACGAATTTCTTCATCTCCCCCGAGCGCGAGGACGCGATCGCCGCTTTCGCGGAACTGGACAGCACACTGATCGAGTTGTCCAACAGCTCGCCCGTGTTCAAAACAAGAATCGCTCTCAATGTTCGCGAGAAAAGCATTTTGACCGTGAATTCAGAGATAATAAACGCTATCAAATAAAAAAAGAGGTATAAAACCCTCTTCTTTTGTTTTAAAAATTATTTTTTCGCCTCTTCAGCCAAAGGAAATTCCAAGGTGATCTGGGTACCGACGTTTTCGATCGAGTCGACGGAGATCGTGCCGCTCATCAATTCCACGATTTGTTTCGTGATCCACAAACCCAAACCCGTACCGCTGATCTCCGTGGTCTTTTTGTTTTTGACCCTGTAAAATTTCTCGAATAAATGTTCTCGCTCCTTCGCGGTCATTCCAATGCCCGTGTCTTTTATCGTTATCACAAGATTATTGTCTTTATTTTTTGCTTTTACCTCTATACTGCCGGTCGGCGTATACTTGATGGAATTGCCGATAAGATTAATAAGCACCTGTTTCAAGCGATCTTTATCCGCCTTGATCGTTAAATTGGTATCAGGTTCCGCCGCGTAAGCCAAAACCAAACCTTTTGTATCTGCCTGAATTTTCAATTCTTTTACTGTATCTTCGATTATTTGTCCCACACCCATCGTTTCAATTGACATTTTCAATCTGCCCTGCTCTATGCGGCTTACATCCAACAAATCGTCAATAAGCGTGCTTAATCTTTCTGTTGATATATTAATGATCCCCAAATATTCTTTCGCTTCCTGATTCTTTACTTCCAACCTTTCCGAATCTTCAAGCATCATCGCGGCGTAGCCCCGAATCACGGTAACCGGAGTTCGGAGTTCGTGCGACGCCATAGAAATAAATTCATCTTTCATCACGTCAACCTCCTTGATCTTATTATACAATATCGAATACTCAAACAAGCGCGAATTGGCAAACAAAAGTAAAACAATAAACAATATTGAGACTATCAAAATGAAATAAGACCACGTCAAAGCATCGGACAAGACGGCATCGATCATTTCCGCCGAAACCGTGGTTGATAATAACGCCTTGGATTCGCCCTGCAGATTCTTCAAGGGCATCACCACCAGCCAATAATTCGTATTATCTTTACTGATCTTTTGCGCCGCCGGCCATTTATTGGCCCAGGCGATGGCGTAGAGCGCGGGACTTCCCGCCGATATTCCCACCTTTTCTTTATCAAAGCTCGCGATCAATTTGTATTCGTCATTTTCACGATAAAAAATATCCAAAGATCTCGTGTCGACATTATTCATCTTCCAATAATCAACAAAAGTTTGTATTTGTTCCGGTGAGTCCAGTTTTTCGATAAGCCCGGCATTGATGGCCTCACCAATCAACACGGCTCTTTCCTGCAAACTCTGGTTCAAGACGCGCTTAATCGATTGAGAAAAGTAAATAGCGTTGACTATGATAATGCCCGGAATCGCGACAAGCAGGACAATTGAATAAATAACCTGCTTGTTGTCCTGAAAAAATTTTATCGGTGAATTTTTCGCCATAGATTAGTGGGTCGCCTTTTCTCTAATGTATAAAAATGCTCCTACGAGAAGAATTATAAATCCCAATCCGCCCAAAACATAAAAGATCATCATATTATTGGATTTTTCCGGAACTTGAGTGGCCGCCGAATCACCAATCTTTATGAACTCATCGATTGTGATCGCTTTAGCCTCGGCGACACCGAAGATCGTCGGCAAACTGAATTCATCTATAAGACCCTTGTCGTTGTTAACGGCAACGTAAATTTCGTGCTTTCCATTTATCAGGGTTTTATCAAGATCATAAACCCAATTACCGTCGTTATCGGCTTTTACGGTGACAACGATCGGCATCGCGCTGTAAATAAACAAAGTAACGACTTGATTCGGCTCGGCCCTACCGGTAAACCTTATTTCATTACTGTCCGGAGACACATTTGAAACCTGAGCGCTCATAGTTTCATTTACCGGGGCGGTGCTGTATTTCGGTTGCTCAAGAGGCAATCCCCGAGCAAGAGCTTTGTCCACTCCGTCCAATGGAGTCGTGGCTGCCTGATTTGGTTTTAAGGGGTCTGTGTTATTCCGCACCTCCGTGCCATCGTCAACTCCATCGCCATCGGTGTCTTTCTTGTTCGGATCCGTGCCCAGACGTTTTTCAAAATCATCTTGTAATCCGTCACCGTCAGTATCAAAAACAATCACCACGGGCGATAATGTCTGTTGGCTTGCCGTAGAATCAACAGATACGGCACTAGGTAATAGAGTAACATTAACAGAATTGCCGGAAGGCGCCAACGGCAAATCCGGAACCGATATCTCGTTCGGAGGATTATTGGCATTACCCGGAATAGTGATTATCGAGCTTTGAGGATTGATCACCGCCTGTTCACCCGCGACAGCAGTTAAGTCCTGCCTCGTTTCAGTGGACATTCCGATTAGGTCGGCCAAAAGCACATCATTAATAAATTTATTGCATTGCTGGTCATTTAAGTTTCGACACTTTAAAACCGAGCCGTATTTATTCAAAAGACCGCGACAATCATCTTTAGTTTTAATGCCAACTGAGAGACATTCGCTCACGATGTTCATTTGTTTTAAATAGATCATACAATCATTCTCGCTATTCAATCCTTCGTCCTTGCATCGTTGATCCAAGCCGGGAGCCGGTTGCTCTGTTGTTGCATTTTGGTTTTGATCTACTGTTGTTGTTCCAACCTCCGGAGTTGTTGTTGTACCGGAAGTATTGTTGGAATTTTGATTGGATTGATTTCCGGCGGAATTGGCTATCGGTTTAGCCGGCGTAATCGCTGTTTGATTATTGTCTTTTTGTTCTTGGGTTAAAGGGGATATTTGTGTTGTATCGCATTTTTG
>Ga0265297_10005218_pt1 | contig 20149 bp, 18 predicted proteins | sample Munlanlwell13791_FD_192502 | JGI IMG/M metagenome (GOLD analysis project Ga0265297, IMG submission 192502) | Leachate microbial communities from a municipal landfill in Southern Ontario, Canada - Leachate well 137-91 | ecosystem: Engineered > Solid waste > Landfill > Unclassified | place...
CAATTGTCCGCGGCCCATCCGGCAATTGCCGCAACCCTTGTTGCGACAGGCCTTGGGGAATCGACTTCCGGCGAAAGCCCGCATTGTTCTCTATCATGGTGCTGTTGGCCTGACACATGGTTTGGAGAATGCGATCAGGTCCATGCCGCAATGGCCGGCGGACACGGTGTTTGTTATCAAAGGCCGCACCCGGCCGGAATATGCCCAAAGCTTGATGAAGCTGGCAGAGACTGCCGGAGTTGCGGATCGGGTCATTGTTCTTGATCCCGGCTTTCAATCCCTCTCCGAACATTATGCCACGATTGCTGGAGCCGACGTGGGCTGGACGGTGTTGGAGCCCAGAGGTCCGGCGTGGACGTATTCGGCATTCGCCTCGAACAAACGGTTCGAGTGCATGGCTCTCGGCGTTCCACAAATTGCTGATGCCAACCCTTCGCTGCCGGAATTGATCGAGGGCAACGGGTGCGGATTTTGCATTCAACAGGACGATGTGAAGGCCGCGGGCAACGCCGTGAGCCGCATACTGTCAGACGAAAGCTCGCGAATTCGCATGGTTGAAAATGGCAGGGCGGTGCATTTGCGCACATGGAACTACGACCATCAATTCCAACCCGTTTTGAAGGTGCTTCGAAGCTGGGTGAACCCGGAAGGAAACCCGCGATGAGAGTGGCACACGGGGTCATTGCGTCATCCGTGGTTCATGCTGCGGCGAGTTTGTGAGTGATTCCATGCGGATACTGCTGACAACCTATGTAGTCAACAATGCGACGAGCGGCGTGGTGAAGTATTTGCAGACGCTGCAGAATGCACTGCAAGAGAGGGGACACAGTGTGCAAGTGCTGACACCGTTTGACGCTCCCCGGTGGGTACGATTGATCACCGGAGCTTTGGTCAGGACAGCTTCTCCTTTTGGACGCACGGCTCAACAGCTGGCGATTGAGATTGGCAGTTTTGTTCGCATGTATTTTGGGGTCAGGACGAACGCCAACAGCCCGGACATCATCCATGGCATGGATGTGGCCAGTGGCACGGCTGCCAAGCTGGCCGCCGGCGCAAGAACACCTGTTCTGGTGACCGCTCATTTCAGTATCCACCCTCTCTATGAAATGATGGAAAGGGACTATCAAGGCGGGACAGCTCCTTGGGCGTTTCGCTGGCTCTTTCAGCGTTTCTTCCTCCAAGTTCGGAACTACATAGCTCCCTCTCAGTTCTCTGCGAAGAGCGTCCAGGAACACGCGGGCCCCCGGGCTCTGGTTCGTGTAATTCCCCACGGCATTGATTTGGAGCCTGAAGAATCATGGAAGCTCGCGGCGGCCTCTTCGCTCGATGGTGGGAAACAAGTCATCTTGACGGTGGGCAGGCTGGACAAGCTGAAGAACCACATAAAGCTGTTGGACATTGCTGAGGAATCAAAAGACAGCGCGGTGGTTTTTGCCATTGTCGGAGATGGCCCCCAGGAAGCCTGTCTGAAGGCCGAGATCAAACGCAGACAACTGGAGGGGAAGGTATTGCTGCTCGGCAGCAGAAACGATGTTCCTGCCTTGATGCACGCGAGCCGGCTTTACATGTACGTGGCAAAGTGTGAAAGCTTTGGCTACACGATCATTGAGGCCATGTCCGCGGGATTGCCGGTCCTGACATCCCGAGCAGGAGCCGTGGTGGAAATATTGAGCGGTGGGTTGGAGGAGTGCCTTTTTGATCTTGCAGATTCCCCGGCCGCGATTTGGGCGCGGGCGAAAGAGATGCTGGCAGAAGACGGTCCCAGGCGATCTGTCATCGAGAAACAACGGCGCATTCTGCTGGAACGTCATTCCATGCAGGGGATGATTGACAAGACCGAAGAATTTTACAGGGAACTGGTTGAGGCCAGAAACGATCGGTTGAATCATGAATAGCGGACTGAAGGCAAAGGCAATGACCGGCTTGCACGACAAGGTTATTGAACTGGTCGTGCGATCGGGTCGGACCGGTGATCTCATCCTGGATATTGCTGCCGGAACGGGTGCGTTGACCCAACGGTTGATCGAGCTTGGGTATAACGTTGCCGCCAATGATTTGTATTCAAAGGATTGGGGAGTGCCTGAGGTTGATCTTCTTCATGTGGATTTGAACGGACGATTCAGTGAAGAATTTGCGGCCAGGAAAGTTCAACCCAGGCATATCGTTGCGGTGGAAGTTATCGAACACCTTGAGAACCCCATTAACTTCCTGAGGGAATGCCGGAAACTCATGAGTCCGGACGGATTCCTGATAGTGACCACGCCCAACATCAATACGATACGGGGTCGTTTGGGTTTTCTGAAGCACGGGCGATTGGCTTACTTCAATGAACGGGAGTATTCGGACAGCGGACACATCTCCATCCTGCCTTGGTGGCTGCTCTGTTGTCATGCGAAGAAGGCGGGATTCAAGGATTGCGAAGTGTGTTTTGGGGGGCGATTTGAACTGCCAAACGGACTACGTGAAAGAATGGTCCGAATTTTCTCCCGACTCATAGCCATTGGCGATGAGCGCCGAAAGGAAGAACTATTGGGTGGAGCGACTGTTCTGGTTATGAGGCCGGGAGCTTAAGATCTCCAGGGTTTTTAAGCTGGCAGGATTTGAGGGCGGGTTTCGTTGATATGTCTGATGGAAAACAACTGCGGGTATCGGTGGTAGAGCCATCGGGCAATTTGTATGGTTCCGAACTGGCGCTGCTGGACCTTCTTGAAGGCTTGGATCCGGCTCGGTTACGGCTTGAGGTTATCTTGCCGCACGGCAAGCCTTTTGCGGCCAAGTTGAGCGGGCTTGGCGTCGCCAACTTTTGTTTGCTGCCGCCGGATATGCTGCACCGTTCCAAGGTGTCAAAAGTATGGAACTATGCGCAACTGGCTTGGCATTGGTGGCACTCGAAACCGGATTTGGTTTATGTCAACCAAGGCGGCATCCTTCGTCCTGTGTCTGCGATTGCGCGACGGTTGCGGCTCCCCATGCTGTGCCAATTGCAGACGATTGAGGATGCACAATGGGTGAGTTCCCTGAAGGACATCCATGACCGCGTTTCTTCGTTTGTGTGCAACTCAGCCTTTACGGCAAAGTCCGCCCATGTGCCTGCGGACCGGCTTTCCACAATCTACCAAGGCTACAAATTCAAGGGATTGCAGTGTCCAAGGCTCGCCACCCGGATGCCATCGCAACCGGTCGTAGTTGGTTTGCTGGGACGCATTTGTCGTGGCAAGGGGCATGATCTGATTGTGGAGGCAGCGGGACGCCTGAAACAGTCGGGAGTCAACCGGTTTCGCTTTCGGTTCATCGGTCATGCCACAGAACCGGAGGAACAGCGACTGATCGAAGAATTGGTGGCACAGCACAATGTTCGCGACTCGATTGAGTTTCTAGGTCATCGCGAGGATGTGGGAGCGGAGCTGGCGGCGCTTGATCTGTTGGCCATACCCAGTGTAGTTGCCGAAGGTTTTGGACGGATTCTCTGTGAGGCGGCGGAAGCGCAGGTGCCTGTGTTGCTGGCAGATTTCGGGGGACTGGGTGAGTTGTCGAGACGGTTCGACGTGGGGAGGCGTTTTGAAACGAAACAAGTGGATGATTTTTTGCGGCAACTACTGTTCATTGCGGACCACTATGATGAGGTGCGGAGAAGTTTTCTGGCGGGCGCTGAACGATTATTGGGAGCGCTCGACATGCGCGAGTATATTGGGGTTATGTCGCAACTGATTACACATGCGGCGACGGGCCGTGCCGTGTCGTTGGAATGGCTGGGGAAGGGCGTGTCACGGACATGACGGATTCGCCCCAACGCCCATTACGCATTCTGGCAGTCGGGCCGGTTGTCGAGGGCAGCACGACGGTGCAGAGGTTCCATGCATTGCGCGATCTGGGCCACGAGCTTCGTGTTGTGACAACCGCCAAGGCAGAAGCATCGGAAACCATTCGCCCGTCACTTCCTCAACGCATCGGACGCAGGCTTTTTGGACCACGCGACCTGACCGGCGCAAATGCGGAAATCCTTTCCGCTATTCGGGAATCGTCTTTTGATGTTCTGTGGATCGACAAAGGTCTGACCATCCAGCCGGCGACACTTTCCGAGGTTCACAGAATCCAGCCCGCGTGTCAGATCGTGGGATTTTCTCCCGACGACATGATGAATCCGGGAAACCAGTCGAGGGATTTTCTGAAAGGGCTGCCGTTCTATCACTTCTACGTCACGACCAAGAGCTATAACGTGACGGAACTGAAGGAGTTGGGTTGTCCGGAGGTTTTGTTTGCCGATAATGGTTACGATCCTCACACACATCGGCCAAGGGTTGTCAGTGCCGAAGAAGAGCCTAGGCTGGGCGGTGCGGTTGGATTTATCGGGCAATGGGAGCCAGATCGTGCGGAATCGCTCCGGCATCTCGGCCGCGCAGGCCTGTCGGTTCGCGTGTGGGGTTATACGTGGGAACGCATGCGGGACGTTCCGCCATCGGTGCGGTTGGAAAACCGTCCTCTTTGGGGTGATGATTACGCCAAGGCCATCTGCGCATTCAAAATCAACCTGTGTTTTCTCCGCAAATCCAATCGAGATCGACAGACCACGCGCACCATGGAGATCCCCGCCTGCGGAGCTTTCATGTTGGCTGAACGCACGGACGAGCACGCCCGGCTATTTGACGAGGGGAGGGAAGCAGAGTTCTTCTCGAATGATGATGAACTGCTCGACAAGATCAGGCATTATCTGGAACATGAAGATGAACGACTCCGAATAGCCCGTGCTGGTTACGAACGATGTGTGCGCGACCACTACAGCAATTCCGAGCGACTGAGACAGATTTTGGAGCGAATCCGTGACTGTAGATCGAAAGGACCTCAGATTTCAGCCGTATAAGGCCAGAGATGACAGGCAGGGAACTCCTGCCTCTCGTGGCACAGCCCATCCATCATGAATGTTTACGCTTCCACCCATGGCCACGACCCAGAAGAGGGAGGCATGGGTGCTTTGATCAATTCCGGGACGCCAAGAGTCCGGAACGACAGCCGGACAACCAGTGGGTTGTTCTGGTTTATGGAACCGTCTGAGTGGGCTGTAGCCGTTGGAGTTGGCCTGCTGGTCAGCCTGCTTTGTCTGCCGCTCTACAACAAGGTTTCGTTGTGGGTCGGTCCCGCGCTCTTGTTAACCATTGTGGCCATCTTCCACATCGCCTACGCAGCGCGACGCTACGTTCCCTTGGCTAGTTTGGCGATTATTGTCAGTGGTATCCAGTTGGTCTTGGCGGCATGGTGGTCATATTACCATCCGATGCTTGGTGACTTGGACATCGGGGAGGGAATAGGAGCGTATCTGTCCTATGCGTCTCCTGCCTTCCTGGCCTTTTCCGCAGGATGGTTTATGGCCTGCATTGGACTGTCAGGCGCTGTGAACAAGCGTGCATGGGCGGTAGCGGAGATGATGAATCCCGGCTTAAGACGGGAGTTGGATCTGCTCATATTTGGCGCTTTGGGGGTCATGCTTCTCCAGAGGGTGATTAGTTTTGGAAGTTTCGACTTCGTGGCGGTGCTGCTGATGAATTTGCGATATGTCGGCGCACTGGGCTGGATGATCCTGGGGGTGAAAGGGTGGCGGCTGCGAGTCGCTGTGGTTATTGTTTTGGAGATCATCTTCTCAGTGGAGTCCACGATGTTCCATAGCGTTGTGCTCTGGATGGCTGTGCTGTTCTGTGTCTATGCGCTTCGCCACCAGTTGCGCAGCAAGACGATTGCGCTGATGGCTTGTGCCGGGTTGATTGCCATTGTGCCGTTGGAATACGCGAAGATTAATCTTCGAGCGGCAACATGGTATGGTGTCCAGACGAGAAGCCGGCTGCTTGACAGCGACGTCTCACAAATGGCGAAACCGATTGCCTTCGCCGCATTGTTTGGTGAGTTCATTCAGGGGTGGTTCTCTGACGAAGTCGAGGAGGAATTTTTTCAACACATGTCGGAGCGATACAACCAGGGGTGGATCATAAACCGGGTGATGCTCCATGTGCCGGCTGTTGAGCCATTCGCGGAAGGCGAGACGATTATCACGGCCTTCAGTGACGCGTTCCTGCCCCGTTTTCTCGTGGACAAGAAATATGTGGCGGGTGGAAAAGAATTCATGAGGCGCTTTGCTGGCATCGAGATTGGAGAGGTCAGCATGAACTTGGGATACGCAGGCGAAATGTATGCGAATTTTGGTTCGCATGGTGGAATTGTGGGGGTGGGGATTTACGGGTTGTTGCTCGGCTTGGTGTTTCGCTGGATATGCCGGCGAGCGATGAGCAGGCCGCTCTGGTGGGCATTCGCAGCTTATATTCTTGTGCTGGGAATCAAGGCGGAAGAGGGAATCGAGGATGTGCTCAATTGGATAACCAAAGCAGCGGTCATATCGGTCGCGGTGATCTACATATGTCCGGCCCTTCGCGCTGCGCTTTCAACAGTGCGTGGGCGAAAAGCGGGGCAACTTCACAGGATCGGGGACAAGCAGTTCGATCGAGAATCATTCGCAGCGGGACGGCGAATGCGATGAGGTGAACTGGAAAGAGGAAGATCACTTTGCTGGGAATGCAGTCTTCGTCTGAGTGTTCGGTTGATCTGTATCCGGCACGGTTCGCTGTCGGTCAGGTGTCATGACGCATAGATCGTGTGAACAAACAATTGGCAGGACTGTCCTCCGTTTTCTGGACAGGGTGACAACCGGAGGAATCGTTCCCGGATGCTGTTTTCGGGCGAGTGCTGAGGTGGACAGATGAAGGTCGCGCATCTGATACCCTATTTGGGGCGCGGGCAGGGCGGGCCTGTTTTTGGAATGGCCGCCTATACTGCTGGGTTGGCGGGAGCGGGCTGCGAGGTTGAAGTTTTCAGCGTTCACCGCAAAGCTGATGGTGACCCCATCAGCCTTGATCCGCGTGTGCGAACAACCATCAGTCAGCGCCCGGGTTGGGGGTCGTTTCGCCGATGCGAAGAACTCTGGCGCGTCTCACAGTCGGCCGGTTTTGCTGTGATCCATTCACATGGCCTCTGGACGGACGTCAGCCGGTTGGCCGGCGTACTGGCGCGCCGGCAACAACGACCTCACATTCTTGCTCCTTGTGGAATGCTGACCCCAAAGGCCCTGCGGTATCATTGGTGGAAAAAACTCCCTGTAAGGTTCTGGTTCCAGACAAGGGTTCTGAAAGAAGCGGGTTGTTTGCACGCCAAGTCAGAAAAGGAATTCGAGGATATACGCCGTTTCGGTCTTCAGAATCCGGTGGCCATCATCGCAAATCCGATTCTGCTGCCTCCACAACAGGCCAGAATGCCGGCTGAGGAATTCCGTCACTCTTTCCGCCTGCCTGCTGAAAAAGGCATCCTCTTGTATCTTGGGCGCCTCCATCCAGTGAAAGGCGTGCCGCGGCTCATTCAGGCGTGGGCGGCGCTGAACAAGTTCCACGCGGATTGGAATCTTGTCATCGCCGGTCCGGATGAGCAAAGTTTCAGGCGCGAGTTCGAAATGACTGCATCGAAACTGGGCTGTGGAGAGAGCGTAACCTTCACGGGTGAATTGGACGATTTCACGAAATGGGGAGCCTATGCAGCAGCCCGGGTTTTCGTGATGCCGAGCGATTTCGAGAACTTCGGAAACTCGATTGTGGAAGCAATGCTGTCTGGTTTGCCGGTCGTTACAACCACGGGCACTCCTTGGAAACAGCTTCCAGCGGAAAATGCAGGTTGGTGGGTTGATCCCACGCCAGATGCGTTGAGTGAAGCACTTCGGGAGGCGCTTGAAATGACCCAAGACCGCAGGAAAATAATGGGCGATAATGCGGCAGCGCTCGCAAGTGAATTTCATCCGCAGCAAGCGGCCAATCATCTCATCCAGGTTTATCGCTGGTTGCTTGACCGGGGGTCTTCCACCCCCGCATGCGTTCGACTTGACTGATCTTGAAAACCCACCCCTTGGACGTGGGGGCGCGTGATGCAAATGTTTGAAGTTGGACATTATCTAGACTGAAGGAGTGGTATGAACCTGACGAATTTTAAGAGCGAGTTGCCGTTCTGTAATCGGGCGGGGCGTGCCCTATGGGGGATGGTATGGTTGCTGTTATTCCGTCCCAGTCCCCGTGTTCTGCATGTCTGGCGAGTGATGCTTCTACGCGCATTTGGGGCAAAAATAGGGCGGGGTGTCAGAGTGTATCCCTCAGCTCGGATCTACGCGCCTTGGAACTTGCGCATGGGAGAGTTCAGTGTTCTTGGAGATTATGTGAATTGTTACTGCGTGGGCTTGGTGGATATTGGGAGCCACGTTGTCATCAGCCAATACTCCTTTCTCTGCACGGCGACTCATGATTACGAAAAAGCCGAGTTCCCCCTGGTCGTGGCCCCTATTCGAATTGGTGGAAAAAGCTGGATTGCCGCGGATGCGTATGTTGGGCCGGGTGTCAGCATTGGCGAGGGGGCTGTGGTTGGAGCCCGATCCAGCGTTTTCAAAGATGTCGGGCCCTGGCTGGTTGTAGGTGGCACACCAGCCAGGGTGCTTAAAAAACGGCAACTCTCCCATTGAGCGTTCACGATGCGTTCCGCTTGTGGCGTCACGCGCAAGAGTCCCATAGGTGATCACGTTCATACCAAAGACAGAAGTGCTCGACTCGCATGCGCCTGCTTTTTTTTAATCGCTCATTCCATCCCGATATTGAAGCGACGGGACAACTGCTGACCGAGCTCTGTCAGGATTTGAGTCGCGATCATGAGGTGGTGGTTGTAGCGGGTCGCGGTTACAACACCGCGAGGTTCGGATCGTGGTTGCCCGTCAGACGAGAGCAACTGGACAAGATTCGGATTCTGCGGGCGTACAATCCGCGCTTGAACAAAAGGCGATTCCTCGGCCGGATTGTGAATCTGCTTTCGTATTACTGCTTCGGTTTTGCAGCGGGTTTGTTTGCAGGCCGGCCGGATGTTGTGATTGTCGAAACGGATCCGCCTGTGCTGGGATTGATCGGGATGTTTTATGCGCGTTTGTATCGGGCGAAGTTTGTCTTTTACATCCAGGATCTTTATCCAGATGTGGGCGTGGCTCTTGGGACGTTGAGGAACCCTTGGTTGGTCAGACTGCTGGCGGCTTGCACCCGGTGGACACTGCGAGGTGCGGACAAGGTGATCGTCTTGGGAGAGGATATGGCGGCGAGGATCAAGGCGAAAACCTGTTGCGACGGCAGTCGGATTCGAGTGATTCCAAACTGGGTTGACACGACCCGGGTCCGGTCGCTGGCAGGGTTGAATTCGTTTCGCCAGAAGCATCAACTGGAGGGCAAGTTTGTCGTGATGTTCTCTGGAAACCTCGGCCTTTCCCAGGACTTGGAGCGAGTCGTTTCGATTGCGGCAGACCTGGCAGATCACGACAAGATGCAATTTGTGTTTATCGGTGAGGGGGCCGCGAAGGCAGGGCTGATGAAGCAGGTTGCGGCGTTGCAACTCAAGAATGTCCTGTTCTTGCCCTATGAGCCCAAGGAAGCGCTCAGTGAATCGCTCAGCGCGGCCGATGTTCACTTGGTGACGCTGAAACGTGGGGTGGCTGGACTGATTGTGCCCAGCAAGGCGTACGGAATCATGTCGGCAGGCCGCCCGTTTATTGCGGCTGTTGAGGAGCATTCCCACATCGCCGAGGTCATCCAGGAACACGCGTGTGGCATTCGTGTGGATCCAGAATCCACCGAGCAACTCAGGGCGGCAATCCTCAGGGCGGTGGAGAATTCTGAGATGCTTGAGAAAATGGGACAACGAGGGCGCGAAGCCGCCGTAAAATGTTTTGATCGGCAGGTTTCAGTTGGCAAGTTTCGCGCGCTTCTTGCTGAGATCGCACAGGAAACAACCCCGCCTGATGGAAAGAGCGATGAGGCCGGCAAGTCCGAAGAATCGTTGTGTGCCACAAAAACAGGTCGTTGATCGGCTGGAATTATGCGCAGTCTTGTTATTGCTGAGCTTCGAGCTAGAATTGATGCGCGAATTGAAGGCAACGGAACGGTGAGGTTGGTAAGCCATCAAGATAGGTGGTTGTCATAGATGCTGAAATACTTGTTATTGTTGGTCGTTAGTTGTGGATTGTCGCTTGCGTTGACGCCGCTGGTGAAAAAACTCGCGGTTCGAATCGGTGCTGTGGACATCCCCAATGGAAGGAAGGTTCATGAGCATCCGATCCCGAGACTCGGGGGCGTGGCGATTTTCGCTGCGTTTAATCTGACGATGTTGTTGCTCGTTTCGCCGTTTGGTGTTTTGCACGACCCGTTCATGCGCGTCGCGAACCATTGGTGGGTCGGATTTCTGACGGCGTCCGCGATTGTTATTGGGGTGGGGATATTGGACGACCTGCGCCCTTTGAGTGTTGGGTTGAAATTCCTGGTTCAGGTGATTGCAGCGCTGGTGGCTGTTTGTCACGGATACAAGATCGAACAGATCGGCCTGTCGGGAGATTTGTTGTGGAACCTGGGTTTGTGGAGTATTCCCGTAACGGTTTTGTGGATCGTCGGCATTACGAACGCCTTCAATCTGATCGACGGGCTGGATGGTCTTGCCAGTGGTGTGGCGTTGATCTCCACACTCACGCTTGCGGGGATTGCTTTGCTGAACCAGCACATCGAGTTGGCGCTGATTTCCTCGGCGCTTGCGGGGAGCGTGCTGGGTTTTATGCGTTACAATTTCCGCCCCGCATCGATCTTCCTGGGCGATTCGGGTAGCTTGTTCCTGGGATTCACACTGGCGGTTATGAGCATCTCGACGGCCTACAAGTCTTCCGCAACGGCCTCCATTCTTATCCCCCTGCTGGCTTTTGGACTTCCGATCATGGATACGGCGCTGGCGATGATTCGGAGGTTCTTGCGAGTGACGCACGTGGTGGACACAAGCCAGCAGGGGAAACTGCGCTTCTTCTATCTGCGCGGGCGAAGCGTGTTCGAGGCGGATCGCGATCACGTGCATCACCGACTCATGAAACTTGGGATTAACCATCGCAATGCGGTGCTGACGCTCTATGGCGTCAGCGCGGCAGCGGGGTGCGCGGCTTTGCTTGTGTCGGCGGTGCGCGACGTGAATACGGCGCTGGTGCTGCTCTTGGGCGGCGGAGCAGCGTGTGTCGCGATCCAGAAGTTGCGTTACCATGAACTGCAACTGTTGCGCCGCGGCGTGTTTCTGCCAGCGATGAAGCAGAGAGTGATGGGATATGAGTCGTTTCAGATACTGGTGGACATGGTTATAGTGTCTGGAGCCTACTATCTGGCTTGGTTGATTCGTGGAGAGGGTTCCTTTGAGCCGGCGTGCAAGGCGAGTTTCATCAGAAGCGTTCCATGGCTTTTGCTGAGCCAGCTTGCCGTGTTCTACGTGACCGGCCTGTATCGAATCAAATGGCAGCATGCCAGTATTCCGGACTTGTTGCACGTCATCCGTTCGATCGTCCTGGGTTTCATAGCCGGAATGACAGTGATCTACTATTTTCTGCCGGGCAGTTTCAGCCTGTCGGTGTTGATCATCCATTTCTTTGTCATGAGTTCATTTGTATTGGGCGCGAGGTTTTCTTTACGGGTACTCGACTACTACGCGCAAAAGGATACTGCTGGCGTGAGGAGAGTGCTTATTTACGGAGCGGGCCGTGCGGGCGGCATGTTGCTCCGTGAGATTCAGTCGAACAAAGAGCACGCGTTGACCGTTGTGGGCTTCATTGATGATGATCTGAACAAGCAGGAGAAACGATTTTACGGACATCCCATTCTGGGAACGGGCTCGGACGCTGAAGATGTGATCCGCAAAACCGGAGTTCAAGAATTGATCGTGGCTGTTAGCGATATGAGCGATGATCGCCTGGCTCAACTACGACAATATTGCGCGCAAAACCGAATCACCTTGCGTCGTTTTCAAGTAACCCTTCAGGCAATTGGCGGCATTCCCGAAGTCACCCAACCTGTCGATTCAAATACGTAAACAACAACAAAAGTCGCGGATGCTTTCCCTCTCCCCTTTCAAAAGGGAGGGGGATTTTTGTTATGAACGTCCGGCGATGCGTTTGTTGCGCATTTGCGCGCTCGAACTTGCAGGCGAACCATGCTAGATACATTTCGACGACAAACGAAGGCCACGAAAGAATATGCCGGACTGGTATTGCGTTCACACAAAACCGAAAAAGGAATTGGCGGCCGAGACCTACTTCCGCGAGAAACTGGGTTTGGACGTCTATTATCCGCGGTTGAAGCGGCGGAAAACCATCCGCCGGGTCAAGCGTTGGGTCGTAAGCCCGCTGTTTCCGCGGTATCTGTTCTGCCGGTTCGAATTGGCCGAGCACTATCGGACCGTGCGCTATGCGCGCGAGGTGATCGGCATCGTCAGCTTTGGTGAACGCCCGGCGGTCGTCGACGCATCCGTTATTGAGCAACTCAAGACTTGGGCCGGCGAAGCGGTGGACGTCGTGACCATCCACTCGAACCCGAAACCGGGCGAGGTGGTGGAAATCACTGACGGCGCGTTTCGAGGCCTCAAGGCGATCGTCGAGCGAGACATGAGCGATCAACAACGGGTTGCCCTGTTGCTGACAACGCTGGCATGCCGTGCCCGGATCGTGGTCAACCGCGATCAAATTGGGCCTGTCTCGTGAGTCGCTTGCGTGCGGGATATGCCGCCATGACATTCCGGATGGGCAAAGACTTGTGCAGGTGATGCGAAACAATTCCAACCTGAGTTTGCTGCCCGGTAGGGCGCCGCGTTTGTATCACCTCGGGAACTGGACGAATCGTTTCTGCCCACGTCCAGGCAGTTTCTTGTCACGAAACCTCACTCGTGGGAGTGGAGTTTGCCCGGCTGGGTTGTCACTTTGCTTATTCCAGGTATTTAACCGAAACAAATCCCTCCGCGGGTTTGACTCTGATCATCTTCCCATAATATAGCTCAACGATCGCTTTTTCATCGCCATCGGAGTATTCACGATACACGATATCGCATTGTGCTGACTCCATCGCTGCCGTCGCTGCGTTCATCAGTGGTTTCGACGGCTTAGTAGGGAGCCGCGACCGCTTTGCAAGCGCAAGAATTGGCCGCTGTGTTGTGGCCATCGCGAATCGGTTTAAACGCTCAGTTCGCAGCCTTCAACCCAAACCGAACCTCACGGTTATTTGGGCGCGGGCTGGTAGGTGTTGGCAAAGTGCGATTCCATCTGGTTGATGGCCGCAAGGCGTTGCCGATAGGACCGTGGTTTCATTGCGCTGCCGACAGCTTTCAACGCGTGAGTTGCGAACGTCTCGAAAAGAAGCGTGCCTGCTTTTGTGTTGGGTTTGACAAACCTTTGCCGTAGTAGTTTTGACCGTTGGTTAGCCAGTTTGTTGTCAATTATTTTGAGCGAGCGTTTCACTGGATTCAGATATCAGGAACAGTTAAAAGCGCTCGTAAAAACGGATAAATAGCCTACGTAGCTCAGTTGGTAGAGCAGCGGTTTCGTAAACAGGGGAGGGATGGCGCTCTGTGTCCCGCTCTGACGCGTTTGGTCGCATTTTCAAACGCTCCGTGTCCCCCAATTCTCACCCACCAGGACGTGTCATGACTGGAATTGCTTCGCAAAACGTCATGCAAACGTCATGCATGACTCGATCATGCCTGCCCGATTGTCTCCGGGTCCGCTGCGTGTATCCCCGAGACACTCACGGCGGTGAGCGGGAATCGGGAATCGGTGAGCGGGAAGAGGGAAGCGGGAAGGAGGACCGAAGAGGCGCAGGGGCGCAGTCAGAACATGGGTAACACTTATGGTTCAGAACATAGGTAACACATGTTTAGTTAAAGGTTACACTCATCTGGGGTCGTTTGCCCAGCTTCAAGGCCGCCCGATCGGGCGGCCTTGAAGCTGGCGGTGGTCGGGTCCAGATGTCCCAATAGCAGCCGGCTGAACCACACTTCCCGCCACGGAGTGGCGGGGCTACCTTTGGCGGAACGCGCTGCCTTGGGTCATGCGTCCTTGCGAATCATTCGGTTGTCGCGAATCGGCAGACCGCGAGGCGGCAGAATATGCGGGACAGGATTGGGGATTCTGATACCATCGCTGCGGCATGACTTGGAGCATGCGCGAATTACCATCATTGGGAATCCGAAGGGTGTCATGAACACAATCCTTGTTCGCAGCCTCGTTGTTTTGACATTCGTACTCCTGGCCCCGATAGCCTCGGGCCAGACCAACGCCGTGCCCGCGTCCACAAGTCCCGCGAGCGCCCCGGCAGCGACGAATGAAGCCCCAAAGAACAACCCGTCACCGCTGGCGCCGGCCAGGGTGGATTCGCATGTGGTGGACGAGTTGCGGCGGCTGGACGAATCCCTCGCCCGGATCGTGATGCAGCTGGATTACAATCAGCAGGACTCTCGTGACCAAGTCAGACAGCAGATTTACCAGCACCTTGGAACTCATCCGGCGGACCAGAAGGTCAAGGCGATCCTGGGGTGCTTGAGCATTCTCCCGACGAATGTGGAAATTAACTTCGCCTTCATTGCCTTCTCCGTCAACGAAGTCGAAAGCATGGCGCGGAAGATCGGAGCTGCGTCTCCGAGTGAGGATCAACTCAAGCAAGCGTGGGCCGGCGGGCGGGGCCGTCTGCTGGCGACAAGCAAGGTGGTCACCGCTTCCGGCCAGCAAGCGAAGGTCCAGGGCGTTCAGGAGATCATCTACCCATACGAGTATCGCCCCTCGCAGCCATCCGTTGCGACCAGCCCGACCGCAACGAACGCAACGAGGGGAGCGGTCTTGTTGCCCTCTCACGTTGCGGATCGCCTCCAGTGGCTGCCGATGCCCGGCGAACTTCAGACGCGCAACGTGGGCACCACGGTCAATGTAACGCCGCACAAGTCGGAGGACTCCCCACTGATCAGCCTCACATTCATCCCCGAACTTGTCGGGCTTGAGTGGACCACCCTCAAGCAGAGTGCCCGCGCATCCGGCCAAGCCGCGGACACCACCCTTCAACAACCGGCCTTCTACACCCACAGAGTCATGACCAGCGTGGCCATGCTGGATGGCCAGACGCTCGTCACCTATTGCGGACCGAGCAAGACCGGCCGGGAACAGATCTACGTGTTTGTGAACGCAAGTACCGACCTGGTCGTGCCTGAACCGCCCGATACGAAAGCCTCCAGCCGGAAAAAGCCTGCGGCCAAAACTTCCCGTTCCTCCGCTTCCAAGACGTCCGGGCTTCGGAAAGCCGGCGCCAACCCGCCAGCGTCTGAAGCGAAGAAGGATGCCTCGCCTGTTCCACCCGGAACCAATCCGGCAACGCCGGCGATGATACAGAAGAGCTACCGAGGCTACGGCTCCTTGCTGTCCGGCACGGACAAACATGGAAAGCCGTTTCGCGCGTCCGACGCAGAGATCAAGCAGTGGTTTGTCGCGATGGGCGTTCCTTTTCCGCCCGGGGCTTCAGCCACATACAACGAACGTAACGGGAAACTGTTCGTCACCAATACCCCGGAGAACTTGAAGGCCCTCGAGTTTTGCTTGGACGTCCGCGACAGAATTTTCAGTTGTTTGGAAATGGAGTGTGCCTTCGTCGCGTTTCCTCTGAAGGAGGTTGAGAACATGGCCCGCAAGAGCGGCAACATCTCGCCGACACAGGAGCAGATCAAACGCGCGTGGGCCAACGGCAGGGGCAGACTGCTGGCGATGACCAAGACCAACGCCTATTTCGGCCAGGAAACCAAGGTGGAGACAGGAAAGGAGATCATCTATCCGTGGGCGTATCAGCTCTCCCCGGCGAAGAACACCTCCACACCGGCGACCGTCTCCGGCGGACATCCAGCCAAACACAGTCCCGGCGTGGCCCTGATACCCAAGGACCTCCAAACCCAAAACGCGGGCACGACCCTGACAGTGAAAAACAGCTTCCACACAGCTGAATGGACTGAGGCGGAGTTTTGGCTCGAACTGACCGATGTCAAATGGATGACGATTGGCGCCTGTGTGCGTGACGGCCAGCGGACTGCCCAGTTGACTCTTGACCAGCCGGTGTTTCACATCCAGAGGGTCATGGCGAAGATGAAACTTCCCGATGGCGGCACGGTGGTCACGGGCGGGACGCTCAACCGGTCGGGGACCGAAGTGACCTACGTGTTGATTTCGACAAAGGTCAAAACCATCAGCGATCATCCTCAGCCCAGCCCGTAGTATCGCACCCCCTGATCCAATCGGGTTATTCAACGGCTTCAGATGATTCAACCCCGTTGGGGTGGAATCATTGTTGGATGCATGACCCAGGGTAGCGCGTGCCGCGCAACCCCGGGCTGAGTGATGAAATCCCTTCAGGATTTCCTGCGGCGACGAGGATGCCCCTTCAGGATTTCCAGCAATGACGAGGATGCCCCTTCAGGATTTCCGGCAACGACGAGGATGCCCCTTCAGGATTTCCAGCAATGACGAGGATGCCCCTTCAGGATTTCCAGCAATGACGAGGATGCCCCTTCAGGATTTCCAGCAACGACGAGGATGCCCCTTCAGGATTTCCAGCGACGGCTTTCCGAACATGAAGCCGAAGGCCCTGGATAGCCTCCCTGTCAGTCATCAGTCATGCGGCGAGATTTCGACTTCTGGCGGACCGCCTCAGTCCCGTCCGCTGCATGTTCGACGCCGTCGCCCGGCGCGCCATCCTTCTGCACCAAGTTATTTTGCCCCGGAGACTGAACACCCTCAATGTGGCAGCCGAACATCAAGACCAGGTTGGATCTCTTTCCGAAGCATAGTCCCCGGATGATGACGCGATCGGATGGCTTCAGCTTCGCCACGGACGCCGCTTCTGTTTTTGTAAAGCCGCATTCCACCACCGTCGCGTCTCCAGTCCGCGTCACATCCTCGATGCGTCCCACAACAGCCATCATTGTCGGCCCCGTCAAATCCCCGCTGACCTCCCTGACAAATCCGACTCCGCGGCACATCTTTGTTTTGTAGCGCTTTACAGCTTCCGCCGGGTTGCTATCAAACAATGCGATGATGTTGGCAAACTCTTCCGGCTCCGAAGTCGGAAATTTGAACTCTCGCACCATTTTGCCGAGGATCGCGGATTTTTCCTCGTATGCTTCCATGGTCAGGCCCGAAGCCGCTTCGGCTTCTTTAACCGCGGCTGAACGCTGCACACCCGCTTCGGCTGCTTCACCGCCGCTGCTGCCGAGCAACACGGCGGCCAGTATTGTCACGATCGGGACAATATGTGCTTTCATATATGGAACCTCCTCTTAAGTGATTGTCTTCCACTGTTCCGGCATTCGTCAAGGCGCGACCGGCATCGAACGCTGTTGCGGATCTTGCAAACTGTTGGCAGGGCTTCCAGCAGGTCATGGCCGTGTTCATGCATACCACCACTGTAGACGGAAATTGGCCGGTTCTATTCGATGAAGTAACCAGATGGTTACGTATGCCCCCGGCCCGGGGAGATCATATGGAGTAATGGAGTGATGGAGTGATGGAGTGATGGAGTGATGCTCCCGTCTCCGGTCTCGGTCGCTCGCCCCTTCGCGTCTTTTCGCGTGTTTAGCGGGCCGCTTCCCGAATTCACGAAAGGAAATCGCGTCCGGAGGCCGCGATCCACCTCCTTCACGTCGCGCGTCTCTGGCGGAAGCGATAAAGCGGGACAGGCGTCCCGCCTGTTCATGGATAACGGCAGGCGGGACACCTACGCTACATTGTTGCCGCCCGCCGCTCCCCCCTTCGCGTCTTTTTGCGTGTTTAGCGGGCCGGTTCCCTCTTCCCTCTTCTTCCGCACAATAAAGACTTGAATCCCTCTCGCGCGAGTGTTACTAATTGTAACTAACAACGCCCGCCGGGGCTGAACAACTGAGGTCACTTATGGATATCAAAAAGGTTCGCGCCCTCTCCTCCACCACATCCGCCGTCATCGCCAACAACAGCGCCGCCTCCCCTGTCGTCATCCCCGCCCAGCCCGGCGGCGGCCTGCGGCTCGGCCTCTGCGTCCGCAACACCGGCTCCGTGGGCATCGAGATGTTCTACGACGATGAAACCGCCGTGGCGGGCGCCGGCATGGCCATCGAGGCCGACGCATCGCGTAGCTTCGCCGATCAACTGCACTTCCCCGCGTGCCTCTCCTTCCGCTCGCTGACCTCGGCCGCCGGCGAGGTGGAGGTCTCCTGGGTCGAGACCGATAACGCGTAATCGAAGCCGCTGGAGCATCCGTTATGCAATACACACCCTCGCGAACTCCCCTGGCGCTTGCCTCCACGGTCGCCAACGCGGCCGCGCGCCATGCGCTGACCACCGTGTCCCATGCCAGGCAGACTGACAACGGGCATCTCTACGTGTTCCTGGGCGGGGACATCACCAGCGAAGAGAACTGGATTGACCTCGGACACTACAACATCGCCCCAAGCAACACGGCCGTGCCTACGATCACTGGCACTGCCCGGGTTAACGTTCAACTCACAGCGGTCGCAGGGACGTGTGCCGGCTATCCGGCGCCGAGCCACGGCTCATGGCAATGGCAGATCAGCGACAACGGCACGAGCGGATGGGCTGACATCAGCGGCGCCACCTCGTCCACCTACACGCCCGTGGCCGCCGACGAGGGAAAATATTTGCGCGCCAAGGAGGGACAGTCCAACACCGTCGGCACGGTCTACGCCTATAGCGCGGCGACGGCGGCGGTGACAGCGGCTCCCGTCAGCGTGTCGGAAGTCTATGTGCGCGACGATCAGGAGTACACGCACGGCACCGGTTACACCACCAACGATGTCCTGACCTGCACGGAAGGCACCCCGTACACGGGCGAAGAGTATCTGGCATTCACGGTGACCTCTGCAGATCCGGAGACAGGAGCGATACTCACGCTACTTGGCAATTCGCCGCTCTATCTATCCAGCTCCGTGCCGTCGTCCCCATGCAGCGCATGGAGCGGCGGAACAGGCACCGGGTTTTCCATCAACATAACGGTGATTCCCCAATAGCGCGAAGTGCCGGCGCGGTCTGCGGGATTCGGGAATCGGGTATCGCGATACTGCAGGCCACGTCCCCGGCTTGGCGATCGTCATTACAAGTAATCGCCGACTTATAGAGTCAGTCTACAGTCGAAGCTACGCCATGGTCTTGCCGTTGCCGTCCACGCGCACGCAACACGCCTCGACGATGGCCCAAATCGCCACCACAATCGAAGCGATGATCGTCCAGCACAGAAGAAGACTTAGCACAAGTTGGATGACGGCTCGTGTGTATCGCGACGCATAGAAATTATGGACGCCGAGCATGCCGAAAAACACGGCTGCAAGGACGTAAAAGTTGCGCTGCGTTCCGAGAACAACCACGAGGGGCGTCGCGGCAGGGGGACGGAGCAGATGACCGCATTGTGGGCAGGCTGGGGCACTATCTGAGAAGTCACGGCTACAATCGGGGCATTTGATGAGTGGCATGAGTAGAGACCGTATGTAGTTTCACCACAGCTTGCAAACCCGCAGATACTCAGGGACTAAGTCAGTCTAACCTCGGTCCCCCGCCGCGTGCGCGAGATGCCATCAAAGGCAGCCCCGCCACTCCGTGGTGGGAAGTATGATGGTCCAATCCCGCGACGGAGTCGCGGGCTACGATTTCCCGGGCTGAGTGATGAAATCCCTTCAGGATTTCCGGCGACGATCATGATCGTCGAGGTGGATCGCGACCTCCGGGCGCGATTTCCTTTCGCTCGCCTGCAACCGCGCGTCCGCATCTTCATCGGCAGGGCGAACCGTCCCGGTGGGCCGGGCGCGATTTCCTTCGATCACCAAAACGCGCCCGGAGGTCGCGTTCCACCTCCGCTCGCATCCGCCGACTCACGTCGGCGGCTACGAAGACGGCCGTCGTCGCCTCCAACTCATCCGCCTCACAGGCCGAGCGCCTTCAGTTCGGCTTGGGCGCAGTAATGATTCATGCGGCCCTTGCGATCCATCGCCAGGCATTTTCGGAAACAGTCGGCTGCGCCAGTCTTGTCGCCCGCCAGCAGCCGCTTCATGCCCGCGTAATACCATCCTTCCGTGCGCCGCCCCCGCTCTCTGTATGAGTTGGGCGAGGCGGCCGCCGCCATCAAATTGCCCTCGCTGATTTTGCCGAGCAGGAACTCCGCGATCGGAACCGGCCACAGGTCGGCGGTGTTGTCGCGCTTGTCAAAGTAAGCCGCGAGTTCCTTGTCCCCAGCCTGCTTCT
>Ga0265297_10005219_pt1 | contig 20147 bp, 24 predicted proteins | sample Munlanlwell13791_FD_192502 | JGI IMG/M metagenome (GOLD analysis project Ga0265297, IMG submission 192502) | Leachate microbial communities from a municipal landfill in Southern Ontario, Canada - Leachate well 137-91 | ecosystem: Engineered > Solid waste > Landfill > Unclassified | place...
TCCGAGCGCATGGTGAGCCCTATCTTGGTGTCCGAGGTCGTCGCCCTCATGCTGACGGTTGATACCTTCACTACGACCCTGTCGCCCTTCTTCACGGACGAGCCCCTCCTGGTTGTGAGGGACTTGTTCTTCTTGTCGTACGAGTACTTGTCGTTGCCTATCTGCGAGATGTGTATAAGCGCGTCCAGCGGGCCTATGGAGGCGAAGGCGCCGAACTCAACCACTTCCTTCACCTCGCCGCTGAACACCTCGTTCACGTAAGGCATGAATGTGATGGCGTCGAACTTCGCATCGTAGTAGATGCCGCCGTCGCCCGGGATGACCGTGCCGTCCCCGCCCACGTCAACATTTTCCACGGCGATGACCAGGCCCATGTCCCGGATTATCCTCCTCTCGTACTTCTCGCGGAGCATCTTTGTCACCGCATCGGTGAGCTTCATCACCAGGAATTTTGGGGGAAGCCTTACCTTCTCTTCTACGGACGTCCTGTAATACATGGCATAACCTCAGGGATTAGTGGATAGATTGTATGCTGAAAGGCTTAAAAACTACATGCCCAAAGGCAGCTTTCCGCCTTTCATCATCTTTTCAAGCTTTTTGCGCAGCCCGCGGTCCTTGCGGAAACGGGAGAACATCTGTTCCATCTTGGAGAATTCTGAGAGGAAGCGGCGAACGTCCTCCAGTTCACAGCCGGAGCCCTTCGCGATGCGCTCCATGCGGGCGCGGCTCTTGCGCACTAGGGAGGCGTCCTTCCTTTCCGCCTTTGTCATGGATGATATTATGGACTCATACTTTTTCAGCTTGTCCTGGCCCTGGTCCATCATCTCGCGGGGGACATCGGACATCCCCATCATGGAGAATACCGAGTCTAATGGGCCGAGCTTCTTCGCCGCTTTCAATTGCTGGTAGAACACATCAACCGTGAGTTCGGTCACTTCCTCGGGTGCCTGCATCTCGCCGGATTCGGAAATCTCCTTTACTTTTTCCATCAGGCCCTGGATGTCCGGGATGCCAAGGAGGCGGCCCACGAACCTTTCGGAATCATAGACCTGGAGGTCCTCCATCTTTTCTCCCACGCCGATGAAGGCGATTTTGGAGCCGGTGGCGGCTACCGCGGAGAGGGCGCCTCCCCCTTTTCCGCTCCCGTCCATCTTTGTTACGAGGACTCCTGTCACCGGAGTCAATTTGTTGAATTCTTCTGCCTGCTTGCCGGCTATTTGGCCGATGTCCCCGCTCACCACGAGGTAAGATTCGTCCGGCTTGAGCACGCGGATTATGTTGCTCAATTCATCTGCGAGGCGGGCATCAAACGCGCTCCTTCCTGCGGAATCCACTATTAGAATATCATCCTTGCTCTTGCTGAGGGCGTCCTCCACAACCTTGTACGCTTCCTTCTCCCCTTTTATGGTATAGTAATTGACTCCGATTTGGGCTGCAAGCTGCTCAAGCTGCTCCTGGGCTGCGGGGCGCTCAACGTCCGCGCCGACCATCCCTACTTTCATCCCCTTCTTCTTGTAGAAATAAGCGACCTTTGCGCAACTGGTTGTTTTTCCTGAGCCGAAGAGGCCGCACAGAAGCACCTTGTGCCTGTCCAACCTTGGCTCATAAGAGGTGCCCATGAAGGATACGAGCTCGTCGTAAACCACCTTCAGGAGATGCTCGCGCATGGTGAGCCCCTTGGGGACTTCGCCCGCGGACGCGCGCTTCTCTATCTTTTTTGAGAGTTCGAAAACGAGCTTAACATTCACATCGGACGCAATCAGGATGCGCTGCAATTCCTTGATGAAGGATTTGAGCGTCGCCTCGTCTACGACTGGGGCGTTGGTAATCTTGTTGATCAGAGCGCGAAGGCTCTTGCCCAAATCCATTGGTTAAATTCCTCAGGGAGTAATTAAATGGTTGTGGTTTTGCCGCCCCTGGGGCCCAGGAGGGTGCCTTCACTTTCCTCAGGCTTGCGGCGGTGCGTAATCCAGAAAGCCACCGCTCCGAAGAAAGCGACTGCCGCGCCTATGGCGGGAAGGTCGGAGAAAAGCCCTGCGGTATTTTCGGAACCTTTGGCTGGCGTGGATTCTAAGATGGAGACATCTGCGGAATTTGGTGCATTGCGGGAGATGCTTTCAACATAGATTTCGTATTTGTTGGATGCCGGGGGATGGATGCCGGAAACCGTGAAGGAGCCGGGGATGCGGAGGGTTACGGAATCCGGGAGTTCATTTCCGGGCCTGGAGACCTCAAATGTTGCTGTCTGTTCCGCACCGCTGCACTCCTTGAGGGTGAGGGATGAACTGCCAAGAGGGAATGGGTGGTTCTGGAAAAGGCGTGCGGATGTTGCTGGGTTGGATTCTTTAGATTTGCAGCCGGCTGCGAGCGCCGTGCTTGCAAAGAGCACGGTGTGGAGGAAGCGCCTCCGTTCTGGGATTTGGGGGCATTCCGCAGGCTCGGATTTGGGAATTGTTGCTGGTTTCATTGCATCGTCTCCTGAATTAAAGAAAGAAAATCAAAAGGGATTACTCGCAGGTCGCTATGGATGCGTATGCCCACTTGTCTATGAGCATTACGCCTGACGAAACATCGTGCACCAGTATTATGTAGTTCACTCCGCGGTATGTCACAATTGCGGTGCCACCGGCCGGCAACGGGACGCGCCTCACCACGTCTCCGCTTACCGTATCCGTGACCAGCAACGAGGCGCGTGGCGGAACATCCCTTGTTATGTCTGTAAGGCTAACTGTGAGCACACCATCAGCCGAGACTAGAGGCGGGGCTCCGGCCACATCAAGGTACTCGCTCCTTTCGCTGCCATCGCATATGGTTGGCGCACCGCGTTCTATTGTTATAGAAAGCTCCCCGGAACCAAGGTCGGCTGTGGATACAGTTATTTTATACGAATATTCGCCAGCAAAAACGTATGAATAGCCTGGAACGTTGATAAGAACACGGCCAAATTCTCTATGGCAGCTATCAGACATATCTTCTGCAACAACCTCCGCGAACGGCCCGATTGTTGAGTCCTCAAGCGGATTTATGAAAAAATGTATGCCATCAAACTCAACTGCTGCGCTATCACGCGTAATGCATTCCACACTGGTCGGCGAGGGCGAAGTGCAAAAGTCCGCTGGCCGTTCATCGTCACAGGTCCTCGGGTACACAATTAGGCCTGCCATTTTTGTTGCTCCTTCGGTATTCAAATAATATACATGTATTCCATACTCCCTGCCACGGAACTCAAATGGCCATGATCCAGTATCAGTATGCTCATCAAGAGTGAATGTATATACCACGGCACAATCAGCATGAAGGTCTTGCATCTCAAGTGTGACTTTTTTAACGCCCCCTTCCTCCCATATCCTCCGCACGGTCATGAGGCGACCACCTTCCAAATCCGCAGCCTTCCCCTCATATACCATGCATAGCCAATTGCCATGCGGGAAATCCTCGCAAGTCCCGGTCACATCCGGGCAAACTGCAGGGTCAGGGCCTGCGCCGCGCTTTATCACCAATCTTGCGGAGGATAGGCCCATTGACGGGTCGGAAACGATTGCTTCGTCCAATTTTACACGATAAGGCTGCGTGCCAACCGTGATGATACCCTCTTCTCCCTGGAGTATTGCGGCTGTTCCCACGACCTCGCATTCCCTATATTTGTCCTGCACAATCATCTCAGCTGCCGGAACAGAACTTTCCATGTAAATCCTTGCGGGAATGAAAAGGAGGTTGTCAAATGGAACGCCCTTCCCTTCGTAGGTGTCACAGGTTGCCCGATCTATAGACCTTTCCGTGCACCTGTCCATTTCTTCTGCGCAAACCGGGCCCGCAACGGATTTCTCAATGTCAAGGATTGCCCACGGCGGTGAATCCGAGTATGCTATCGTCGGCGCAATTGCGGTGAATGTTTCGCCGTTTAGGGAAAGTATGACTATTTCCCCAATCTGTAGCGTGCTGTCGTCCCCCATCTGCCTGCAACTGTTAAGAGAATCCAATACCCTCATGCTCACTCCGTCTTCGCTTATGCCCGTGGGCACGAACAGATAACCATTGTTCTCGACTGCAATGTTCTCGCCTGCGACGCATCTTGACCTGGTTTCGGTCCTGATGTCGCATCTTTCAGAACGGGGGGCGGTTTCGCACATGTTTGGAGCTTCGGCTTCGGAATCAGAGGCCTCCGGAATGGAAACCTCACCACTTGCATCAGTTATCTCCGGCTCGCCAGCGTCGTCTGGCTCCTGGGTGGCATCCTGACTATAATAGTTATTTGTTATGTACTCGCATCCTGCGAGAGTAATGCCAACTGCAAAAACGGTTACGCGAATGCCCCCAACTGATTTTGTTTCGCCTTCAGCAATTGTTTCGGTTGCAATTTCCTCTCCAGACGGATTGAGAAGTGAAATCTTTGCGCTCATATTATGCGCATTCCTTGCATCCCTGCTGGAACAAGGTTCCCTGCCGCGCAAATCCCTCGCCTTAGGAGCGCATGGCTCAGTTGAATCCAGCCTGATTACCCTCTCTCCATTAGATGAATCAAGTTTGCCTTTAGGTTCCGGCATATGTACCCCGGAATAATATTTGTGGAGAAATGCTTATAAATACACTAATTTCAACACATCTCATGAGGCCTTTCGTAACAGATGCCATGATAGTGCGGGACGGGAGAATAGTATTGATTAGGAGGAAGAATGAGCCGTTTAAGGGGAAGTGGGCGCTTCCCGGAGGGTTCGCCGAGGCGGATGAGACGGCGGAACAGTGCTGCGCCCGCGAGGCGCTTGAGGAAACGGGGCTGAGCGTGCGCGTGAAAAAACTTATCGGGGTATTCTCAGGCCCGGACAGGGACCCGCGGGGGACCGTGGCTGCGGCTTATCTGTGCGAGGCGGTGGGCGGGGAACTGAAAGGCGGGGATGATGCGAAGGAGGCGAAGTGGTTTCCGCTAAAGGAATTGCCTGAGCTTGGATTTGACCACGAAAAGATAATTGAAGAAGGGAAAAAACTAATCAGGTAATTATTTCTTGTCCTTCCCTTCCTCTTCTATAATCACTACATCCCCCATGGAGACGAGGTGGTCGTGCTTCTCCCCGAAGGTGACGCCCTGCTTGTTCGCCGACTTTGAGGTGCGCGCCTTCCCGTAGAGCTCCTTGAGCGTCTCGCGTATCTTCTTGAGCTCCTCCTCTATTTCTTTAATGCGGTTCTCCGCGTCTATGATGTCCTGCTGCACGAGCTTCTTCTTCCTGCGTGCGCGCTCTACCTGCCTCAGGCCCTTCAGCTCCTCCTCCGCCTTGCGCACGTCCTTTATCATCTGGCGCTCTATCTGCGGGGTGTAAGCCTGGGTGGATATGCGGAACTCCAGCTGTCGGAGCTTTTTCCTGACCGGGCCGACCATCACGTGCTCTGTTTCCTTCAGGTACGGGTCGAGGGCCTTCTCCTCGTACTTCTTGTAGCGTATCCGGCCGTAGTTCTTCTTAATCTCCTCTATGAGGCCGGACTTCTTGTCCTCAAGCGTTTTTATCTGTGCTTCAAGTTCATCGAGTTCCATCGTACCACTGCACCAAATAAGTATAAGTGGAAAATATTTAAGGAGAAGGATTTATAAAACGCACATGGGCGGGAAAAAAGGGGCCGCGCCCACGTTCTGCGTGGTCCTTGTAGGGCCGGAATACGATGTTAATGTCGGCATGGCCGCGCGCGTTATGAAGAATTTCGGCTTTTCTGATTTGAGGATAGCGGGCCCGAAATGCGGGCTGGGGGCCGACGCTGTCAAGTTCTCAAAGCATGCGGTGGGGCTCCTGAAAAAGGCGAAGAGGTACGGGACGCTGCGGGAGGCGGTGGGGGATTGCGGCCTCGTGGTGGGGACGACGGGCATCCTGAAGAGGAACAAGGGGACGATACGGGCGGCGGTGCCCCTGAAAAAGTTCTGCGCCGGACTGGGGGAGCGCGGCGGGCAGAGGATAGCGCTGGTTTTCGGCAGGGAGGGGATAGGGCTCAATGAAAAGGAGATAAGCGCGTGCGACCTGCTGGTGCATGCGGAAACGCACGCGGGCTATCCGGTGCTGAACCTTAGCCATGCGGTTGCGGTGGTTCTGTATTCCATTGATAGTGGGATGGCTAAAGCTGGGTTTGCAAGGACAAAAATGGGGGGTTATGAGTACCCTAGAGAGAAGGGGGGTGCCCCCCCTTCCTCTTGGGGGGAAGAGCGGCTTTCGCCTTCGGAGAGGCGCGCACTCACGCATATGTTTAATAAGATGGCGGCGAGATATAGGCTTCGCAACCCGGGAAGGTGCAAGGTTGCGTTCGCGAGGGTTCTCGCGAGGGCGAATCCGACCAAGGACGAGGGGCATGCGCTCCTCAACGTGTTCCGTTTGGCCCTGGAGGAGCTGGGTGTTAAGGATGACGCGCAAACCGACTCTCAATGAGCTAGTGTCGCTCACTTTTGACGCGAACCCGCAGGTCAGGAAGCAGGCCGCGGCAGAGCTTGCAAGGTATGAGGACCCTGCGGCGAACTTCGCGCTATTGGAGCTTACCTACGACAAGGATGCGAGCGTGAGCACGCTCGCGAGGACGCTGCTGGATGGAAAGAGGGTGGCGCAGCCGGAGCTCATGTCGTTCGCGGAAGTGTTCAAGAACGGCGCGGACGAGAAGCCCGAGGAGAAGAAGAGCGTGGAGGAGGAGAGGAAGGCGGAAACGGCGCGCGAGAAGATGATGAGGCCCCTGCAGCAGCTGATGGAGAGGAAGCTGGGCAAGGAGAAGGCCGCCGCGATGAAAGGCAGGATGCTCCCCACCCTGGAAAAGATTTACATGAAGGCGTTCGGCAAGAACGGCCAGGTTAACGAGCAGAAGGGCAGGGCCGTGCAGGAGATGCTTACTGATTATTTGGATGTCATTTCAGGTGCAGAGACGCACGTGATAAGCGACGAGGGCGAGGCGAAGGGGCAGAAGCCGGGGATTCCGGAGAAGAAGGAGAACAACGGGAAAGAGGGAAGGGAGCCGGAAACCGAAGAGCCCTCGGAAGATTCAACGGATGGGAAGCTCGGGCTCCAGAGCGTGGGGACTAAGGAGCTGGACATGGGCAGGGCCGGAAGGGAGATGGACGAGATTTCCAGCGAGCTGGAGACGCCCGAAGCGGTTGAGGCGCAGGAGGTGCGCGAGGAGAGGGAGGAGAAGGGGAGCCTGTTCAGGCTTGCTTATGATACGATGCTCGCCTCGGAAGGTGACGAGGACGTCATGAAAAAGGCGATGCAGAACATGGTGAGGAACGCGGAGGAGGAGATAAAGCTGGCGTTCAGGGTTGCGAAGGACAGGCACAAGCAGATGAATATTACCCATCTCACGGAGCTTAAAAGCGGCATGAGGAACGTGACCACGGTTCCGCTGCTCGTGAAGAGCGTGGAGCAGAAGGAGTACCAGAAGAGCAAGAGGGTGAAGGAAAACCTGACAAGGCTCGTGGTGGCGGACGAAGAGGGGAGCGAGGGAGTGATATACATATTTGACAACCGCGGGGCGCTCGTGAGGGACGGGATGCGCATAAAGATAGAGAAGGGATATGCGAAGACGTTCGGGTTCTCCGGGGAAACTGCTTTGACGATTACGAAGAAGGGGAACGCGTATATTATTCTCTAGATTGCGCTTATACTGTTCTTTGGGCTTCTATTAGATAGATAATCTCAAAGAAGAAGGGGCGCTCCTCAAGGATTCTTGTTGCGAAGCCCTTTCCCTGCAGGGTTGCGAGCGTCTTTTCTGTGGAATTGAGGGAGCTCTGGACTAGGAGAAGGACTCCTTTCGGAGCGAGGAATTTGTCAAATTCCTCCAGGAAGATGTCCAATGTTTTCCTTCCATCCTCTCCGCCGTCAAATGCGTAGTTGAGGTTGCCGGGGACCCTTTCATCTTTGGAGGTGGGGAGGTAGGGCGGATTGAATAGGATAGAATCAAATTTCCCTTCCACTTTTTCAAAAAGGTTGGATTGGAGGAAATGGATGTTCTTGGCGCCGTTTGCCTCCGCGTTCTTTTTTGCGCATTCTATCGCGGCGGGGTTTATGTCCGTGGCGAGCACTTCATTTGAAGGGTTGGTTTTTGCATTAAGGATTGAAGCGAGGCCGGAGCCTGTTCCAATCTCAAGGATTTTTCCCTTCAGATTGTGGGAATGGAAGGCGAGCATCTCTGAGTCCTCCGCGGGCTCATAGACATCTTTTGGGATTGTGAGGGAAAGGCCGAAAAGCTGCATAAAACATCACTGCGGGGGTATGCTGGAGTTCGCCTCAAGGCCCGGGAGGATGTACTTGGTGTGGAAATCCCTTACCCTTGAAACGATGTCGTGGCAACGTGCCTCGATATCATGGATTGGACCGTCCAGGGCAGGGTCTTCTATGATGAATTCCCGGTCAAGGGTGTGCAGCATTAACCTGAACCTCTTCTCCCCCATGCTCAATGTAAGCCGCGCGGTCCTTTCATCAAACGCGAAGCCGTATGGCGCGATGGCTGCCTCGTCCCGGGGTATGAAGACGCGGAACATCTGTTCGCTGGCAGGCATGCCCGGGGGCAGCTTGCTCTCCACCGGGATTACCGAATAGTCCGGGGAGAACGCATCTGTAAGAAGCTTCAGGTAGTCCTTGCGGTCGTTGGGGAGCCCGACCTCGCACCAGCCAAGGGGCAGGGCGTACTTCGCGCTTGCGCCGTATATGTTCGCCTGCCCGGAGCGCGGAATCTGCAGCCCGGTGAGCATGCCCTTCAGCCCCTTCCTGAGTATGATGTCCCTCGGCTCGTGCCTCTCAACCCACGACTTTGACTGCACGAGCATGCCCTCGGGCACCTCCAGCTTGACGTTTTCACGTATGAACTTCACGAGCGCCTGCACGTCCTCCCACGCCAGCATGCGCATGAGGATGGCAAGGACGTTGTTCAGCATGGTCTCAACGTTCCTCTGCTGCTTCGCCTTGTCCCAGTGCATGAGGTTGTCAAGGTGGTCCGCCGCCTTTATCAGGACCACGGAGATGTCGCCGGCATCCAGGAGCCGGTCGTTGTAGCTCCTTGCGCGCATGGCGTACATCGTGGGCTCGTACAGGTCCTCCATCGTATAAAAAGCCGGGTTTTCAGGATATATCCAGTCCGGGGAAACGTCCGGGTTCCACCTGCCCTTCGTGAGGAGCGATACCCTGGGGGTGACTATGTGGCCGAACTCCCCGAGCCTTTCCGGCGGCACGTCAAAATCCTCCGTGATGTCGTGAAGATAAGCGGGCGTGACTATGTCGGAGCCGCCGCCTACAATCGCCATGCGCAGGGCCACCCTGGCGGGGTGCTGCTCATACAGCGTGCCGTCCTCCCTCAGGCGGGGCTTCCCTTCCGCGGCCAGCAGCTTCCTATGGAAAGCGTACGCCCTTTTGAAACCGTCTATGCCGTTGTTCTTCCAGGACTGCATGGCGCCCACTATGCGCTCAAGCGTCACGTCGCCTTCGGGGAAGAAGAACTCCCTGGGGACGCGGTTTGTGGAGCCGTACCTTGCAGTGAGCGGGGGCGGAGTACTCCTGAGGCCCTTTGGGCCGCTTTCATCGAGAAGCGAAAGCTGCCTGGATTTTTCTGGAGAATTATTTGAAGGCATAATGGTAGTATAAGTCGCAAAAAGAGTATTTAAATGGCTAGGTTTTGGGAGAAAGGAAACTTTTGCGAACGTTATTTGCACCACTTTAGCGTATCACTAACTGCCTGCCCTTCTTTTTCTGGCCGGATTTTATCCTCATCCGGATTTCCAGCACTCCGTCCTCATATTTGGCCTTTGCGGAGGAGGGGTCAACCTCCTCGGGGAGCGCCAATTCGCGTGAGAATGCGGAGATGAGGCGTTCCTTGTGGTAGAAGCCCTTTCCTTTTTCTTCCTTGCCCGCCTTGCTGCCGCCTGAGATGCGGACTCTGCCCTCGTGCAAGTCCACCTTTATGTCCTCCTTGTGCAGGCCGGGCATTTCCACTACGAGGACGAGGTCGTTCTTTTCCTTGCGCAGGTCGGCGAGCGGAATCCTCGCCTCCGCGGTGTAGAAGTCAAACTCCCTGCCGAAAATGTCCGGGAAGTCCCAGTACATCTTCTTGCGGAGCTTCTTCAATTTTTCGTACGGGTCGGGTATGAACATCTATTCCTCCACCCTTTCGCCTATGCCGAAGGTGCGCTTGAGCGAGACTATCTTTACCTTGATTGCGTCTCCCTTCTGGGCGTTCGGCACGAAAATGACGAAACCGTCCTTCTTGGCCATGCCGTCGCCTTTGCCGCCCACTGATTCAATCGTCACGTCTAATATGTCGCCCTCCTTTACCGGCTTCGGAAGGTCGAAACTTTTCTTCTCCTCCACTTGCTCACCATTGGAGGGATGGCAAGAGAAAAGTTAAATAGCTATGGGGACGACTGTATGGTGGGATTGTTATGGCGACCGGCAGGAAGAGAAGGCCCTTCGGGTTCTTCGGACTTGACGAGGACGAGTTCGGGTTCGGCGGCGAGTTCGAGCGGATGCGCGAGGAGATGGAGGAGATGATGGAGCGGATGATGAAGGGCATGCCCCAAAACGAGGTGAGGCGCCTCTCCCAGATGAGGGGGCCGCAGGTTTATGGGTTCTCCATAAGGGTAGGGCAGGACGGAAAACCCGTAGTTACGGAGTTCGGGGACATAAAGAGGAAGGAGCAGGAGATGAGGGTGCTGGAGAGGGAAACAGGAGAAGGGGAAGGGCGGGAGAAGATTTCGGAAGCTGGAAGCCGGGAGCAGGAACATGAAGGCGAGGGAAGGGAGCCCCTGGTTGATGTTTTCAAGGACAAGAAAGGCATAAACGTCATTGCGGAGATGCCGGGAGTTGGCGAGAAGGACGTGCAGCTCAGCGTCAGCGGGAAGGAATTGGAAATAAAGGCGGAAGGGGCGCGCAAATATTACAGGAAGGTGGAGCTGCCCGAGGATGTGGGCGGGAAGAAGATGGAAAAGAAGTATAAGAATGGAGTGCTGGAATTGGTTTTCTCCTGAGCGGAAGGCATAAATTCCTTCTTTTTGAGTGCTCTGCATGGCGATGGAGATAAGCGGAAAGCGGGCGGCCATCTCGCTGGGGCTGCTGTTCGCCGTGCTGCACATTGTTTGGGTTGTGCTGGTAACGGCGACTGGTGGCGGCATAATGGGATGGTGGCACTCGGTCCACTTCGTCACAGGGGTGACGCTGACTGCGCTCCCGTTTGACGTGCTCACTTTTATCGTGGGCATCGTTGGCGCGTTCATCATGGGCGCTGTTGTGGGCTGGCTTTTCGCTTTCATCTGGAGCAAAATGGGGGAATAGCTGCGCCATTTGCGCTGCTGATTCCGGAGAGCCAGCTGGATTCATCCGGTTTCTGAATAGAGCCACTTTTTGTAGTCCTTGCTCACCTTGGAAGGCGAGAGCGCGATTATCTCCGGGCACTTGTGGGGATGGTTTTTCTTTATGAACGCTTCTGCCTTGGCATAGAGGGATTTGCGGGTTTTGATGATGAGGAGGATTTCCGGGGCGCGGACGGTGCGGCCCTTCCACCTGTAATAGGAGTGCTCTATGCGCAGGATGCTTGCGCAGGCGGCGAGGCGGGAATCAACTATGGAGGAGGCGAGCCGCTCGGCATGCGCATACGAGGGCAGGGTTGTGAGGACGACCATCATTGCAATCCCAATTGTTTTTTGGCGGCGGAGCTCATCCGCTCAGGCGTCCAGCGCGGCTCCCATACGAATTGTACCTGCACGTCCGAGATGCCTTTGAGTTCGCGGACTTTTGACTGGACGTTGTTCACTATGTAGCCGAGGAGGGGGCATGCGGGGGTGGTGAAGGTCATTTTGATATTGACCTGTGCTTTTTCCACCTTGACTTCGTAAATTAGCCCTAAATCCACTATGTTTACGCCTATCTCGGGGTCCAGCACTTCCTTGAGCTTGCCCATTACCTGCTTCTGTGTGGGCATTGTCCCTTTCACCGTGGATTCACCGTGGAGAAGGGCTTGAGGATTTTCTTCGCCTTCATGAGGGCCGCCTCTATGCTCTTCTCGTCCTTGGAGCCCGCGCAGATGACCTTCCCGTTCTTGAAAAGCAGCAACGAGGCCTTCGGCTCGCGGAACTTGAGGATTGCGCCCGGAAATTGTTCCGGTTCGTATTCCACGTTCTCAACTTCGGAAGCAATAGTGTATAGGTCCAGGCCCATGCCCAGGTTCGCGGATGCGACGATGTTCGTTATCTCAAACTCGGGCCTCTTGGTCTTCTTTATTATCTTCTTGGCGTAGGGCGTGAGGAGCTTCACCGTCTTTGCGATGGTCTCCGCTATCTTCGCCTCGCTCTTGCACCCGACGCAGACTATCTTCCCGTTCTTGAACAGGAGAATGGTGGCCTTCGGGTCGTCGAACTTCAGGATGGCGCCCGGGAACTGCTCGGGCTCGTACTCAACCTGCGGGATTTTGGTCGCTATGAGGAAAAGGTCCAGCTCGAGGCCGAGGTTGGAAGATGCCACGATGTTGGTAATTGTATAGTCAATCCCCTTAAGCTTCGGAGACAAAGAATCACCTATTTAAATATCCGGCAGCAACATTTATAAAGGGGTGCAGAAATAAATTAGCACGGATTCTGCATACCCAACAGTGGCAGATTTAAAAATCCGAAATCGGAAATAATGGAAACAGGGTGTGAAAATTGAAGAACTCAAAGGGAATAATGGTCAGGAGGACCAAGAGGTTCAAGAAGAGCAAGAAGCTCACGGTCGGGGACCGTGTTAAGACCTTCAAGAAAGGGGACAGGGTAGTCATATCCCTGCAGCCCTGCTTCTCGGGCTTCCCTGCTCCGCGTTATGACGGAAGGCATGGGACCATAGTTGAGAAGAGGGGCAAGGCGTACGTGGTTGAGATAAGGGACATGAACGCCAGGAAGAGGCTCATCGCCTCACCTGTGCACCTGAGGGGGATGCAATGAAGATAACCAATTCCAGGCCCGTGCCGATGGCGGACGTGCTGGAAGTGCTGCAGGCAAGGAAGGACGCGGGTGAGGAGCTGGGGTACGAACAGGCGAACGCGCTGGAGCATGCGACACTCTTCGCGAAGACGGACAGGAAGAAGTCGGAGGGCATGCTGAAGAAGGTGAAGGCGGCGAGCCCGAAGATTGACGAGGAGACGGCGGTCAAGATTGTTGATATCATGCCTGGCAGCGAGGCGGCGCTCAAGGCGGTGCTGCTGAAGAACAAGATAGACATAAGCGAAGAGGAAATGAAGGACGTGCTTAGGGCACTTGGGTAATGGCTATGGAAGATTACGCATGGGTTGTTGAATACCTCTCCCGGGGAAGGGCGGTCGGGCTCAGGCAGGAGCCTATCGTCCAGCTCGTGGGGGACCAGTTCTTCACCCTGCTTGAGGCGACGGCGAAGCCGGACGCGAACATCACCGTGGGCGCCAAGATATTCGTGGGGAAGGGCGACCGCACGGAAGTGGACAGGATAAAGGGGAGGATAGAGTATACCGAACTGACCACCGGGGCGAAGGACATAGTGCCGAATGTGGTGAGGAAGATAGTGGAATCCCGCGAGGCGGTGTTCGTGAATTTCATAAACAAGGCCGGGCCCATCTCCATGAGGGTGCACCAGCTGGATTTGATTCCGGGAATAGGAAAAAAGAACATGGAGCTCATACTCAAGGAGAGGGACAAGAAGCCGTTTGAGAACTTCGCGGATCTCAAGGCGAGGGTTTCCACTTTGGGGGACCCGGCGGCCATTTTCGTGCACAGGATAATCTCGGAGATGGAGGGCAAGGAAAGATATTACCTGTTCGTGAAGCCGCAGCTCAAGAGGCCGTACTAGACCTTATTTTTAACTTTTAGGTAAATAGTATACTTATCTTTGCCAGAGCCCGTGGTCCACTGGCTAAGACGCCAGCCTTACACGCTGGAGAACCCGGTCCGATTCCGGGCGGGCTCATTTGAGGTGAAGGGAATGCCCAGGATAAGCCAGGATGAGATGGAATTGAGGAAGGAGATGGCGATGCACATATCGCAGGGGGATTCCATCCTTGCGTCTATACGGTTTGCCGAGCCGCTGCCGGAATCCGAGGCCGGGAAATTGAAGATGGCGTTCGCGCATTTTGACCAGGCCGAGGATTTGAGCGAGGAGATGGTGGTGGGCGGGCATAAGCTGTCTTCTCTTGAGGAGTATGGAAGGTACAAGGAGATGTATGCGTGGCTGTTCTCCAAATCCTTTACCGGGGTCCCTTTCCAGGTGAAGGAGGAAGTGGTGAATGTACTGGATTCATACGTTGCGGATTCATCGGAGAAAATAGACCTTTTGATGAGGGTGCGCACGCTCGCCGGGAGGGAGGACGTGAGCCCGAAGGTGAGGATGTACCTCAAATTCAAGCTGTACAATGATTTTTATGAGTACCTTTTCATGAGGCACAAGATGCTGCTCCTGACTTCGCCGGATTTCTCAAAGGCGGGGAAAGATGATACCGTGGGGATGTTCATAAGCAAGGTGAAGGGCGTGTGGGTGAACGACGGGCTCGTGGGCGAGTTTGTTTCGCTCTGGGACGGGCTGTACAGGAATTCCGCGGCTCATTTTGCGTTCAAGGCGACGGATGCGGGGATTGTGCTGGAGAGGACCGGGAAGGAGATAAAGGAGCAGGAGCTGGATGCTATACTGAATAGGTTGATTGTATTGTCAATTGCGTTTGATTCCATTTCGTACAGGCACAAGAAGGAAGTGGTGTTTGAGAAGTATGGGGTTAAGCTATGAATTGGGCTGGGCATGTCCTGCTTGGGATTGTTTTTGGGGCTGCGTTTGCGCTCCTTGTTGGGGCGGATGTTTTCCTGTTTGCTTCCATCGTGTTTGTGGCTGCATTCTCTGCGCTCGTGCCGGACATTGACCATGACTCCAGCAAGATTAGGGGTTATGCGGACTTGAGCATACCGATTTGTGCATTCTTGTTTTCTTATACGGCTGCCTGCAACGGAATTACGTGCGGGGTGGACAACTGGCATTCCATTCTGATTAATACGCTGGCGATTACGGGGCTGTACATGATTTTCATTACGTACCTGAAGCCGAGGCACAGGGGGATTACCCACACATTATTGCTTGCAGGGGCGTATGGGGTTGCGATTTGGTTCTTTTCCAATTGGATATTCGGGGTTGCGGCGCTGCTGGGCTATCTCTCGCATCTGGCGGGGGACGGGATGCTTAAACTATTATAAACTTTAACGCTCATTGTAAGCATCTAATTGTTGGTGGGCCAATGGATGTGAAACGAGCGCTAGTGATAGGTTCGGGCCCAATTGTCATCGGACAGAGCGCCGAATTTGATTATTCCGGGACGCAGGCGTGCAAGGCGCTGCGCGAGGAGGGAGTGGAAGTAATTCTGGTTAATTCTAATCCTGCGACGATTCAAACGGACAGGGAAACGGCGGATGTGGTGTATATTGAGCCGCTGGATGTCCCCACTCTTAAGAAAATAATACAACGCGAGAAACCTGATGCGCTTCTTGCAACCATGGGAGGGCAGACCGCGCTTAACCTTGCTATTGAGCTGGAGAAGTGGGGAGTGCTGGAGCAGTACGGCGTGAAGCTGATTGGGACGGGGCTGGAAGCAATAGAGAAGGCGGAGAGCAGGGAGAAGTTCAACGCGCTCATGAATGAGCTGGGGATTCCGATCCTGCCGGGATTTTGCGCGAAAAAGATGGAGGAAGGGCTGGAGGCGGCTGAAAGGATTGGATATCCTGTGGTTGCGCGCCCTGCATATACGCTGGGTGGGACTGGTGGGGGGTTTGCCTCCTGCTAAGAGGAGCTTGAGCCTATTTTGGAAAGGGGATTCATGCTGAGCAGGAGCGGGGAGGTGCTAATAGAAAAGAGCGCGCTTGGGTGGGGCGAGTTTGAGTATGAAGTGGTTAGGGATTCGGCGGACAATGCGATAGTGATTTGCAACATGGAGAACTTTGACCCGATGGGCGTGCACACGGGCGAGAGCATCGTGGTCGCGCCTGCGCAGACCTTGAGCGACCGCGACCACCAGATGCTGAGGGATGCGGCGCTGAAGATTGTGAGGGCGCTGAAAATTGAGGGAGGGTGCAACGTACAGTTCTATTTCAACCAGGAGACCGGGCAGTATGGGGTGATTGAGGTTAATCCACGGCTTTCCCGCTCTTCCGCGCTTGCCTCCAAAGCTACGGGATATCCGATTGCGAGGGTTGCGGCGAAGATTGCGCTCGGAAAAACATTGGACGGGATAAGGAATCCGATTACGAATACTACGGCGGCGTTTGAACCGGCACTGGATTATGTGGTGACGAAAATCCCGAAATGGCCGTTTGAAAAGTTCCGCGGCTCGGACAGGCGCATAGGGACGCAGATGAAGAGCACCGGGGAGGCAATGGCGATTGGGAGGACTTTTGAGGAATCGCTTTTGAAGGCGATACGAGGGCTGGACGTGAAGGAGCCGAAAATTGAGAAGCCTGAGGAGCATCTTTTCCCGCCTACGGACCTCAGGATATTTGCGATATTGGAGGCGTTCAGGAGGGGCGCGAGCGTTGAGGAGATAAGGGCGAAGACGAGGATAAATCCGTGGTTCCTGGGAAAGGTGCGGAAGATAACGGAGATGGAAAAGAAGGTTGCGGCAGGAGGATTGAAGGCGGATTTGCTGAGGGAAGCGAAGCGGATGGGGTTCTCGGATGCGCAGGTTGGAAAATTGGTTGGGAAGAAAGAGAAGGAAGTGCGGGCGTTTAGAAAGAAGAATGGGATAATCCCCGCATACAAGATAGTGGATAGCTGCGCAGGGGAGTTCGAGGCAATTACGCCGTATTTCTATTCAACTTATGAGGATGAGAATGAGGCAGCGGGAGGGGAAGGGAGGAAGATATTGGTTATCGGCTCCGGGCCGATAAGGATTGGGCAGGGGATTGAATTTGATTATTGCTGTTCGCAGGCGGCGATGGCTTTGCGCAGGATGGGGCTGCGCTCCATAATGTTGAACAATAATCCGGAAACAATGAGCACGGATTTTGATTCCAGTGATAGGCTGTATTTTGAGCCGCTAACTTTTGAGGATGTAATGAATATTGTTGAGAACGAGAAGCCGGAGGGCGTGATTGTGCAGCTGGGAGGGCAGACCAGCATAAACCTTGCGGGGGCGCTTTCGGAGAATGGAGTGAATGTGCTTGGGACCGGAATAGAAGGAATAGACATTGCAGAAGATAGGGAAAAGTTCAGGGCGCTTTGCGAGAAGATGGGCATAAGGCAGCCGATAAACGCAACGGCGACTACGAAGGAAGGGGCGCTGGAGGCCGCGGCTGGAGTTGGGTACCCTGTGGTGGTGCGGCCGAGCTACGTGATTGCGGGTAGGGGGATGCAGATAGTGTTTTCCCCTGGGGAGATGGAAAAATTCATCGGGCAGGCGGTGGATGTGAGCGAAAACAAGCCCGTGCTGATAGACAAATATCTTGACAATGCGTTTGAGTGCGAGGTGGACGCAATCTCGGATTCTGAGAACACATACATAGGGGGCATTATGGAACACGTGGAGTTTGCAGGCGTGCATTCCGGGGATGCGAACATCTCCATCCCTTCGCTGAACCTTTCGGAAAAGATGCTGAAAAAGATAAGGGAGAGCACACGTGCGCTTGCACGTGTGCTGAAAGTGAAGGGGTTCGTGAACATACAGTATGCGGTGAAGGGAGGGGAATTGTACATTATAGAGGCGAACCCGCGCGCAAGCAGGACGGTTCCGTTCCTGAGCAAGGCAACGGGAGTTCCGCTCGTGGAGATGGCGGTCAAGGCGATGCTTGGGGAAGGGGTGAAGAACTCCGAGCCCTCGGTGAAATATTATGCGATAAAGGGAGTGGTGTTCCCATTCCTAAAAATATCCGGGGCGGATATTTCCCTCGGTCCCGAGATGAAGAGCACCGGGGAAACGATGGGGCTGGGCGAGGATTTTGAGGGCGCATACTTGAAGGCGCTGCAGGCGAGCGGGATTTCGCTTCCGAAAGGGGGGGCGGTGCTGCTCTCATTAAGGAAAGAGGACCGCGAGGACGGGGTGGAGATTGCGCGCAAGCTGGCCGGGATGGGATTTGAGATTTATGCGACGCCGGGGACGGGAGTTGCGCTCACAAGGGCGGCGAACGTGAATGTCGCGAAGAGGATTGGGGAGAAATGCGAGCCCGGGGAGATGGACGTGCTGCAGCTGATTTCATCCGGGACAGTGCAGCTCGTGGTCAATACGCCCACGAAAAGCGGGAACTCCTTCAGCGACGGTTTCAAGATAAGGCGGAGGAGCATAGAGAAGGGAATCCCCTGCATTACTAACATAAGGACGGCGATGGAATTCGCGAAGGCGCTGGAGAAGCTGCGCGGCAGGGAGCCGGAAGTGCGGAGGCTTGGTGAGTATGGTGGCTAGGAAGGCGGTGCTGCGGCTCGCGGACGGGAGCGCGTTTTTCGGCGAGGGGTTCGGGGCCTCGGTGCGGCACGTGGGGGAGCTCGTGTTCAACACGTCCATGCAGGGCTACCAGGAGGCATTGACAGACCCGAGCTATGCCGGGCAGGTATTGACGATGAGCTATCCGCTCATCGGGAATTATGGGATAAACAATCTGGATTTTGAGAGCCCGCGGATTTGGGCGGAAGGATTTGTGGTCAGGGAGGCGAGCGGGGATTTCTTCCACAGGGAGGGGGCGCGGGATTTGGACTCCTTCCTTTCAAAATATGGGGTGCCCGGGATTTGCGGCGTGGATACGAGGGCGCTGGTGAAGAAGATAAGGACGCATGGGGTGCTTCCGTGCTCGGTGGAGGTTTTTGAGGGCGCGGAGAAGGGAGGGGATGCGTCCTTTGATTATTCGTCCGTGAATTTCGTGGAGAAGGCGTCGTCAAAGGGAGTGGAGAAGTTTGTTCCGGAGAATGCGGAGAAGACGGTGGTGCTGCTGGATTTGGGAGTGAAGAGGAGCATCGTGAAGGAGCTGAACAAACTGGGAATAGGGGTTGTTTCCGTGCCGTGGAATTCCACGGCAAAGGATATCCTTGCATTTGAGCCGGATGGGATATTGATTTCCAACGGGCCAGGGGACCCGGCAATTCTCACCAATGTACATTCAGCCATAAGGGAGTTGGCAGGGCTCCCGATGTTCGGGATTTGCCTCGGGCACCAGTGCATCGCGCATGCGTTCGGAGGGAGCACCTCTAAACTTAAGTTCGGGCACCGCGGCTCCAACCATCCGGTCTATGATTCGGAAAAGAAGCGGGTGCTCATGACCACGCAGAACCATGGGTTCGCAGTGGAGAGGGTGCCGGAGGAGTTCGTGGTGACGCAGGTGGAATTGAACGACAAGACCGTGGAGGGGATGAGGCACTCCTCAAAGCCCATATTCTCGGTGCAGTACCATCCGGAGGCGTCCCCCGGGCCGCACGACGCCCGCTTCCTTTTTGATGAGTTTAAAAGGCTTCTCTGACAAATACGGGCTGATGAAGAGATGCAGGTTTGCTGAGGGCTTCCCTCCCTGCAAAAGACTCTCGGGGCTCACAGTCCGGCTGGTATGCCCTGGGTTTCTTCCGGAGCTTCGGCTCCTGGACTACAGATAGGGGGGATGCCTGCTGATGAGTACCTGGAGCTCTGAAGTATTATTCTAGTGCAATATTGCTTATTTGTAACCATGGTTACAAAACGAAAAAATATAACACCATCCTCTCTAACATACGGTCATGCATTGCCGTGTATGCGGCCGTGAGGGCTTTGACCTATGCCCCGAATGCTCTTTCAGGGAGCAGAACATGCAGTGCTGGCGCTGCAGGATGTATATTCCGAAAAATGAGATGCAGCAGTGGCGCGGCCAATGGATATGCCCCAATTGCAGGATGGACGCCGAGCGCGAGGAGGAGCGCGCCCCGGAAAGGAAAAAGGAGGAAGAAGGCGCCGAAGCCGAGATGTACGAGAAGCCGGGAAGGTGCGAGCGCTGCGGCAGGGAGACGAAGATACTCTACCGCTTCAACAACAGGAACCTCTGCTGGTACTGCCTTGAGGAGGAGGACACCACTGATTATTCGGGTGCAGGCCCCGCGGGAGGGGCGATACGCGTGCAATTGAGGGGGGAAAGGAGCAGGAGGCGGGGGATAATCCACAAGCTCATCCGCATGCTCACCGGAGAAAAGGAAGAGGAGAAAGAAACGGTCATCTCCACCGCCGAGGTC
>Ga0265297_10005220_pt1 | contig 20143 bp, 24 predicted proteins | sample Munlanlwell13791_FD_192502 | JGI IMG/M metagenome (GOLD analysis project Ga0265297, IMG submission 192502) | Leachate microbial communities from a municipal landfill in Southern Ontario, Canada - Leachate well 137-91 | ecosystem: Engineered > Solid waste > Landfill > Unclassified | place...
AACCGGCTGTCCATCAGATAAACCTTTCGGCTTCTCCTAAGGCCCGCCTAACCCTTGGTTGATCTACATTGCCAAGGAAACCTTGGATTTACGGTGTTGAAGAATCTCACTTCAATTGTGGTTACTTATGCCAACATTCTCACTCCTCATCGCTCCACAAAACCTCACGGTTTAGCTTCAGCGCAATGAGGACGCTTCCCTACCCCTGGTATTAAAAATACCAAGTCGTATCTTCGGTACTAAACTTTAGTCCCGGGAATCTTCGGCGCAAAATCTCTTAACTAGTAAGCTGTTACGCACTTTTTAAAGGATAGCTGCTTCTAAGCTAACCTCCTAGCTATCTGAGAAATTCCACCTCCTTACTAACACTTAGTTTAGATTTAGGGACCTTAGATGACGATCTGGGCTGTTTCCCTCGCGACAATGGAACTTCGCTCCCACTGTCTGACTCCCTTTGCAATGTTTTGGCATTCGGAGTTTGATAGAGATACCTAGCCGAAGCCGCGGAATCCCTTTCAGTGCTCTACCTCCAAAACAAAAAAACAAAGAGGCTAGTCCTAAAACTATTTCGGGAAGAACCAGCTATTACCAAACTCGATTAGCTTTTCACTCCTTGCCACAACTCATCCCAATGAATTGCACGACAAACGGGTTCGGACCTCCACTTTCATTTCTGAAAGCTTCATCCTGGCCATGGCAAGCTCGTCTGGCTTCGGGTCCTCTTCCACCAATTATATTTCGCCCTATTAAGACTTGGTTTCCCTGTGCCTCCACGCCGTAAGCGCTTAGACAAATTGGTAAAAGAGACTCGTTGGCTCGTTCTGCAAAAAGCACGCCATCACTGATATAAATATCAGCTCTGACTCCTTGTAGGCATAATGGTTTCAGATTCTATTTCATCGTCCTTACCGGACTACTTTTCACCTTTCCCTCACGGTACTAGTTCACTATCGGTGATCAGATTGTATTTAGCCTTAGCGGGTAGTCCCGCTAGATTCCTGCCGACTTGTCTTGATCCGACAGTACTCAAGAAAGATAACAAGGAGCATAATTTAATTTTTACTTACCGGACTATCACCGTCTACGGTCTCTCTTTCCAGAGAAGTTCAGCTAATTAAATTATTTATAACTCCCTCTAATTGAATAGACGTTATCTCCTTACAACCACCATTCATGCAAAGCACGAATGATTTTGGGCTTCTCCCCTTTCGCTCGCCGCTACTAAGGGAATCACTATTGTTCTCTTTTCCTCCGCCTACTGAGATGTTTCACTTCAGCGGGTTCGCATTGGATTTAACTCCAACAATTTCATTTAAATGAAATTAGGTTTCCCCATTCGGAAATCCCCGGTTCACAGGTTGCTAACACCTTCCCGAGGCTTATCGCAGCTACGCCACGTCCTTCATCGCGTCTGATCCCAAGGCATCCACCATTTGCCTATAAAAAAATAACCTTTGATTAGCAAATAATAATTTTATTCTTATTTACTCATATTTAATTTTCAAGCTACTCACATGAAACAAAAAAGACGCTTTTAGAGCGGCTTTAGAAAATAGTAAAAACTATTTAAACCGCTTAACTATTTTATGTCTCTTATTATTTATCATGCTCTATTAATTTAGCAGATTAAAAAATAATGTCAAGTCGGTATAATATGAATTATTTTGGTGCTTGTAATTCTTCGGTTTCAATTAAAACTTCGTGAAAATCATCAAGGTTTTCTAACACCATTCCCGCACCTCTTGCAACGGCAGTCATAGGATCCTCAATGATATAAGTTGGTATGTTTGTTTCTTTAATTATTAAATCAGCAAGTCCTCTTAATTGAGCTCCCCCGCCAGCCAAAGCAATACCTTTTTTCATAATATCAGCAAGTAGTTCTGGAGGAGTAACCTCTATTGTATTTTTAATTTCGGCAACAATTTGATTAGCTGATTTTTCTAGAGCTTTTTTAACGTCTGTTTGAGAAATGACCACCTCTTCTGGTAGTCCAGTAATAAGATTCCTACCCCTCATTGGCATATTTTTGTTTTCACTTTTCGTTAGTTCTTTTTCAAAATAAACAGCACCGATATTTATTTTAATTCTTTCAGCTGTTCTTAAACCAATTAATAATTTATACTTGTCTTGAGCAAATTGAATAATATCGTTATTTAATTTATCTCCTGCAATTCTTAAACTCTTTGAAACAACTATTCCTCCTAAAGAGATTACAGCAATCTCTGCCGTTCCTCCTCCAATATCAACTATAAAATTACCCGCTGGATCTTGGACAGACATTCTCGCTCCAATTGCAGCTGCCATCGGTTCTTCAATTAAAAAGACCTCTCTTGCTCCTGCTGATTTAGTAGCGTCTTTAACTGCTTTCTTTTCAACCTCTGTAACACCTGAAGGAATACCAACAATTACTCTTGGCTTTAACAACGTAAATTTATCTTGTCTTGCTCTGTCTATCAAGTATCTTAACATTTGTTCGGTCACTTCAAAATCAGATATTACTCCATTAACTAGTGGCCTAATCGCAATAATATGAGCTGGAGTTTTACCAACCATTTTTTCTGCCTCTCTTCCTATTGCCAAAACTTGTCCTGTTTTTTTATTTAAAGCAACAACCGATGGTTCTGATAAAATTATTCCCCTACCCCGAACATAAACCAAACAATTTGCAGTTCCTAGGTCAATTGCAATATCCTGAGATAATCTTCCAAACATTTCTTTAAAATTCATTTTTTATAAAATCAATTAATTTTTTAATTTCTATCAACTCTATTTTATCAACGCCCCTTTTTTTAACTTCTACACAATTCTTTTCTATGGTCTTTTTGCTTAAAATTATTCTTAAGGGAATTCCTATTAAGTCACAGTCGCCTAATTTTTCACCCGCACTCTTCTCTCTGTTGTCGTATAATACTTTAATTTTTTCTTTTTGTAAATCATTATATATTCCACTTGCATCAACATCTAATTCAAGCAAATGAACTTGAAATGGAGCTATTTCTTTTGGCCAAATTATTCCCTTCTCATCATTAAAGACCTCTACAATTGCTCCCATAACTCTAGTAATTCCCAATCCATAACAACCCATTACAATATTCTCCATACTAAATAATTTAGAATACCTATTTCCTAATTTAAAAATGTTTCCGACTTCAATTGATTTTTTCTTTTCAAAATCAACCGATCCACAATTACATTTAGATTCAAATACTTCTTCATTAAAAGAAGCTCCGCAATTTTTACAGATATAGATATCATCTTCCCCAGATTTCGTAATTGTTTGAAATTCATGAGAAAAAGAAGAAGAAAATTCTCCGCCACTGGCAAGGGTTAAAAATGTTTTTTCTTTTAATCCACACCTTTCATAAACTCTAAAATATGCTTCTTTTACTTTTTCATAATAATCATTTAAATCATCTTCGCTCAAATGAAACGAGTAAAGATCTTTCATTAAAAATTCTCTTCCTCTTAAAATTCCTGATTTTGGCCTTGGTTCATTTCTAAATTTTGTTTGTATCTGATAAATATATTTAGGAAAAGATGTTGCGTGCTTTTTTACAAGAGGAGTAACAATTTCTTCATGAGTCCATCCAAGACCCAAGTTCTCATCTTTAATTTTATACATTTCTTCTACTTTCCACCTGCCTGTGATTTCCCAACTTTCTTTTGGGTGAAGTGATGGCATTAACACTTCTTGCCCACCAATTTTATTCATCTCCTCTCTTACTATTTTTTTTATATTTTCAATCACCATTAGTCCTAGTGGTAAATAAGAATATATACCTGCACCAAGTTTATCAACAAAGCCGGCCCTAATTAAAAGTTGAGCATTAATGCTTTTTTCATCTTTTGGATTCTCTTTTATTGTTTTAGTAAATAATTCTGCCTGTTTCATATTATTTAAATATAATATCTTTAAACTGAATGAAATCCTTAACAATTAAAATAAAAGCTAATAAAATTAAAAATATAAAACCATACGATTCTACTCTAACCTGTAATTTTTTAGAAAAAATCCTACTATTAATTCTTTCCAAAAATGTAAATATAATTTTCGCTCCATCCATCGCAGGAATTGGAAGTAAATTTGTAATACCAACAGCAATAGAAAGAATTGCTATTAAATTAATAATTTCATTAAATCCTTGAGCCAGTGTTAATTTTGTTATTGCAAAAATACCAACTGGTCCAGCCAATGACTGACCAATTATTTCTGGAGAATTATTTTTGAAAGCATAAGAAAATATGTTTCCGAGAGATGAAAAAGAATAATCAATTATATTATATGAATGTAAAAAACCTACTAATGGTTTTTCAATTCCATTATAATTTACTATTGCTACATTTTTTAATCCGACTCCTAGGGGACCTTCATTTGAAGGATATTCAATCCTTGGGGTGATATTAACAACTTTACCACTTCCAGTTTCTAGGGTTATTTCAACGCCCTTATTTCTATCAATAACTTCTTGAAAGTTGTCAAAAGATTCACCATTAATTGAAACTATATAATCACCAATTTCTATATTTGATTTACTAACCGGAGATTTTTCTTGAATAGAAATAATCGTTGGATAATTTGATTGATTACCAAAAGGAAAATTATAATCATTAAATATCAGTCCCTGACTAAAACTAAATCCTGAACCACCAATTAAAAAATAAAATAAAAAAGATGCAAACAAAATGTTCATTATAATTCCCCCACCGCAAATCCATAACTTCTGCCAAGTTTTTTTAGAATCATAAATTGATTCTTTTTCATCATTTTCTCCATCTAAAGCACAAAGACCACCAAATGGAATTGCTCCAATAAAATATTCTGTTTCTCCTTTTTTCTTTCTCCATATTTTAGGAGGAAATCCTATGCCAAATTCATTAACGGGAACTCCTGTTTTTTTTGCAGCAATAAAATGACCAAATTCGTGGACAAGGATGACTACTCCCAATATTAAGAAAAATACAATTAAATCTATTAAAAACATATTATCCTTCTATTTCTTTTTTCTTACGCTCAACTAATTCGTCAATTTTCTTATTATAATTATCAACTAAATCTTGAAGTTTATCTTTTCCCTTGAATTTGTCATCTTCTCTAATTAAACCCTCTCTTGTTTTTTCTTGTATTTCTCCCCATGCTTCATCTCTATATTTCCTAATGATCTTTTTTGCATCATCATTAACTTGAGAAACTCCCTTAATAATCTCCTTTCTTAATTCTTCTGACATTTGAGGAAGATTTATCATAATTACTTCACCGACTGTTGCAGGAGATAGTCCTGATGCTTCATTAAGAATTGCTTTTTCAATTAATGGAAGATAGGACTGATCCCATGGTTGGATACTAAGTTGTCTTGAGCTGGGAACAGAGATTGAACCAAGTTGAGATATTGGCATTGTCTGTCCAAAACAATCAACTTGAATGTTTTCTACTAATGCAGGAGATGCTCTGCCAGTTCTAAATCCTCCTAACTTCTTAGTTGCGAAATCAATGACTTTATCCATTTCTGGTTTTATTTTATCTATAATTTGTTGATACATATTTTTATAATTTTATTAATAAACTTTCCAATGCTATTCTTTTATTTATATTACTACTTTCAATTTTATATTTTATTTCCTCTAAATAATCTATTGTCTCTTTTGTCTTTTTTATAGAATAATTACTCATCACACTTTTATAATTATAAATTTTTAATAAAATCTCTCTTCTCAAAAATCTCTCCCAAACATCTAAAATATCTATTATTTTAATTTTATCATCTTTTAGTTTTTCTGCATATTGGAATCTTTTAATCATATTTGCAGTAGAAAGAAAAATAATGTCCTTCGTTGAATTATTGAAAAATTCCATCTTTTCAGGATCTCTTAAAAAATTAATCGCCTTACCAATTTGTCCCGAAGATATAAAAGATATGTCTTTTGCTTTTTTAGAACTTGCTCCCAAACTCATTAAATAATTTTGTATTTCTTCGCTACCAACTAAGGAAAACTTCATTTCTTGACTTCTTGATCTTATTGTTTTTAATAGCATTTCTGGAAAAGGAGTAATAAAAATAATCAATGTGTCCCCTTTTGGTTCTTCTAACATTTTTAGAAAAGAATTTTGAGCATCTTTTTTCATTAAATGACTATCATCAATAATCAATGCTTTTATTTTATTATGATATGACTTCAATGATAGTTTTGCTTTTGCTTTTCTTATTTCTTCTATTTCTATATTTCCATCTACTGGACTAATTATATTAACATCAGGATTATATTCAATTGATTTACAAAAATAGCACTCTCCACACAAATCATTGCAAAATATATTCTTAATAAATTCTATTGCAATTTTTTTCTTGCCAATCATTTCTGGTCCTGAAAAAATCATCGCGTGAGGAATCTTATTTATTTTTACTATTTTCCTTAGTGCTTCTATTTTATTTTTATTGCCAATTATCATTTTATTCTTTCTACATCAGCCCCTAATTTTTTTAATCTTTCTTCTATTTTTTCATAACCTCTATCAACCTGATAAATGTTTCTAATGGTTGTTTTTCCTTCAGCAATCAATCCAGCTATAATTAATGATGCTCCGCCACGCAAATCAAATGAACCCATATCAGCACCATATAATTTTTTAACTCCATTGATAAGCGCCCTGTGAGGATCAGAGAAAAATATATCCGCTCCCATTTTAGTCAATCCGTCCATATATTTTAATCTTCCCTCGTAAAGAGGATCATGAATAAGAGTTGTTCCTTTTGTTTGTGTTGCTAAAACGCCAACAACGGAAAGCAAGTCCGGTGGAAATCCTGGATAAGGAAGGGCCTGTATTTTTCTTATTCTTATGTCGTTTGAAGGCATTATTTTAACATCAACAAGATCTTTCTTTCTTTTAATAATTTCAAAATTAGCTCCCCAATCTTTAAGTTTTTTTAAGGTATATTCTAAAAATGGATATTCTACATTTTTAACTGTTATGTTTCCCTTAACTACAATTGCCATAATTATAAATGTTCCTGCTTCGGTTGGATCATACATTAAAAAATGTTTAAATCCTTTCAATTTTTTCTTACCTTTTATCTTTAATGTGTGGCATCCTGTATTTGTAATTTTAACTCCCATTTTTTTGAGAAGTTTTATTAATTCCTGATTTTGATAATCACCATCGGCCACCTTTAGGGTAACTTCTTCTTGCAATAAACTTGAGAACAATAATACGTTAGATGTGGCTGTTACAGATAATTCATCTAAAATAACAACATTGTTTTTTATTTTTGACGGCATTTTAACTGCAAAATCTTTTTTATTTTCTTTCACAGTGGCACCAAGTTGAGAAAAAGCATTCATATGAGTATCAATTGGTCTAGATCCTATCACACAGCCACCTGGTTGAGGTAAAGATGCCTCACCAAATCGAGCAAGTAATCCACCAAACAAAAGAACAGATCCTCTGAACTTTAAAACAAGGTCTTTGTTCATTTTTTTGGGATTGATATTTTTAGAGTTTATTTTGATTTTCCTTTTCCCAATCCACTTAACTTCAACGTCCATACTCTTGAAAATATCTAACAATCTAAAAACGTCTTCTATTAAAGGTATATTATCAATAATACAATCTTCGTCTGTTAATAGTGAAGATATTAAAACCCCAAAAGCAGCATTCTTAGAACCCATTACTTCAATTTCTCCTTCTAATTTTTTCCCTCCATTTATCAAAAGAGCTTCGTCTGTCATATTATTTTTTAGACATTATGCTTTTTTTATATAGATCTAAATTATCCAAGAAAGACCCTGTTCCCCTAGCAACACAACTCAAAGGATCGTCAGCAATAAAACATGGAACTCCAGTTGATTGAGAAAGCAACGTAGCGATATTTCTTAAGCATGCTCCTCCTCCTGCAACAACCATTCCCTTATCCATAATATCAGCTGATAATTCTGGTGGTGTTTCTCTTAAAACATTTTTAACGCATTGAACAATTTCTAAAAGCGGTTCAGTAATTGCTTCGCAAATTTCATTTGATGAAACTTTTAATGTTTTGGGAAGACCCAACTCAAGATCTCTTCCTCTAATTTCCATATATTTTGGTTCCTTTTCTTTTATTGCTGTTCCTATTTTCATCTTTATCATCTCAGCCGTTTGATCACCAATAGCTAAATTATATTTATTTTTAATATAATCAGAAATATGACTATCCAATTCATCACCAGCAACTCTAAGCGATTGAGCAGAAACAATTCCTCCAAGAGAAATAACGGCGACTTCAGCAGTTCCTCCACCAATATCAACAATCAAATGTCCCGAAGAAGAATTAATTGGGATGCCAGCTCCAATTGCAGATAAAATTGGCTCTTTCGCTATAAAAACCTCTCTTGCTCCTGCCTGCATCCCCGCTTCAATAACAGCTCTTTTTTCTGTTGAAGTAATTCCCGCAGGAACACCTATTAAAAGTTCTGGTTTTAAAAATTTAAAAAATCCAGTATTCAATTTATTAATAAAATACCTAATCATTGCCTGAGTAATCCTATAATCAGCAATAACCCCGTCTTTAAGGGGTCTAAATACCTGTATAGAGTCAGGCGTTCTTCCAATCATTTCTTTGGCATCTTTACCAACAGCCAATATCTTGTTTTCAGATAAAGAAACAGAAACAACTGACGGTTCGCTCAAAACAATACCCTTATTGGGTATAAAGACAAGCGAGTTTTTAGTTCCAAGGTCAATTCCTATTTTCATAAATCCATTCTATACAATTAATAGATGATTGGCAAGAGGCGTTTTTTAATGTATATTGTATAGTAATATGAACAAAAAACAACGCACAATTTTCTTTTTTCTTATGGTTATTGTTTTTTTGATAATATGCCCATCTATTGTAATGTATTCTCAGGGGTATAGGTTTGATATTAAAAAATTTCAATTCACAGAAACTGGAGGATTATATATTAAGGCCCTTCCCGAAGAAGCTGACTTGTATATAGATAACGAACATATAAACAAAACTTCATTTTTTACTAAAGACATTCTAGTTCAAAATCTTCTACCCAATGAATACAATGTTAGAGTTGAAAAAGACGGATTTAATTTGTGGGAAAAAAATCTAGAGATTGAAAGCAAAAAAGTAACCGAAGCAAAATACATTGTTTTGTTCAATAAAGATTTTAATTTTCAATCCATAAAAGATGGCACTTCTAGTTTTTATTCTAATGGAAGTCAAATCATTCTTTTAACTAATTTGAATGAATTATTTTTACATAATTCTAATGGATTAAACAAGATATTAAACGCTTCTCAAACTCCTGACAACATAGAAAATATATCTTTTTTATCAAGTGAAAATGTTATCATTAAAACAACTACTGGACTATATTATTTATTAGACATTGGAAATAAAAAAATAAAACTCATAAGATCATTAAATATAAATACTCAAAATATATCTAATAAAAATAATAAATTAGTATATCAATTCAATAATTCAATATACGAGCTTGATCCTCAAAATGATATTCCCACCCTAATATCAAGAGAAAACGTAGATGCTTTCACAACCGACAATGGATTAATTTTTGCTTTAAGAAAAAATAAGATAGTAAAATTATATGATCTCACAAGAGAAGAATTATTATATGATTTTAATTACTATAAAGACAACCATAATTATCAAATAATTTTTATTGAAAAAGAATTATTTATCATAGAAGACAACAAAATTCTATACTTTTTTAATAGAGAAAATAATGATTTTGAAATCAAAATAGAGGGAGTAAAAGAATTAAAATACACCTCATTTTTTAATAAGATATTATTTTACAATGAAAACAATATATGGTTAATGCCACTCAAGAGATATGAATCACCATTCTTCAAAGATGCTTACTCAATAATTAGAATCGCTAATTTTGATAAAAAAATAGAGAATATAAAATGGCTTAATGGAGATTATTTTGTTTTCACTCTAAACAATGAAGTTCATATTAGTGAAATTGATAACAGAGATCGTCTTAACTTTTTTAGCATAAACAAGAATAAAACTTCAAATACATTCTTTAATGGCAACTCTAAAAAATTATATATTTTAGATAATAATGATTTTCTTGAAATAGAAAAATTAATTCCATAAAAAAAACTATATTTTATAAATTTTATTAAATATAGCTCTGACTTCATTTGAAGAAAAAAGAACATTGTCTTCAAGGTCAACAACCTTAAATGCTCTTCCATCTTCTCTAATAATATTAACCCTGTTTTTATCGGTAATTGAATTGACAATGTCCTTTTCTGTTCCGACAAAACCAGTTGATCTCATTGCGAACCATCGGTGACAAAAATCTAATGCCACCTCAAGAGTAGCATAATAACCACTCTTGATAAACAATTGAAATGATTCTCCCTTCGTGGTTTCAATGAACCAACCCTGAACAACAGTGTCCATAAGGCAATCATACTATAAAGTATTTAAATTGTAAAGAAAAAACGCCGGTTGGCGTTTTATCTCTTGCTCCATTGAGGGGCCTTTCTTGCTCTTTTAAGTCCAAATTTCTTTCTTTCTTTCATTCTTGAATCCCTAGTTAGGAAATTAGCTTTTCTCAATCTTTTTCTATAATCAGGATTAAATACAACTAATGCTCTAGCTACTCCGTGTCTTACTGCTTCTGCTTGAGAATGTATTCCTCCACCCTTTACTGTTACCACCACCCTAAATCTATCCATTATCTTCATTTTTTCAAATGAATCTAAAATGATTGATTGAAGTTCCGCTATTTTAAAGTATTCTTTGTAATCAATATCGTTAATAACAATGTTCTTATCTCCCTTTGTATATAATCTAACTCTTGCTATTGATGTTTTTCTTCTACCTGTTCCTTCAAAATATTTATCTCCTAAATTTTTAAAATCATCTTCATTAATAACAAAGTCATCGTCACCAATAATAGGCATTACAATCTCTTCAACAACTTCTTTTTTTTCTTCTTTTTTAGTCATAATTAATCAAATTTTAATCTTTTCATGTGTCTATCTCTCAATCTATTTTTAGGTAACATTCCATTAACTGCATACCTTAAAATATCTGCTGGGTCCTTTTCAAAAATTTTAATCATAGGAATATGCTTATCGTTACCAAGATATCCAGAATGTCTAAAATATGTTTTGTCTTCTAATTTATTACCCGTTATTTTAATCTTTTTTACATTAGAAACAATGACTACGTTATTTGGTTCTTTGTTGGGTGCATAATCAGGATTATTTTTTCCTTGCAACATTAAAGAAACCTCGGTAGCCAATCTACCCAATGGTCTATCTTTTGCGTCAACCCTTATTACTTCTTTTTTTGTTTCTTTATTAATCATAATATTAAACTAATTCAATTATAGCCATCTTAGCGCTATCGCTTTTTCTTTGTCCTAATTTAACCACTCTTGTATAACCACCCTGCCTGTCCTTGTATCTTGTACCCAAATCATCAATTAATTTCTTAACTACTCTTTCAGGAAATAAAGTTAATAAATATCTTCTTGCAGATAGGTCTCCTTTTTTTGCTCTAGTAATTTTTCTTTGAACAAACAAAGAAAGTTCTTTTGCTTTTGCTTCCGTTGTTTTAATTTTTTCTTTTAGCAATAAAGAAACTGCTAACGTTTTGAGAAGCGCCTTTCTTTGATCTCTTTCTCTATTGAATTTTCTTCCTTTTTGTAACTTTTTCATACTTATTTTTTCTTGGTGGTCTTTTTTTCTTTTTTAACCTCATCTACTACTGTTATATTTTCTAGCAGATACTGAAATTGAGATAATAATATATTTAATGATTGACTCAATGCTTCTTCGGGTGAAATTGTTCCGTCTGTTTCAATTTCTAATGAAAGTTTATCAAAATCAGTCCTTTTTCCAACTCTCATATTTTCAACAACGTAGTTTGCTTTTTTAATTGGTGTAAAAATTGCATCCATTCCAATAACACCAACGCTTCTTTTGATTTCCTTATCTTCAAAAACATACCCCAAACCTTTTTCAATCTTAACTTCAATTTCTAATTGAGTATTTTTGTCAGTGATTGTAGCAATTTTCAATTCTGGATTAGCTAATTTTAAATCAGCTGAAAGTTCAAAATCTTTTCCAATAACTTCTTTTTCTCCTTTTACAACTAGTGTTGCTGTTTGAGGTTCATCTGTAAACATTTTAAACCTTAACTGCTTGATATTCATTAAGATATGCAATACATCTTCTTTTACACCCTTAAGAGTAGCAAACTCATGAGGAGCATTTTTTATTTTTACTTCTGTAATAGCAGCACCCATTAAAGATGATAAAATTATTCTTCTAATGGCATTGCCCAAAGTAATTCCATATCCAGGATAAAGTGACTCTATTTCAAAAATAGAATTATTATCAGATATTTTTTTTGTTTTTATTGAAGTTGGCAAAGAAATCATATATTTAAATAATTAATTATTACCTTGAATAATGCTCAAAAATTGTTGATATTTCTGAAGGCAACTGAACGTCTTCGGCTAATGGCAAACTTGATAACTTTGCTTCCATTTTATCAGTATCGCATACAATCCACTTGGGTAATTGATATTTTTTTGTTGTCTCTAGCAATGATTTCATAACTTCTGTTTCCTTTGATCCTTCTCTTATTGAAATAACATCTCCGATAGAGATCCTGTATGAAGGAATATCTACTCTTCTTCCATTAATTAAAAAGTGTCCGTGTGTAACCAATAATCTTGCTTGTGCTCTTGATTTAGCCCAGCCCAATCTAAATATAATATTGTCTAATCTGCTTTCAAGTTTAGAAACTAATTGAGAAGCAACATCTACGCTTGAGGTTTTGTTTTCCATTACCTCGTAAACATATTTTTTAAATTGCATTTCTGAAATGTTATACCACTTTTTTAATTTCTGCTTTTCTCTAATCTCGCGACCATACTCTGTTATATTTGATCTTCTTTTTTTAGCTTTTTGTCCAGGTGGAAAAGGCCTTTTAACCATGGCACATTTAGCAGATAAACACTTTTCTCCTTTTAAGAAAAGCTTTTCCCCTAACCTTCTACAAATTTTACACTTTGATTGTTTCATATTTTAAAATTATAACCTTCTTGGTTTTTTTGGTTTGCAACCATTATGAGGAATTGGAGTAACATCTTTTATTGAAGATATTTCAAATCCTTGATTAGCAATTGATCTTAATGCTGATTCTCTTCCTGAACCAATTCCTTTAATTACAACTTGTACTTTTTTAATTCCCATTTTTTCAGCAATCGCTCCCAATGTTTCAGATATTTTAGAAGCTGCAAAGGGAGTAGATTTTTTTGAACCCTTAAATCCAAGCTTTCCCGCTGACTTACTTGCTAAAACATTACCAGATGAATCAGTAAGTGTAATTATTGTATTGTTATATGAACTGAATATATATATTTTTCCTTCTTTAGCAATCGCAATTTTTGAAACTTTTGGTTCCTTGCTTAGGGCTTTTTCTAACTGTTCGCCCTCTTTAATCATTTCTTCTTCAGTTTTTTTGATTACGTGTTTTTTTCCCATATTATTTTCTATTTAGGTGCAGGAGCTCCTTTTCTTCCTGAACCAACTGTTTTTCTAACATTTCCTCTTGCAGTTCTGCTGTTTATTCTTGTTGTTTGTCCTCTTACGGGTAATTTTTTAGAATGTCTTTGACCTCTCCATGAACCAATATCTTTTAACCTTTTAATGTTAACCATTATGTCCCTTCTTAAATCTCCCTCTACCTTATAATTCTTTTCTATATATTCTTTTAGGGCGCTAATGTCTTCTTTGGTTAGGTCTTTAACTTTCTTATCAAGAGGAATGTTTGTTCCTTCTAATATCTTTTTAGCCAAAGCTGGACCTACTCCGTAAATGTATGTCAATCCGATAATTATTCTTTTTTCGTCTGGAATGTTTATTCCGATTATTCTTGCCATAAATAAATTAATTAAGCACCTTGTCTTTGTTTATGTTTAGGATTCTTTTTGCATATAACATAAACACGTCCCTCTCTGCGGACGATTTTACAATCTCTACAAATTTTCTTAACTGATGGTTTTACTTTCATTTATTTCTAAATACTATTCTTCCTCTTTTAGGATCATAGGGAGTCATTTCAACAGTGACCTTATCGCCCGTTAATATCCTTATTCTATGAACTCTTAATTTCCCACCTAAATGAGCCAGTATTTCTGACTCGTCTTCAAGCAGAACTCTAAAAAATCCATCGGGCAAGCTCTCTGTTATGATCCCATTTTTTTTAATCTTGTCTTCTTTTTTATTCATGTAAAAGATAATAGAACAATAGCAAAACTTTTGATTTTGGTCAAGAGATTTAATATTTTAATTATTTTATCTGTCCTATCTCCCTTAGATAATTTACCAATTCTTTCTGGTGTTTTGGCATAGCTGATACCCTGTTTATCTCCTTTAAGCTTTCTTTCCTTTCTTCCTCCGTCCATCTCAATTCTGAGTGCTTTCTGTTTAGCTCCTTTAGATATTTTAATTTTTCTTCTAGTGTCTTCATGTTCTAATCAAAACTTAACTTAATTTCTACGCTATCTTCTTTTGATGGTAATGACGATCTCCAAAAAGGAAAAATATCAATTTCTACCTTATTTATTTCCATCATATTTTCAAGCAAAGACGCAGAATGTTTTTTATTATTATTCAACAGTCCGTCCATAATCAAATCTTTGTCGGGCAAAGAATATGTTTTTGCAGTAAAAATAACACTTATTTCCATTATTCCATCATCAATCTTATACTCACTAATCTCGCATAAAATACTGTCAGGAACGATTTCAACACCGTCGGCCATATCTGCAAGAATTAATTTTTCTCCTATGCTAGACAAGTCATCTTTTCTAAAAGCAATCACTCTGCTGTTAATTTTTCCTGAAACATTAAACTTTTCTACCTCTGCTCCTTTTGGTGCATTAGCATTAATATCTTGAACTTCAAGAGCTACTCTTTCGGGAATATATAGAAAACTTTGAGGAATAGAATTCATCAATTCATTTTTTGCAATCTCACTATATTTATCTTCAAAATCATTTTTTGCAGAAAGAAGGTCGTCTTCTGTGACTATCTTTATTTGAGAATCTTCTCCGCCTTCCAATGGAGATATCGTTTCAGCATAGATACTTGAATAAATTTCAGTCCTTGCAAGACCAGGAATAGAAAATGTTGCTGAATTAATGTTATATTCTGTTCCAGCATTATCAGCAGTTACTGTTATATCAACATATCCGTTAGCAGGAATTACAAATGCCTCATCAGCCCTATACACAAGACCACCAGGAACAGATAAAAATCTCGTATTTTTAATTAACGCTTGGTTTTGTGCAGGATTAATTTTATTATAAACTCTTATCTTTCCCGTAGCTTTTTTTGTTTTTGCATCAGTTCCAGTAGAAGAATAATCTTCGGAAAATTCTTTAGAATCAGAGAAAATCACTCCAGGCAAAACAAGATTTTCATAATCAATTAAGGCCTCTACAACATCTATTTTCACTGTAGAACTCAAAGATATTTCTTCTGTGTTGGGATATATAACAACTTCTGCTTTTCCCTGAACAAAGAAAAAAACTCCTAATAAAATAGCAACGATAAAAAGAGAAAGAAAAACAAAACCATTTTTTTTCTTCTTTTTCTTGGGCAACTCTTTATAAGAAACACTTACTTTTTGTTCTGCCCTTTCATTTGGGATTATATCGTATATTTTCCTTGACATATTGCTTTAATTCTTCTTACTCCTCTACTTGAGCTCTCTTCTTTTATTATTTTAAACGTTTCTAATAATGATGTATTTTCTATATGCTTACCGCCACAAATTTCTTTTGAAAAAATCTCTCCACTTTCTTTATTATACATTGTCCAAACACTCACCTCTTCAGGATATCTCTCTTTGAAAAAAGCTAATGCTCCTCCCGATAATGCTTTTTCTAAAGGCATTATCTCTTTTTCAATAGTTAATCCTTCTTTTATTTTTAAATTAACTAAATCCTCTATTTCTTTGATTTCTTCTGAAGTCAATTTTCTTTCAAAAGAAAAGTCAAATCTTAATCTTTCATCATTTATATCTGACCCCATCTGTTGGACACTATCACCCAAAACCTTCCTTAATGCTGAGTGTAGCAAATGGGTGGCGGTATGTAAATATGGGTTACTCCCACCCCCAAACTTCTTTTCTACGCCAGCCCTAGATAATTCTTGATGCTTTTTTAATTCTTCTTGAAATTCTTTTTCGTTTATGAATAAATTCTTTTTATTTAATTCTTCTTTTATCATTTCTAAGGGAAAGCCATAGCTTTGATATATATCAAACGCCTCTTTTCCCGAAATATCTTTTTCAATTTGATTAATTATTTTAAGTCCCCTGTCTAGCGTTAAAGAAAACTTCTCTTCTTCTTTTTTAAGAATATCATATATTTCTTTTCTTTCTATGCTAGGATATACATCTTTATATTTATTTATGGTAATTTCAACTAAAGAAATCCAAAAATCTTTTTCTGACCCTATCATTTTTCCATATCTAATAGTTCTCCTAATTAATCTTCTTAAAATATATCCTTGTCCTGTGTTTGATGGAATAACCCCAGCATCAATTAAAAAAACTATTCCCCTAATATGATCAGCAATAATCCTACAGGCGACCTCATTTTCTTTATTACTTATCTTAGAAATAACATCAGAGAATAAGTCCGTTTCATAGGCAGAATTTTTACCCTGAATAATTGAGAGTAATCTTTCAAATCCAATTCCTGTATCAATGTTTGTCTGATTTAATAATTCATATTCCCCTGCTTCATTTTTAAAATACTGCATAAAGACAAGATTCCATATCTCAACATATCTCTTGCAATAATCACAATTAGGCCCACAATCAGCCCTGCCACAACCAAATTCTTCTCCTCTGTCGTAATGGATTTCTGAACATGGTCCGCATGGCCCTGTTGTTGCCACTGGTCCCCAAAAATTATCTTTTGAATCACATTCTTTAATGCTAGTAATTCCTCTTTTTTTCCATAAATTAATTGCTTCCTCGTCTTTAGGAATAATATCATTTCCACTAAAAACAGTGATGTGCATTCTTGATTTTTCAAGACCAATACTTTCTAAAAATTCTAGTGCATAGTCAATAGCACCCTCTTTAAAATAACCGGAGTCGTCTTGACCTATTGACCAGTTTCCAAGCATCTCAAAAAAAGTATGATGTGTATCGTCTCCCACCTCTTCAATATCATCTGTTCTAAAACATTTCTGACAAGATGCCAAATGCCTATTATTAAAATCATTAATAACATCTTTTTTACCAGACAAATAAAGAGAAAATTGTTGCATGCCAGCAGTAGTAAATAAAACACTAGGGTCAGTTGGTAAAAGAGAAGAAGAGGACACTATTTTATGCCCCTTCTCCTCAAAAAAATCAAGAAAACTTTTTCTTAATTCGTTAGAATTCATAATTATATTCTAACAAAGAGATGCTCTTTGGTCAAATAGGCAATATAATTAATATAAACACTTTTTTTATTAATATTTTAATTTATTCCTATCGCTAACCAATCATTACCGTTACACAAAAAAATTTTCTTTATATTATAGTCATACCACCTCATACCCTCATTTGAAGAATCACAAGTTGGCCTAGTTTGTCCCGATGGATTAGATATTAGTCCTATTCCACGAATTGTACCAGCAACGTCTAGCTTAGTAGTTGGGCTTGCTATTCCTATTCCTACGTTGCCATTTCTTATCATATAAAGAATGTTAGTTCCATTTCCAATATATATTGGACCAACTCCCGTATTATAGATATTAAAAGATCCTGGACCACCAAGTCCAGAATACTCTGACCCAGCAGCAAATATCCAGCTATTAGTATGAGAATCATTAACAAACCTGATTCCACTATGTGATGTATTAGATGTCGTAGATCCAACACTCAAAGTTGTGCTTGTCGTAGAGGAAGCCAAGTCTAAAGTATATATTGGATTTGCTGTTCCTATTCCTACATTACCATCTAATCTGTAGAGATTACTCCCACCCACTATCCAATTAGAACCAGTAATGCCAGACATAGCAGTGTCAACATATGTTTTAGTAGCTAGATCAGCTCCCCCTTCTATTTCAGTTAAAGAGTGTCCTGGGTTAGGTGCTGCTCCTTCAACAAAGAGAGCAACTAGTTGATTAGAATAATTGAAGGTAATTATTCCAACGGTTAAAAGAATTAGAAGAGTTAGAATTATAATATTATTTTTTTTCTTTTCTTTTTTATTATTTTCCTCCATTATCTCATTATTTAAAATAATGTCAATAAAAAAAGTGAGGAATTACCCTCACCTTTTATTCCAAGATTCATATTAGTCGTCCGATATTTTTCTTTTTGCTTCTTCAATCAATTTAGCTGCTGCATCTTTTCCTCCTAATCCAAAAGCTAATCCAAGTGCAATGGTTAATGTTCCAACAAATCCCATAATCAAGGCCTTAACAATTTCAGGAGCTACTCCTAATTGAGATAACACTGCTAGACCAGCAAAAACATATATTCCCCCCTTAACAATTGTTCCTAGGAAATTAACAAAGTTAACTCCCATTTTTTTTGCTGAAACTTTAACAATTTTTTCTATTACATCGGCAATAACAATTGCTACAACTAAAATAATAATAGAAACAATTAAACTTGGTGTCCAAGCAATAATGCTAGCTAGTATTCCAGCAAAAGCAGTCCAACCAACAATATCAGTTGCAATCATTAAAAAGATAAATACTAATATCCACTTGCAAATTGCTCCGACGAAACCAGATGGTTCTACTTTTATATCTGCATTTGCCAAAGCATCTTTCCATCCTGTTTTTTCAAAAATAGAATTAAATTTTAATTTACTTAGAATACCAGCGATTAGTTTTCCCAACCAAATTGCTAAAATCCAACCTATTATGAAAATAATTATTGCTCCCAATAGATTAGGAAGGAAAAGCAATAAATTCTCCCAAGCATTATATAATGCTTGCGTTGTAATTGATGACCAATCTTGTGTCATATTTTTTACCATTTTTTCTTTATCAAACAAATCATAAAGATAAGAAAGAGAAGAAAATAATGGTCATTATTTATATTAAAATTATACCATTCAATAAAAAGAGTGCAAGGAAGTTATCAACAATTGAAAAATCTCCCCTTGAGGAGATTACTTGTGGACCGACGGGGACTCGAACCCCGAACCCCCTCATTGCAAATGAGGTGCTCTACCAATTGAGCCATCGGCCCTTATTTATTTATCAAAATACTGTGTGGGTATGCCTGGACTCGAACCAGGGACCTCGTCATTATCAGTGACGCGCTCTAACCAGCTGAGCTACACACCCCTTAATATGAAAAGGTGTTCTTTCATTGGATTAAACCAGGCAGAAACCTTTTTTGAATGAATAACTTCCAATCCTAACTCTTTAAATATATCTTCCCATTCACTTTTTGTAAAGAACTTCCCCATCTCTTTGTTATTTTGAAATAATTTTGCAAAAGACACTCCGTGCAAAAAGCACATAACTTTACTTAATAGTCCTTCGGGCAAATTTTCATATAAAACAATCGTGCCACTTGATACTCTCTTTATCTCTTTTAGCAGTTCTTTTGGATTTTTGCAATGATGCAAAACAAAATTAATTAAAACCGTATCAAAAGAATCACTTTTAAAAAATGATAAATCGCCACCATCGTATTTGATAAACGACATATCCTCTATTCTATTGTCAATAATATCAACTCCTAATATCTCTCCGCTAAAAAATACTTCAAACTCTTTTCCTACTGTTCCTGAACCGCAACCAAAATCAAGTATCTTAGAATTGGGCAAAATAAAATCAGCACAATCTTTGCACATTTCTCTTGCCGCATTTTTGTAAACCTTACGAAAAATACGATACTGAGATGGTCCTATGCTTTTCATTATTAGTTAGTTTCTTAGAGTTGTTCCGCTATGTATAAAATAATCTCTTGTTTAGGTAGAGAGATCAACACCTCAAGATTAATTCAGTGATCACTCGCGAATTAATCTCGGTCGACAAACATTTAAAAAAATAAATGATCCACGAGCAGCTTCCGCTACCCGTGCCTTGTTACGACTTCGTCCCTCTCATTGAATCTACCTT